>WLWH01001425.1_pt1 | contig 15725 bp, 26 predicted proteins | sample 6712741 | NCBI WGS metagenome assembly WLWH01 (sample SAMN12718694, study PRJNA515312) | sponge metagenome | isolation source: marine sponge | host: Mycale hentscheli | place: New Zealand: South Island, Marlborough, Capsize Point | collected 2003-05-01 | reverse complement strand
TCAGCCATTTGCCCATCCTTCATCTTAGGTGTAACATACGCCTCTGTTGAAACGTTATTCGGTCAGCCTGAAAGGGAGAGCTACTCCCTAACGTGAAACTTGTAGGTAGTTTTAGGATAAACAGATACTCTCATGTTTATACATCCCTCGGCACTACCAAAGCCTAAAGAATTACCAACGGGCAACCCTAAACTTATTAATTTAATACTTTCATACCAGCAACTTTGCGTTGTCTATCATATACTGTATTGATAGATGCACTTGGGTAATGCGTTGCCCAGTGTGTCCATGCCTGATATGCACTAAATAAATTCTTACCATATCTTTTAGAGTATGAATCATATTCATCAAGTATATATTTCTTACATTGTTGATTGACATGACTTTTGTCTTTATGTGTTGGTTGAAAACATAATCTATCTGTATGTGATTCCATATCATATGAAGTCATATCCAGTTCACACATATCATTTAGCTTACTAGATACTTGATGTAAGTTACATAATTGTTTTCCATTTGTTTCTAATACAAGTTCTTTCTTACTACTATGTCTTTTAGAGATATGTACATCCCATAAGTTATGACCTAAGCCATTAGTACATATTTCATAAACATAACTAATAATTAAGATAAACGATCTAGTACCATTCAAACTATTAAACATAGATGCTTTTAACAAAACACGACTATCTCTAAATGGTTGTTGATAGTGTGGTAATGTAAAGTCATATCGTATAATAGTACCATCTGGTGCTGATCTCGGTTGTATAATCATACCTGTAGTATCGAAATGTTTATCCAAATAAGTCACTGTTTTTACTACACATTCTTCATTTGTAAGTACTTGATATGATTGTTTTTGTATAGACAATAACTGATCTGTATCACCATTTCTTAACTGTTTATAACCTTTGATGAGTTCACCTTGTTGATTATAAATAGGCATTTCATTAACTGGAAAAAATAAATGTGCATTGTTATCCAGTTCGGTTTGTAGTAGTGTATTCATATATTAGTCCTTTCCTCTAATAGAGCTAGATGGTAGTTAGTGGGTTATCATCTAGCTCAGCATAATTGATATCAATAGCGATATCACATTCTTTGATAGTCTTATCTAAATAGTAAATAGATGAATCTAAATTAGTTCCTTGTACTATTTTAGATTTACTTACAGCTTTTAATATCATGTAAGCACCTTCTAGTTTTCTACGTTCATCTTCTAAAACACTAGTAGTTTCTTCTAGTTCGGTTTTTTTATCTTCATACATCTGTTTTACTTTTCCCATATGTCTTACCTTTCTCTGTTTCTAATAACTGCATATCTAATAAAGCAACTCGTTCTTTATGTGTTAATAAATCATTATCTCTAAAAGATTTTATTAATTTGATGTTAGCCATATATAATTTATGAACTCTTACATGTAAGTCTTTAATCATATCTAATAACATCTGAGTATTTTTTAAGTCCATGCTGTATTACCTTCCTCTTTTATTTCTTGTTCGAACTTTTTATCATGTTCGTACTTATTAAACTTAGGTTCATCTATATTTCCATATACTGCACCAGTTCTAGCATCATATACATAGCCTTCTGGTGATATATGGAACACTCTTTTAGCTACACCAAAAGCTTCTGCACGATTCATTTGCTGTTCCATTTTGTTAACTCTATATAAATTCATCATTGTTTCTGAATATCTAGGATTAACTGCATTATGATAGTACCATACGGCTCTATCTTTAGCATATTTATATACTACTGTTGTAGCAATACTCTTTGCAATCTTAGGTGCAAACCTTAAAGTCCATTTAATCATCTACTTTTGTCCTTTCAACAAATGGGAATACTAAATCCCCTTCTTTTGCAATTAATTTTTCTTTAATTAATTCAAACTCATCTTCTTTTTTAATTGCATGTTCTACTATTTTGATAACATCAGTAATCCATTTATGATAATGATCTACTGTTTTTACATCCATGCCTTCATTATTATTCTTTAATTCAAATTCTACGGCTTGGAATGCTTTTAGCTGTTCAGCTAATTTTTCTTTACTATTCATTTATATTCCTTTCCAATATCGGTTTTATAACATGAAGTTCTAGTATTGCATAACTAGCTCCACTCCATGCTCCTAATAATAACATATATATCATATGTGTAGTAATCATTTAATTTACTCCTTTCGGTTTAATCTAAAGCCGAGCGAATGCGAGGCATTTTTTTTTTTCTGGATCGCTATCCAGATGATAAGGGGTTTATCCCCTTATCAATAAATGTTTTTAACTATGAAAAAATATTATTCAGCTATAGCTGGTATTAATTCGCTACCTTCAATAACTGCATCTAGTTCTTGGTTGTGTTTTGACAACCATTCTTTGCCCTTGGTATTAGCATCATTAAGCTTTTCAAGGTTTTTAACTTGACCAGATGAATAGGGTACATATTTTTCAACATGTTGTTCGTAAAATTCAACAGTCGCTTGACGCTTATTTTCTAGATATTCAAGGGTGTATTGCATTCTTTCTACTGACCATTCAATTCTGGATAATTGGTTTGCAAATGTTTCTTGACCTTGAAAGGATGCCTTAACTGAATTAATGTTAGATCCATTGATCTCTTTTAGCTTCTGATACTCAATAGCCTTTTTATCCATCAATGCTTTTTGGTTGTTAATTCTGTAATCTAATCTTCTGATCTCAGAACCTAACTCACATTTAAGATTAAATAAATCATCAAATTTTAACGTATCACGATACATTGTATTTAATGATGCATGAGTATTAGTCTTAGTAGTAGCTAATATTTCAGTTTCTTTTTGTTCTATTGTAGTCATTTTTAGTTCTCCTATTTAAGATATTATAATTTATATTATTTATATATTTTATAATATTATTATATGGTGTTATCTCCATGATAACGCCGTTAATGACCAAACAAACTAAAAAAAAGAATAATGCAAATGTTGCCTTTAAGGCGACATATTGTTGTGCCAGAAACGCTGGGGTTGGGGCCCTAGCGTAATAACGAATGCCATCGACAATCTGTCCATTTGTATTAGTGTTTTTTCTTAGTTTTTAAGCTAGGTTGTAAAGGATTTAAGATATCCTTTACGAGATAAGTGGGGGTTTGGGGGTTGTGTACCCCCAACGAAATATGTCCTGAACTAAGTGTAATAATAGATTTGAGAATCCTCGCAAAGCGAGGTTGAAGCTGGCTTCATTCTCAAATATAGTATGGAACGATAAAAATAAATGTAGTGTATTCAGATACATATTGAATGTCTACATTATTTACTTGACAGCCTTTTTTATTATCTATAACTAACAAGAGGTGTCCACGCAAGAAACCAATTTGACCGACAAAGAAAAGTCAGCCACATCAAAGTATGGACTAACACCCAAGCAAGTAAGACTGGTAGATACTATCGTAGCCACTGGATGTAGCATCAAAGAAGCATCCATAAAGGCTGGTTATTCAACGAAAGATGGGGGTAGAGTACAGGCGTCACGAACACTACGAACTCCAAAGGTACAAAGGTACATGATGGATCAGTGTGCGAGAACGTTAGGACTGGGAGCAGTGGTTGCGTCCAACAAGCTTGTCCATTTGGCTGGTAGTGCCAAGAGCGAGTATGTACAATTAGAAGCAAGTAGAGATGTACTTGACAGGGTAGGTCTACGCACCCCCGATAAGGTACAACACAGTGTCGAAGGACAACTGAAGATCAACATAGACCTAGGATAGTTGGAAACGCAGACACACTGCTACGTTCACTACTGGTGGGGGTGGGGGTTAAAAACTGCTTGATTCAGTAGTGAACAGGTGTTAAACAAACATTAGATGTCAAAAAAGTACTTCAACATAGTCCAGATACTAGGATGGAGTAGAGAAGAACAAGTTAAACATAAGGTTTGTTCGGTTAAAGATTGTAAAAGATGGGGAAGTTTCGGAATAAATGAGAATAGTCGCTATTATTTTGTATGTGGTAAGCATTATTCAGGGCAAAAAGCATCCTGAAAAAGACGAACACGAAGTATACTTAGCTTCTGATAGATATTGAGTTAGGGAATCTTCCGTCTTGCTTATAAGATACATAAGCAAATCGCCAATCATCACCATATTCTGCTTTACAGAACTGCATTATTCCATCATCAAGATGTATAGAGGGCCTTTTAAAAATATTTTTTAATAAATTAAGCATTTCTTATAGAAGAATTAATGGATAGGTTCTGATAAAGCTAGTGTTATTTGGGCAAAGCTATTATGTTATTTATTCAAAGCTGTCAACGGACAGTTAATGTGAATTGTTTATCTGTATTTTTTATTTATATTCCTGATACAACACTTCAAAAAAGGAACTTAATACAGTTCTAGCTTGTCAGGTTATGACATGGTGTTGATCCAGCTGGATTTTTTATTTGAAGTTTGTGTAAATTTTGAATAGAAAGGGTATATGGCTATGACACCATCAGAAAGTAAGGTCAATGAAATCCGTAAGGAGATCAAAGCCTTAAAGAAACATAACGCTGAATTAGAATTACAAGTGAAGTTCTTGATTGAAAGATTAGAGTTGAAGAACGAACAGTTATTTAAATTCAGAACAGAAACCCTCAACAAAAGTGTTGATGATTTCATTAAATTTAAATCAGATATAATGGAGCAACAAACAAATGCCTAAAGTCGGAAAAAAAACATACCCATATTCTGCTGCTGGAATGAGAGCAGCTAAGAAAGACGCTATGAAGAAAGGCGTTAAGATGAGTATGAAAAAAACTAAAAAGAAATAATGCCTAGTAAAGTAAATCAGGCTGGTAACTATACTAAACCAAGCATGAGAAAAAGATTATTTAACAGTATTAAAGCTAGTTCTGTACAAGGAACTGCTGCTGGTAAATGGTCTGCAAGAAAAGCCCAGCTATTAGCTAAAAGATATAAAGCAGCTGGTGGTGGATATAAATAATGGCTCTTGCCAAATCACAAAGAAGTTTAAAAGCATGGGGTAGCCAGAAATGGCGAACTAAATCTGGTAAACGATCTAGTGATACAGGCGAAAGATATCTTCCTACTAAAGCAATCAACGCATTAAGTGCATCTGAATATGCAGCTACTACCAAAGCTAAAAGAAAAGCAAAAGCTAAAGGTAAACAAGTATCTAAACAGCCTAAAAAAATAGCTAAAAAAACAGCATCTTATAGAAAGTTTAGTTAATGGTAGCTAAAAAATATCAAAATCCTTCAGGTGGACTTAATGCTGCTGGTCGTAAATATTTTAAAAACAAAGATGGTTCTAATCTAAAACCACCAGCACCTAATCCAAAAACTAAGAAAGCAAAAGGCAGAAAAAAAAGTTTTTGTGCTAGGATGTCAGGAGTAAAAGGGCCAATGAAAGATTCAAAAGGTAGACCAACTCGTAAAGCATTAGCTTTAAGAAAGTGGAAATGTTAATGACAGATAATTTTGTACGACCACCTGATTTCGATCCTATTGATGCTGAAGTAGATATAGATAATAGAAAACAATTTCCTCTATCTTTTCAAGATAGACAAAGATTAAGAAAAATAGTTAAGAAAGTACATTTAAAATTCTTGCCAGAAGAACTCTTAACTGATAAAGAAGCTGATAAGATGATTGAAGCATTAGGGCCAAGCGTTAGGGAGAAGTTACTGATTGAGCATATTGCAAAAGTCAAGTAATGGAATTTAATTACAAACCAGATGGACAAACACTTAGAGGCTTTCTTAAATCAAACGATTTCTTTAGAGGACTTCGAGGCCCAGTTGGAAGCGGTAAGTCAGTTGCTTGCTGTATTGAAATATTTAGAAGGGCACTTCAACAATCTAAAGGTGTTGACGGAAGAAGAAAATCTCGTTGGGCTGTTATCAGGAACACGAACCCTCAATTAAAAACTACAACAATTAAAACATGGCTGGATTGGTTTCCAGAAAATACGTTTGGGCCATTTAGATGGTCAGTTCCGTACACACATCAGATTACTATTGGTGATGCAGACTTAGAAGTTATCTTTCTTGCATTAGATAGACCAGAAGATGTCAAGAAATTACTATCATTAGAGCTAACTGGTGTCTGGGTGAATGAAGCAAGAGAGTTACCTAAGTCAATTATTGATGCTTGTACTATGCGTGTAGGTAGATTCCCTTCTATGCGTGATGGTGGTGCATCATGGTATGGTGTTATTGCTGATACCAACGCACCTGAAGAAGATCATTGGTGGGCAGTCATGGCTGGTGATGTACCAGTACCAGATCATATAAGAAAAGAAGAAGCATTGATGTTAGTCAAGCCTGATAACTGGAGTTTTCATACACAACCTTCTGCTTTATTAGAAAGTAAAGATGATAAAGGCGAACTTACTGGTTATAAAAGAAATCCTTTATGTGAAAATAAAAAATTTATTACAGATGCTTACTATGAAAACATAGTCAAAGGTAAAACTAAAGGATGGATTGATGTTTATGTTATGAATAAACTAGGATCATTAGAAGAAGGTAAACCTGTCTATCCAAGTTGGAGTGAAGATATACATCTTAGTAAAGAAGTTATTACACCATTCCCTACTGAAGTATTTATTGGTATTGACTTTGGATTAACACCAGCAGCAGTCTTTGGACAGAAGCTATCAAGTGGTAGATGGGTAATCTTACAAGAACTTGTATGCTTTGATATGGGTATAGTTAGATTTACTGAGTTACTAAAGTATGAAATAGCAAAAACATACAAAGGTTTAGTAATAGATATCTATGGTGATCCAGCTGGAGACTTTAGAGTGCAGACAGATGAAGCAACTCCGTTCCAAATAATGAGATCACAAGGAATTAAGGCTAGACCAGCTCCAAGTAATGACGTTTCTCTGCGTATAGAGGCTGTAGAAACAGCTTTGAGTAGGTTAGTAGAAGGCAAGTCTGGTTTTTTACTAAACAATAGCTGTGTGAACCTTAAAAAAGGTTTTAATGGTGGCTATCATTACAGAAGAATACAAACATCTGGTGATCGTTATGATGAGAAACCTAATAAAAATAAATATTCTCATGTACATGATGCTTTACAGTATATGTTAATGGGTGCTGGAGAAGGTAAACAATTAACAGTAGGAATATCAACACCAAGTTCTGTTGTAAAAACTAGAGGTTGGAATATATTTGACAAAAAGAAAAAGAAATCAGTATGGCAAAACAGAACAAATTTTTAGTTTATTTTTTTGAAAACGAAGATGGTCATAGACATACCAAAAAATTCAGAAGAGGATTTAAACATTGTGGTGTAATTAGTTATGATCCAACTACTAAACATTGGATAATATTAGAGTATATATTTGGTCAATTATTAGTAGAAACAATACAAGATAGTACTGCTGAAGCATTTTTTAGAATGATTAGAATGAAGAATGGAGTAGTATTAGATGGTGAAATGAAGCATAAAAAGACTAGATTTCCTAGCTTTATGGGATCATGGATTAAAGAACATAGTTGTGTAAGTTATGTACAAAGATTGATTGGATATAATAAATGGTGGATCTTTACACCATATCAATTATATTGTGCGTTGAAAAAAGAAGGATATTCTGAAATAGAGTTATAATGGGAAATTTATTCGGATCAACATCATACAAAGAAACACCAGCTGATAAAGCTTTAAGAGAAGATATTGAAAGAAAGAAGAAAAAAGAAGAAGAAGAATTAGCAAGATTAGAAGCAAAAGATGCTAGAATAAAAAAAAGAAAATCAAAAGGAATGTTAGGATCAAGAAGTTTATTTTCTAAGTCTGGTATGCAAGGATTTTATAGAGATGGAGAACAAATTTGAGTGGTGAAAAAGCATCAACAGGGGGTATGGCCAAATCTAGTGGCGGTACTCCAACATATAATGCAGATAAAATAAGAGCTGATAGAATTGCTAAAGAGGCAGACAACTATGCTAAAAATAAATTAGGTATTACTACTACAGTAGCTGGGCCAGTTGCTGGTGCTAATACAACACCAACAGGATTTTATTCTACTACATCATCTAATCAAATGTATGGTAGTGAATATGCATCAGCAAGAAATGAATATTTAGCTAGTCAAGGTTTAGGAACTATGAGAGCTGATGGTGGTTATATGGCTGGAGTACAAACAGACAAAGGATTAGTATTTACATCAGAAGGAAGAAACGCTTATAATGCTACTAAAAATACACCTATGCCTTTATCAAGACAAATGTATGATTCTCAACAAACTTTTAAACAATTATCTGGAGCTATCTTAACAGGACTTAGTGGAATGCCATCATTTTTTAGTGCAGCATATTATGCTAGTAGAAAACCATATAGTGAATATGTTGGAGAATATATGTCAGGTGGAAAAAGAGGTGTAGACAATAGTACAATTTCACCAAGTAAAAAAAATCAAAATAAACAAACAATGACTATTAAAGATACACCAAAGGTAGCAAATGATTTTGATGCAGCTGCTAGAGGTGACGAGAAGGCTCTTAAAAGAGTTCAAACACTAGCTAAAAGTGGAGAAGCTGGTAGTCCTAATAGAAAGTTTTTAGTATCATCAGCTAAAACATTTCTAGGTAAAATGAAATCTGGAACTCTTGATGCAGATTATAATACGTTTTAATGGCATACACTATTTACCCAAAAGATGATTCACCATACTCAGGAAACGATCCTAGAGTAGCTTCTTTTATAAAAAAATTAAGAGATGCAGAATATATTTTTGACCATTGGAAAGATAAGTATGAAGAAGCTTATGAATATACTATGCCTCAAAGAGAATCATTTTATGATGAAACTATAGGAGAAAGAAGAACAGATAAAATATTTGATGAAACAGCAGTAGTAGGAATACAGGAATTTGCTTCAAGATTACAAGCTGGAATGGTTCCAACATATGGTCGTTGGGCAAACTTTGAAGCTGGTTCAGAAATACCAGATGATGCAATACCATTAGTTAATGAACAACTAGATGCTATTACTGAATATGTATTTGAAATACTAGGTGGTTCAAACTTTAATCAAGAAATACATGAAGCATTTATGGATTTAGCTATTGGAACAGCTGTCATATTAGTAGAAGAAGGTGATAGTCTTAATCCAATAAACTTTCAAGCAATACCCTTACCTAGAGTTATGCTTAACAATGGCCCTAATAATAAAATAGATACAATCTTTAGAACTAGATATATTAATTATAATCATCTTATGACTGCATACCCTAAAGCAGAAATGTCGCCAGAAATGTTAAAAAAGATTTCAGATGATGGTCATAGCAAAGCAAAAATAATAGAAGGTGTATTTAAAGTTTACGATAAGCCTAATGAGGAAGTATATAAATACTGTGTAGTTTGTATGAGTATGCAAGAAATGATTTTTGAAAAAGAGCTAAAAGGTGTAGGTGCAAATCCCTATATTGCATTTAGATGGAATAAAGCATCAGGAGAAGTTTATGGTCGTGGCCCAGTATTTAATGCTATGGCTGCAATTAAAACTACAAACTTAACAGTAGAACTCATCTTACAAAATGCTCAAATGAGTATATCTGGTATATATACTTTTGAAGATGATGGAGTAATAAATCCAGAAAATATTGCACTACAACCAGGTAGTCTAATCCCTGTAGCACCAAATAGCAGAGGATTACAAGCACTACCAGCAGCTGGTAGATTTGATGTAGCTCAATTAATCTTAGGAGATATGAGAGCAAATATTAAAAAGGCTTTATATATGGAAACATTAGGTAGACCTGAAGGTACACCAATGTCAGCTACTGAAGTAGCAGAAAGAATGTCTGATCTATCACGACAAATAGGATCATCATTCGGTAGATTACAATCAGAGTTTGTAACACCCTTATTAAGAAGGGTAATTAGAATATTAACTAAGCAAGGTAAAATACAAATACCTACAGTTAATGATAGAGAAGTAAAAGTAGTATCTACTTCACCATTATCTAAGGCACAACATCAACAAGACATAGCTGATGTAATGAGATTTTCAGAAATATTAGGAACTACCTTTGGCCCACAAATGTTAAACATGGTAGTTAAACAAGATGAAATAGCTAGATATTTAGTAGATAAAATGAACTTACCTGAAAAATTAGTAAGAACCCCAGAAGAACAACAAGAAATAGTTTCAAGGTTGCAATCAGCACAACAACAAGCTAATATGCAACCAAATGAGTTGGGAGAAACTACAGACCAAGAAGTCCAATAAAACAGAAACGACAGACATAGATAAAGTTTACGCTTCTGTTTTTAATCAACCTGATGGAAAAAAGGTGTTGGAACATTTGGAATCGCTAACCATCAATGCATATTGTTCACCCCAAATGAATGACCAAACTCTATGGCATTTAGAAGGACAAAGATGGATAGTGGGATTAATTAAAAGTAAAGCAAAAAGAGGTACAGTAAATGAGTGAAGATCAATCAACAGAAACTAATACAGAAAATAATACAGAAACAGAAATACCATCATACGTTCCAGAAAAGTTTTGGAATAGCGATTTAAATGAAATAAATGTTGAGGAGCTTGGAGCTTCTTACAAAGCATTAGAAAAAAAATTAGGTCAAAGAACTGAGGAGTTAGCTGGTACTATTCGAGAAGAAGTATTAGCAGATATTAGTGGTAATGCACCTGAGCAATATGAAATGCAAATGCCTGAATTACCTGATGGAGTGCAGATAGATGTTGATGCTGAACAACCATTATTAAAATGGTGGGAAGAAACAGCTAGATCAAAAGGTTTAAGCAATGAAGATTTTAACAAAGGCATAGAAGCTTTTGTACAAAATGAAATAGCTGGTTTACCAGATAGAGATACACAGATAAATTTATTAGGTGAAAATGCTGTTCAAAGAATTGAATCAGCTGATCTTTGGGCAAAGAAAAATCTAAGTGAAAGTAGTTATACGGCTATAGCTAATATAGCTAGTACAGCTGATGGAGTAAAAGCTATAGAAGAAATTATGTCTTTAAATAAAGACGCTCCTATACCAAGTACAGAAACTAAAATAGATGTTTCTCTTGATCCATTAGATTTAAGATCAATGATGGCTGATGAAAGGTATTGGAAAGATGGAGCAAAAGATCCAGCATACATTAAAAAAGTTACTGACCTCTACGAAAAATACTCAAACAAAGCGTAAAAAAGTTAAGATACTTTGGAGAGATGCTATCAGCCATGCTGAATGGCTCTCTCCTAGTGAAGCTAAATTATACAAACCAGCAATAAATACTACAGAAGGTTTTTTATTAGAAAAAAACAAACGTTCTACAATCGTTTATATGTCATACAATGATACAGATATTGGCGATTTAACTGTAATACCTACAGAAAATATACAATCATTTAAATTTGTGCGTTGAATTATTAAGTTATCTATGTAACTGATAGCTTAATAAGACCTCAGATGGCATTAGGATCGCCCTAATTAGGACAACGATTGCTTCCAAAAGAGATAATCTTTTTACATAAACTAACTAACTTAAAGGAGTTAAAATGAGTGCAACTATAAACAATGCTTTTATTACCCAGTTTGAAGCTGAGGTACATATGGCATACCAAAGAATGGGTAGTAAGCTTAAAAATTTGATTCGTACAGTTAATGGTGTATCAGGTGAATCTGTTAAGTTCCAAAAAGTAGGAACAGGAGAAGCAACAACTAAAGCTAGACATGCAGAGGTTGTAGCGATGAACATTTCACACACTAACGTAACAGCAACACTTGCTGATTACTATGCATCTGACTATGTGGATAAATTAGACGAGTTGAAAACCAACATTGACGAAAGAGCAGTAATTGCAAATAACGCAGCTTATGCTCTTGGTCGTAAGACTGACAGTATTATTACAACAGCTATGGATTCTGCTACTAAAGTAGCAAACAATGCTGGTGCAAATGGTACAGCTGGATTAGCAACTGACATGAATGTAGCTAAATTCAAAGATATGCAAGCATTATTTGGAACAAACGAAGTTCCTGATGATGACCAAAGATATTGGGCTATTGGCCCAAATCAATGGGGTGATTTATTAGCAGAAGATAACTGGTCAAATCTTGACTATATTGGCCCAAGTCAATTACCTTTTGCTGGAATGAATTACACAGCTAAAAGATTCTTAGGATTCTTAACATTCGTTCACTCAGGTCTTGATACATCTGGAGCAACAGATAGACATACTGTTTGTTGGCATAAATCTTCAATGGGTTTAGGCGTAGGTTCAGAAGTAAGAACTGAAGTAAACTACATTCCTGAGAAAGTAGCTCATCTATTAACATCATACCTATCAATGGGTTCAATCTTAATTGACACCAATGGTATTCGCATACAGAAGTGTGCAGAATAGGAGTAATTAATGGCATATGCACTAGACAATCCTGTTAAAAAAGCAACTCAAATGGGTGATACTAATTCTTTATGGTATTACACAGACGGAGATGCTATTGGAACTATAGATGATGCAGATTATTTCTTATTATCTAATGGTGATTTAACTGCTGGAGATGTTATTATTGTAAATAGTGGTGGATCAAATGCTGTAGTAGATATTTTAATTGTATCTGCTTCAAGTGCTTCTACTGTTACAACTGTAATATTAGCATAATATAATTAAGAAGTGGGGGAGCAATCCCCCACTGATAAAAGGATAAAAAATGGCAATAACAATAGCAGCAAGAGCATTAGCAAAAAAATTACTTAAAAATAAAAAGCTTAAAAAAGCAATTAATGTAACTACAGAACAAACAAACAAATTAAAAAATGCAGCTAAATCAGGTGCAGCTAAAGTAGCTGGAGCAAGTGCAGCTAGTGCAACAACTGCAGCAAAAACACTTGCTAAAAAAACAGTTTCCAAAGGAAAAGAATTAGGTAAAAAAGCAGTTAAAAAAACTGTAGAAGGTGCAAAAAAAGCATCTACAGTTACAGCTGGAGCAGCAACAGGAGCTGTTGCTGGAGCTGCAAAAAAAGCTGGTAGTGCAATATCTGCTAGAGTACCAGCTGGAGTAAAAGAAACAGTTAGAAAAGCTGGAGTAAAAACAAAAGATTTAGGAAATAAAATAAGATCAGATGCAGACATAGGAGCTACAATAGCTGGTAGAAAAGCAAAAGCTGGTGTAGCTGGTGCAATGGGAATAGGTAAAAAAGCAAGTCAAGCTGGTAAAGATTTTGCAAAAGCTGAACCATTTATGGCTGGGATGGCAACACAAGGTGCAATAGACATCCCATTAACTGTAGGAGCTGTAGCATTAACTGCATCTATGGTTAAATCAACCACACCTAAAGAAGCATTATTTGATGTAAAAAAAGAACCTGATGGAAGTTTTAAAACATCATTCAATGATGCTAACAAAAATGTAATTGTTTCTAATGAACAATTAAGTTCAAAAGAAATGGGAATAGTTAGAGGAGCAATATCTGGGTTAGATACTATTTTACTTTCAGAAGATCCGAGAAAACAAAGAGATATGTTTAACGGATATTTAACTTTATTAAGTAAATATGGAGTAACATCTATTAATGGAAAAAATTTATCAGTAAATTTAGCTGGATAAATGGCAGTAACTAAAGTAGATATAGCATCAAGAGCTTTGGTGATGGTAGGAGCTAATCCTATCTCATCATTTACAGACAATTCTACAGAAGCATTAATTACAAACACTCTTTATGAAGAAGTAGTTGAATCTACATTGTCAGAATGTTCATGGCGTTTTGCTATGGGCCAAAAACAATTATCATTACTAGCTGATGCTCCAACATCAAGATATGAATATGCATATCAAATGCCAGCAAATCCAGCTGTTATAACTATAGTAACTGTAACTAATAATGATATTCCAATACCCTATTCAAGATATGAAGATAAAATTTATTTAAATGGTTATGGTTCTGAAAGTAAAGTTTATATGGATTATGTTTTTAGACAAGATGAATCTTTATTTCCAACATATTTTAGATTAGCTTTAGAGTTTAGATTAGCTAGTGCATTTGGTGGATCGTTAGGTAGAGATGCATCTATGATTAATTCATATGAAACAAAAGCAGAAAGACAATTAATTAAAGCTAGAAATATCGCATCACAGGAAACTACATCTAAAAAACTAAATACTACTAGATTTATAGCTGAAAGAAGGAGCAGTCGAAGTGGACTTGTTAACTACTAATGCCAAGAAAAGTAAGACAAGTATTTACCAACTTTTCAGCTGGAGAACTTAATCCTCTATTAAACGCTAGAACAGATGCTAAAGCATACTTTGAAGGTGCTAGACAATGTAAAAACTGGTATCTTTTAGATGAAGGTGGTGTTATGCGTAGACCAGCAACACAATTTACAGCAGAGCTTCCAGCAGAATCAAGAATTATTCCTTTTATATTTGCAGAAGATGAAGTAGCTGTATTTGCTTTATCAAACAATAGATTAGATGTTTACAACTCTAATGGTACAGCTATTGCTACTAATATAACTTCAAACTGCAACTGGACTACAGCACAATTATTTGAATTAAGTTATGCTCAGTTTGCTGATACGGTATTTATTTGTCATAGAAGTAATCCTATAGTTCAAATTAAAAGAACTGCTGCATCTACTTTTAGTGTTAATTTATATGCATTCGAAGAAGATGATAGTGTTACTGTAGGTAGTGTTAATAAAACATTACAACCATTTTATAAATATGCAGATGCTACTGTTACTGTAACATTATCTGCTCATGGTACTGGTACAGGAAGAACACTAACTGCTAGTGCTAATGCTTTTAGTTCTAGTTATGTAAACACATATTTAAAAGTAAATAGTAAACAAGTTTTTGTAACTGGATATACAAGTGCTACTGAAGTTACTGTTACTGTTTTAGAAGATACAGTAAGTGTTGGCCCTCATGCTGATTGGCAAGAACAACTTATATCTGCAACTAGAGGATTTCCACAAGCAGTTACATTACATGATAATAGACTTTGGTTTGGTGGAGTAAGAGATAATCCTTCTGTTATTATTGCTTCTGAAATTGGTGGTTATTTTAGTTTTGATTTAGGAACAGGATTAGCTAATGAAGCTATTAATGTCAACATTACAGCTGATACAGTAAACGAAATTAGACATTTAATATCTGGTAGAAACCTACAAATTTTTACAGATTCAGGTGAATATTATATTCCTCAAAGCAATGATAGTGCTATTACACCATCTAGTATAGCTTTTTTAAGACAAACACCTTATGGATGTAATAGAGCGAAACCAACTCCTTTTGATGGTGCTACTATCTTTACATCTAAAAATGGCAAATCAATTCGTGAGTATGTTTTTTCTGATTTAGAACAAGCATACAAATCTAACAGTATATCTGTATTGTCTAGTCAGGTTATTGACAATCCAAAACAAATTACAATGATGACTGGTAATGAAGAAAGACCAGAACAGTTTGCTTATTTTTTAAATAGTGGAACTAACTTAGATGGACAAATAGCTGTGTTTCACAGTATTAGAGATGAAAAAATAGCTGGTTGGACTATCTGGAATACTAAAACAAATGATAAGTTTCACAGTATTACATCTATTAATGAATTTTTATTTGTAGTTACAAAAAGAATATTACCATCAGGAACTAAATATTTATTAGAAAAATTTAGTAATGATGATTCTATTACTGTAGATTGTAGTACAACAACAACAGTATTTCAAAAAGGAACACCATTAGTTAAAGGCGGTAGTCAAACTGGTAAT
>WLWH01001423.1_pt1 | contig 15754 bp, 7 predicted proteins | sample 6712741 | NCBI WGS metagenome assembly WLWH01 (sample SAMN12718694, study PRJNA515312) | sponge metagenome | isolation source: marine sponge | host: Mycale hentscheli | place: New Zealand: South Island, Marlborough, Capsize Point | collected 2003-05-01 | reverse complement strand
CATTGAGTTCCACTTTCTTTTTAAATGATTATTTACTTCAATAATCTTCTTTCCGATTTTTACTAATAATTTTCCCATATTGTTTTTTTTACCAAGCGTTGCTTATTTTTTTATACTCTTCCTTAGCGTCAAAGCTAGGACAGGCCTTGCTAGAGAAGTCTCTATGGCCATATATATCTAGATCACAGTATAAATGCTTTAGTTCCGTAAGAATTTCAATAAGGGACTCTTTTTGTTCCTTTGTTCGTGTATCTTTTGGCTTTAAGTGCTTTTTATCTATGCCTCCAACATATGCGACGCCAACTGACCCTTTGTTTTGTCCTCTACAGTGAGCACCCATCCTTTCAACAGGTCTGCCTTCATGTATTGAACCATCCAAGTAAATTACATAGTGATAACCTATATCACTCCATCCTCTGGCTTTGTGCCACGATCGAATATCTTCGACTGTAGTATGTCTCCCTTCTGGAGTTGCAGTGCAATGTACAATTGCTTTACTTATCTCTCTCATCTTTAATTTTAATTATTAAACGGCTTCCACCTGTAGATTGAACAGGTCTAAACTTTTTATTCTTTTTATTTTTGTTAGATATACCCAAGTCCCACTTGTTCCAACCTCCAAGTAAAGCTAGTCTTTGGTAAAAATCAAGATCATCAGTAATAGAAGCGTCTACATTTTGTATTTTTCTTATAGCTCTATCTAATGGCACGTTAGTCACAGCGCTTGTTAATTCACCTAAAGCTAATGCTGCTGGATTATTTATAGAAACACCTTCTGTTTTCATTTCTTCTTTATTCCAATCATAAGCTCTCGCTGCGGACCTTAACTTTGTAATCTTAGAAGATATAGGTGGAGATATTTTTACAATGTCTAGTATAGCGTCTTGGTATTCTGGATTTTTCTTTTTACTTTGTTGTTCTAGCTTTATTGCTATATTTTTAACAGTTGAAGCTATTGCGCCGCCAAAGCCTAATCCTCTTAAAACTGAGTCAGCCATACCATTTGCTACTCTAGCTACTTTTTTATCTTTAAATTCTTCGTCATCTTCATCTGAAAAAGCTACAGCAAACAACGCTTGTTGAGCCGCGTTAAATATTAAGTTTTGCGCAAGAGTATAATATACTATTTTAGATATGTTTGTTTTATCATCACCTCGGCGATTCTTAAGATCTAAGAAAGCTTTTTTAGTAATTCTAGCATACTGAGATGGCGTATTGGCAAAAGCTAATATAATGCGTCCTAATGGACCCGCTTGTTGTTGACTTATTTTATCAGGTCTGCTAGACTGTTGAGACTCTTCTGCTGTTTCTCTGAACTCCTGAAAAGCTATTTTTTCAGCAGCTTTTTGATCCATACCATCTTTAATCAAAGAGTTTAATCTGTTTCTATAAAAAGTAGAACCTCCAGCTGCTATGGCAAAACTGTCTGCTATTTGCGTAGGTGTAAAACCTAGTTTTAATAATTTACTTATAACACCTTTTGTGCCACCTTGCTTAGCTGCAGTTGCTAAATCAGCTTCGTTAATATCCATCCTTAAACCTTGACGCCTATCTACTAAAAAGTCAGAGTTAAATAACATTTTAAAATCAGACCAGTATTGTTTTTGATTAGCAAAAGCCTTAGCCGCAGCAAATATATTGTTGTCGCTAAAGTTTATAAAGTTTACAGCTGATAAAGTTTGAAGTATAGCTGATCTAGTATTAAAAAACATTATAGCACCAACAGAGCCATTTATCCAGTCAACAAACCTTGTTGTTAACTTGTCTCCAGCAAAATCTCTGTTTCTACCAGTTTTCATACGTTGAAGTATGTTTTCTACAGCTAACCTATATTGCCTACCATAAGCTGCTTCTAGCTTGTTTAAATTTTCTTTTGAAAATATAGTATCTACATTTCTTTGCCACTGTTGCAAATAAGCAGCTCTTTTAGTAGTATTTAAAGTTTCTTTTAAGTCAGAGGTTATAGTTCCAGCAAGCCAACCTTCACCAGGCTTAGCATATTCATATCCTCTATTTACTGTTATTACTTTATTGCCAAACTGCTTAAGCTTAGGATTGTCATCAATGTATTTTAAAAGTTTAGTTTTATCTGCACTTGAAAGCCCTGGTATTTTCATACCTTGTTTATTCCATATATAAACTCTAACAGCTTGCTCTTGAGTAAATACATCTCCAGGTATTTCTTTTCTAAGCTTTTTAGGTATAATACCTAAGTCTTTAACTATTTTGTTAAACCTTCTGGCTGTTTCATTTCTATCTCTAGACACAGCTTCCATAGCTTGAGCAAAAGGACTTATTATGTGTTCGTTATACCATTTAAGTTGAGCTTCTCCAACTTTACCCTTACCTAGTGTATAATATAAAAGACCTACTAAGTCGTCTGCTGATGGTGGTATAAAAAATCTAAATCGTTTTCTTTTCTCTCCAGCTAGTCTAGCTTTTGCGTCAGATATTGTAGTTGAAGCGGCTATGCTAGTTTTATTAGCTATAATTTCATTAAATTCTTTATTTAATTTAACATCAGCTTTTGATTTTTCTTTTGATTTTTCTTTTGACTTTGACCAACTAATGACTTGATCTTCAACTGGTTGTATGTCTTCAACAAAATCAAATTTTATACCCGCTTTTTTAAGAGCTTCTTTTAATTCTTTTATAGTATATCTATCTGTCCAAGAATTCCAGTCTACAGGCATTCCTGATTTATTTATTTGATTTAAAAGTTTATCTACAATTTTGGGTATAGCTATAACTGTAAAATTGTCTTTTATTTTTTTAAACTCTTTATTAAAAGCTTTATCTCCTTTATACATAGCGCTTAACAAAGATTCGTAAGCAAACTTATTAGGAACAGCATGCTCCCATGTTATTGATAATAGCTTTTTAATTTTTTTAGTATCTCTGTTTTCTACATTTACTCTAAATGACTCTGATAAGTTTTTAACAAAACCTACAATTTTAGCTCCAGCACTATGTGGATGACTTCTTTCTGCATCAGAAGCTTGTAAAATATAATATATAGTAGATCCAAAATCTTCTATTCTTTTTTTTCTTTGTTCTTTTGTTAAAGAACTGTCATTTATAAAATTGTTTAATGAATTCCAAAAAGTATCAAATAAATCTCCTCTTTTTTGATTAAACTCTTTTACAGCTTTACCATTATCTTTAGTAAGGTTTTTCCACTTTTCACTTTCTAAGTCTGTTCCAAAAGTTCCTCCTGCTTTTCCTTTTGCTGAATAGCTTGATATATCTTCAATATTACTAGAGCCTTCTTTAAAAGATTTTTCTAAACTATCAAGCTTTTCGGTTAAATATTGTTTTTTAGCTTCTTTGTTTTTTACTTTTTTACCTTTAAAATAAAGTCTTGCAAGGCCATTAAGCATAGACTTATTAAGCATCGAATTAGGAAAAACTCCTAAACTTATTAATTTTTCTATGTCATTAACAAACCTATCAACAGATTTTTTATAATCTGCATCAACCTTAAACTCATAAAAATTATATTTGTTTTTTGCAAAGTTTTCGGCGGATTCTTTACTAAATTGTAACTCTTGATCTCTATCTATTGTTTCAGAAAGTTCTGGAGTTTTAATTTCAGGGTTTGCAAATTCTATTTTTTCAGCAACCTTAGGCTCTTTTATAGTTTCCATTGTAGCGTCAAAGCCTAATTCTTGAGCTGCCATCCTAACTATAGCATCTTTTCTAGTTCCTCTAGTAGAAACACCAAGGTCTGGACTAAAGAAATAATCTAAAAACTCTTCTTTAGTTATATTCTTTTTTCTAAATATGCGCTCACCTTCAGGCGTCTTTTCTCTTTTTTGCTTACCAGTTTCATCTAAAACAGGTTCTCTAAAAGGAGCAAAGCTCTGGTTTAAAGTCTCTTGGGGAATAGCATCGTATAAAGCTTTCCAGTTTTGAGACATAAAAAACTTATAATCATCTCTTGCTTTAAAAACATTAGTTTTTAATTCTTTGAAGAGTTCGGTGTCAAAAGCTTTTCTAAGAGCTTTTTTGAATTTAGGCGAGTCAGGTGGAGGTAGTTTTGTTCCAAATGTTTTTCTAACTGCTTGTCTGACTTTTTCAACTTGCTCATCGGGTAATCTTATTTGTCTTCTTAATTTTGATTTTTGTTCTTGTGTAGGCTTTATTGATTCATCTACGGCTTCTTCAATAGATATATCATCTTCTTGAGCAGCAACACTTCTTTCTTCGGTTACGTCTGATTCAAACACTTCTTTTAAAACACGTTTAGAACCTTCTTGAGCTCTAAAGCTTAAAAAAGTATTTATATAAGCAGCTAAAGAATCGTTCTTTTTAGGATCATAACTTCTTATTAAATCTAAAATACCTCTTTCACCTGTTTCTATTTCGTCAATTAAAATTTGTCTATCAAAACCAGTAACGTCTTTTCTTCTTTCTACAAGCTTAGCTGTTATAGGTCTCATTTGTTTTATGACTTCAACTTCCCAGTCTCTAGGCTTTTCATTAAATAATCTTTGAACTTCTTCAGAAGCCTCTTTATTTTTAGAAAAATTAATTATTTCTTTTTCTTCTTCTTCATTAATAATATCTAATAATTCTTTTTTTCTATCTGTAGATTGTTTAGTTGGTTTAAAATCTGCTTCAAACTCGTCTATTAGCCTTAGCTCTTCATATATATTTTCATTAAGCTTTATAGAAGATTTATCAAAAACAGCTATGCTTTCTGTTTCTTTATTAGATAATTGAGAACCATCTTTATATTTAAAACCTTTAAAACCTTGTTTAGCTAGTTCTTTTTTAAGTTGATCTACTTTTTGTTTGCCTATGTAATAATCATCAAACCTAGGATCTATCATTTCATATAACAAGCCTTCGCTTATATCAACGTTTAACTCTTTTAATTTATTTAAAACTTGTTCTTGAGTAGCTAAAGAACTGTTTTCAACAATTATTTCTTTTACGTCTCCCGCGTTGTTTCTAGCATATTCTTTAGCTTCTTTTATATCTGTAGCTAAAAAAGTTAAACCAGTTCTTTCACCTAATTCATCAAAAGGTTTAGGACTAGCATTATAAACTATAGTTTCACCAGGCTTTGCAGTTTGTTTAGTTTTAGAAAACGACTCTTTTTGTTTTTTAAGATCTTCTTTGTTAAGAGCAAGCTTGTCTTCACCAATTGCAGCTGCTGCAGCCTCTGTTAAAGCACCTGTGTCTGAAGTTTTATCATATTCTTTTATAAAATTAAAAACAGCTCTACCATCATCAAAAGAAATATTGTCATACCCAATAGGCCTAAATATGCTTAATACAACGTCTCCTATTTTTTCAAAAACTGATTTATCATAGTTTATTTCTTTTTTTCTTATTGAATCAGCAAAAACATTTATATACTCAGTGTTATATTCATCAGGAGTATAGTTGTCTTTCATTTTTTTCTCCATAAATCTTCTTTGAGCAGAAGTCATAGATCTTTTAAAATCTTTTACATATCGTCCTTGTTTTTCAGAATCTCCTATTAGCTTATTAAGTATTGGATGTAACAACTCATGTAAACCAACATTTATAGCTCCAACTTTTTTAGACGCTTCTTCATCTATAAATATTTCATTACCAATATGAAATCCATGAATAACACCATCCTCGCTTTTATACTGTTGCATGGATTTTTTTGTTTTTTCAGAAACAGATTTAGACTTTTCAACAGCCTTTTCAAATTCTTCTGTTGTTTTAAATCTATTAAACTTTAAACCTTTTTTCGTTGCTTCTTTTTCTGCAACTTCTAGGTTTTTTGTAAGATTCATGTCTATTATTTTATTCTTAATAGAACTAAACTCTGCGTCAAAACCTTTTTTTGCTAAAACATATTGATCTTCTGTTATTTCTCCTCTTCTTATTTTTTTATTTAATTCAGTAATATTAAAAGCTGCCGCTTGCCTTAAGTCATATAAATTGTCTAACTCTCTAACTGTTTCGTCATCTAGTGATTTATAAACTTTGTTTGATTTAACTATATTATCAGCTATTCTTGAATCTATTTCATTTATTTTTAATTGTATTCCTTTTTTAACAGTTTCATCTTTAGCGTCTTTTAAATTTCTTCTTAATACAGATATATTGTTAAAGTCTTCTTCAAGCTGTTCTCCGTCAACAAAACTTCTTACAGTGCTCATAGCCTTTGCTGAATAAGTTCCAGCAGGTATACCTCCACCACCTACAAAGCCTTGTAGTCCTGATTCTATTGATTCTTCACTAAAAATTTCATTTACAAATGTTTTTGCTACTATGCTAAGTTGATTTTTATCTAAATCTGTACCGGCAACATCACCAAGATTTTCGTTGATTTTATCAGAAACATGTTGTAGCATTTCAGTAGACATTTCTGTAGTTCCTGTACTTAAAACATTAGCAATAGCTCTTGCTCTTTTATTATATATAAGCTTTTCAGCTAACCTTGTACTTAAACCTGCAGTCAATCCACCACCACCTTTACCGCTAAACGCTTTTCCAACACCTCTGCTTATTGCTCCAAAACCTACCATTTCTAAACCTTGAGAAATAGCTCCCATTGTTATAGGTATTGCAGTATCTGCTTCTCCTTCTTGAATTAATGTTTTTAAATCTTTACCTAAATTTTCAGCTTTTAGTTTATTAAAAGCAACGTAGTTGTCAGCCACATAGTCCATAAAAAAACCAGTTCCAGCTGTTCCAAATAGATAACCTATGCTACCAATAGCGTTTGTTATACCATTTATACTTCCAGCTAAAACGCCTCCAATATCACCTTTTTTAGCAGACTCTAGTATACCTTTAGTTTGTAAAGTTTGAGATCTCTCTTGTTCTAGTTTTTTTATAGACTCTAAAGTGTTTTTTGTTCCTAAAGCCTTAGCTTTACTTGATTGAGGATCTAAACTTTTAACGTAAGCATCAACTTCTTCTTGCCCGTATAAAAAAGCGTTTATAGTATTTGTAGCTATATTTAACGCAGCTCTACTTCCAGAACCATCTCCTTTTGGATTTCCCCAAAATTCAACAACATCATAAAGCTGTTCTCCAAAGTTTATTAATGAGTTTTTTACTGATTGTAAACTGGTTAATTCATCTTGTTTTAATTCCAAAGAAAAATCTTCCAAATTTAAATCCATATTCGTGGACGCTTCCGGAATAGGTGTTACAGTTGCATCCATTTCTACAACACCTTGTGTCTTTCCCAAGTTTTCTTCTTCAAATCCAACTAATTTTTTAGAAATATTAAATATTTCTTCATTTTCTTGAATATCTTTTTTATAATCTTCAAACTCTCCTTCATAGCCGCTTTTTTTAAGCATATCAAAAGCTTGTCTTAATAATTTTTCGTTCATAATTACTTATTTATTTATTATTCAAGTATTCAAGTCTTCATACCTAGTAGGTCTAGGCTTTAAATCTTTACCACCTCTACCACTATAACCAAAAACTTTACGATATCTTCTCATGGCTTTTGGACTTGGAAAATCTTTTGGACTCATGTTTTGATATTTATCCCACTCCTCTTGATCCTTTTTTAATTGTTCTTTTTTTCTTTTGGCTTCTTTTTGAAGAGCAATAGCTTGATTTGCTAGTCTTATTTCTTCTGCTTTTTTAGCTTCTTCAAGTTTTTGTTGTGCAAGCTCATCACTTTTTTGTTTTTTGCTTATAAAAAGATTTTGTGTAGCATTTCTAGAAACACTAAGCACGTCTCTTTTATCAACGTTGTCGTTAGGCATGTCGTTATTTATTGTTATATCAAGTAATTCTCTATAATCCTCTAAATCTTTAGGATCTTTTACATATTCATCAGAAAATTGATCTTTACCTAAATCTAACCTATAATAAAATAAACCATCTTCAAACCTTGCTTCTACTATTTTCTGTCCTTTAACGTCTAATTTATCATCAAATATTTTAGCGTTTCCTGAATTTATATAGTTTTCTAAATTCCTTATATAGTCATTTACTTTTTGATCTACTTGCCCAACAGTAAGATTAGAGTCTTTGTTATAACCTAAAAATTTACTATCAGAGTCTTTTTCTATTGGTTTAACAGCAACGTTCTCTCTTATTATAGCGCTAGGTGGAGAAAAACCCCTTATCGCAAACTTGCTATAATCTTTTATTAAATCGTTTAATTTTTCTTCATCAACTAATTCACCATGCTCTAATTGTTTTGCATCTTCTCCATATAATTTAGTTTGGAACATGTTATACCAACCTACCTTTTGAGCATTTGTAACATTATTATTAGCAACATAAGATTTAACATTACTTTGCATTCTTGATATAAGTAACTCTTCGTTTGGTTTAGTTTCTCTAATTTCACTTCTTAAAGTGCCGTCGGTATAAGTTATTTTTTTAACAACATCTGCAGTTTGTCCATCATAAAGAGCTGAATCAATTTTACCTTCACCTTTTTCATTACCGTAATAAGCAAGATTTACAGCGTTTTGCATATTTGCAGATTCATCTTTTATTATGGGTAATAATTCAGAATTTTTACCTTGTATTCTAGCTTCTAGATCTACATTGTTTATAGACATAACTTTATCAGATCCTTCTTGTTGAAATGTTAAAGTTGCTACAGGACCTGCTGGGTTTGTTAAATCTAAAGAGAAACCACTTTTACCTTTTATAGCGCTGTTACCTCCAAGTCCTAACATAGCTTTAGTTAATTCTGTATTAGCTGTTGGGTCTATACCACCCATGTTTCCCTGTTCCTTTACTTGATTAGTTACGTTAGCACCATAAAGAGACATGTTATTAGCAAGAGATAAAATTTTATCAGGAACCTGCATTACATTTTGTAATTCTATTTTTTCAGAATCTGTCAAAGTAGGCTGTTGCCTTAAATAAGATGCTCTTTTAATAGAATACATTAATTCTTCTCTCATAGCCATTGTCATACCAGGAGCGGACATACCTAAAGCAGATTCTGCAGAGAAAACTTTGTTTCTCATATCCATCTCCCACTGCAACGTCTCTTTTAGAATTTTTTCATTTTCTAATTTGTTTTTTGTATAGCCAGCTATAAAAGACTGTAAGCCTTTATTTATACCTTGAGTAGCTCTTCTAGCGTTTGCGGCGCTTTGAGTATCAACAAATTGTTTTGGATTTCTATAACTCATAATTTTTTTATTTATCTCTGTTAAGGTAGTCTAAATATGCATCATAGTCACTTCTATCAGCTTCACTAGATCCAGACGAGTCTAATAATAAAGAATTAAATTTTGGTGGTGGGACATTAGTGTTAGATCCTGTTTCAAAATAATCAGTTCCTGCTAAAGCCCCTAAACTTTGTGATGTATTACTTATAGCATCTGACCAAGCTGCATTTTGATCTATTCTAGCCTGCATCTCTCTTTGCTGAGCTCCTTCTAATTGAGCTGAAACTCTATCTAATTGAATCATTTCTCTTTGCTCTTGCATGCCAAATACAAATTGTTCTCCAGCAACTTGCGCGTTTTGTATCCTTTGCGCCTCAGACATTTGTCTTTGTTGTAACATTTGCTCTCCTTGAGCTTTTAATTGTTCATTTTGAGCCTCTTGTTTTTCAATACTTGCAGACACGCCTTTTTTGCTTTGTAAAGCAGCTTGCGCTAAAGCAGTTGCTCCGCCCGCGCTTGCTCCAGTAGCTCTTAATGTGTCAAGGGTGTTTGCCAAAGATATATCAGCTTGCTCAATTTGCATTTCAGCAGCTTGAGTTGCAACACCTAGATTAGCCATAGGGTTACTTAACATACTAGACAAATCCTCTACGTTCTCGTAAGGGTTTATAATTTCTTGTCTTTCGTCTTCTAATTTTTTTAACTGCGCCGCCGCGTCAACTCTTTGTTCTTCAGCGTCAATTCTTCTTTTTTTAGCTCCAGCATTTTGGACTATTGCGGAAGTTGCGTTTAAGCCTACTATTGCCACTACTACCCATCCCATATTATTTGTTTTTTATTTGTTTATATTTTTCGTATTGCTCATAACTAGAGCAAACTAATTCTTTTTCTAATTCATCTACGTCTGTAATGTTTTTTGGATTTGGATGAACATTTATAAATACAGAGTCTTCTAAAGACAAAGCAAGTCTTTTACAACCAGCTTTAGAATTAAAATAAACAGGTGCTTTAATTTGTTTAACACCTTCTTCTGTAGCCACAAGCAAAGATCCTTTAATTAAAAACCAAGTGTGATCTTTGTTATGTATTTTACCTATCGCTATTGTATCTTTTGGTAAAAACATTTCTCTAACATATATACCTTCTGAAAAAGAATGAGTTAAAGGACAAAGAGTATCTAGTTCTTGCCTTTCTTTTACTATTACATTTTCATTGCTTTTAAATAAAGCTTTTTCTAAATCAGTAACTTTTTTTCTAAAGTCTTCAACTGATAAAGACCCATATTCTTTTTTTATTTCTAAAGCGTCCATAAATTAAAATCCATTATTAGAGAAAAAGTCTGTTGCTACTGAAAATAATTGTTTTTCTCCACCAGGGTCTGTTGTTGAATCAGTTGAAAAAGTTGCTGTAGCAAAAAATCCTTTTATACCACTTATAACATTTCCAAATATTATTTCTCCTTGCGCGGCGGTGCTATTATTAACTAAATTAGCAACATAGGCATTTTCTTTTCTATCAAAACCAGCATATACTCTTGGATAGGGAGGGTTAACTGTACTAAAAACAGAGTTATAATTAGCTCTAGGAACAGCTTGACCGTTAGCTGGATTTATTATATATTCACCTTCGTAGTAACTCAAAACAGAATTAGATTCATCATTTGTACTTATCCAATTAGAATCAATATAATCTTCTCCAGTAGCGTCAGAAGCCAAAGCGGTCATTTTCCAACCACTACCGCCTTCATAACTTATAGTGCTAAAAGTTTTAGATCTTACCGGTTCTGGGTTAAAGATAACTGTTACAGAGCTTTCATAGTCAGTTCCGTAAAAATTTCCTCTATTTACATCAGTAGAGTGATGTTTATATAACTTACTGTCTATTGTAGAATAAAAACTGTTTCTTATACTAAAAATTTGATCAGGTCTGTAGCTAAACAAACTAGTCCACCCGTTTATAGAATCATCAAAAGCTATTGTTTTATTACTTATTGTTCTTTCGTCGTTATAAACAGGGCTTTGGTGTAGTGATAAAACGTATTGGTCTGTATATAAATCATAACCACCAACTGCTACACCAGGACCTTGAGTTGTGTCGATGCTATTTAGTTCATCTCTAAAAAAGTCTTTCATACCATAATTAGATATTTCAGTAATACCGTCTCTTGATAATCTTAATACAGCGTTATTATTTTTGTCTGTAAAATATTTTCTATATCCATAAGTAGCAAAACTTTCTGGATTATTGCTTATACCAAAGCTTCCGCTATAAGCTTGTAAAGTTCCTATAACTAAATTAGCAGCAGTTACAGCACCACCGCCTTCTGCTGAATATATAGCATCTTTATCTATTAAAGCTCTACTTACTTTAAACTGTTGAAACACGGTTAAGTTTGTGTTTTCTGCATAAAGCCTTTGTATAGAACCATTAGCTGGATCAGCACTTTTAGTAATGTCTGCTCCAACTGAAAAAACATTAGTGTCGTTTATACCAGTTCTTGAATTAAATATACCAGAATAAATAAGTGAGTTAAACCTTATAACAGCATTTGGCTCATCTTCAACTAAATATGCTTTAGGAGAAAAATCAACTGTAGTGTTATTAAAGCCACCTCTTATTCTTGACTCTTCTATAGCCCAATTATTTATTGTTAGTGGAGTTGAAATAACTGGATAACCACCACTATCAGTAGAAGGTATACCAAAAGAGCCATTCCAAACAGGCTGCTCTGTTAGTGCCTGTCCGCTAAGCGTCTTTTTTAGAACAAAAGTGTTAAAGTATTTTATTTCTACTGTTATTCCGGCCATGATTTATTATTACTTATTTTTATATTTTATTACAGTTCTATAATTTGAAAGAAAACTCCAGAAGGTATATTTACTGCAGTTTTAGAAAAGAAGCCAACGCCATCAGTGCAATCATCATTCCATATAGTATTTATAGCAGTTTCTGAATTTGCATAATACCAAGTTTCAAAAACACAAGTTCCTGGTGGTGTTCCTGTAACTGCGTTTTTTCTATCTATTGTCAAAGGCGATGATTGACTTCCAACGTAAGTGTTTAACCAAGTGTTAAAATCAATTCCATTTAATAAATAATGACCATTGTTTGACGAAGGATAACCTGATCTTGTGTCATTAACTACAATATAAACTCCTTTTCGTTTGGTTGAAGCGTTAATTAACTGTTCAGCATTATACACTGTAACTGCTGTAGTACCTATTTTTATAGAATAAGTTGTTGTTGCTGGAGAACCTTGCGGATCGTTTAAATCTACTTCTACATCGTAATCACCAACTGGAAGAGTATTTACGTTTTTGTTTGTTAAGTTTATGTTTAATTGGTTTGAAACTACCGCTTGACCACCTAATCCAAAAAAGTTAACATTTAAAGTTCCTATTTTTTGACTATTTATAACATAAGACAAATCTTGAGTTCTTAACGCTACATTATTAGCTCCGTTTATACCGCTTAGTGTTGCAAATGTTGTTTCAGTATTATTAGTGTATATTGTTCCAGAAGCAGGCACAGAAGTAGCTGTAGGAGCTACGTTTTGTAGGTTTGCAGTTTCAGTAAAAGTTGTTGTTACACCTTGATAAATCGCTGTAAAATTAAAAACAAAATTTCTTAACAAAGCGTTTGATCCAAAAAAGATATTATTCCAATATGCTTGTTTAATTATTATATTATAAACTCCTGTACCAGCACCACCTATTTCTACTAAATCAAAATAAGAACTTACATTTACACCGGCTTGATTAACAACACTAGATATTGTAAAAGATGTTGGAACTTGAGCGGCTCCATTAGCATCTAATAAAGTAAAATCACTAGCTAGTATTTCAGCAGAAGACGCTGGGTCGTAGTTTAAACTTTCTCTAAAAAGACTTGGCGCAAAACCACTTATATTTGTTATACCTCCTATAGAGTTTTCTATTAAAGTGTTTAGCCCGTTAATAGTTCCAGACGTAGAAGTTTCCCAAAATATATCTAAAAGAGAATCTACAGGTTCTGTTTCACAAACTGCTAAAAACTGTATTCCTGTATCTGGATTTACTGTTTTTAATTGACCTAATTTTGTAGATGTACTTATTCTTGCTACTAATGGATTAGACTCATTATCGTAAAACTGTAAAAACCCTGTGCTAGATAAAGAAGTTGGAACTTCAAACATATCTCGCATTGTAGATATCATAGATACAGTTTCTGTTTCTTGACCAGCATAAAACTGCTCTGACTGTAGACCATAATCAACGCTTGGCGTTGCTGTGCTTATAGAATTATCAGTATTTATAACCCTTGGCAAAAGCCTAACAGAGCTTCTAAATTGTTTTTGTTCTGGACCTACTTCGTTTAAGTCTCTAGGAACTTTGTTAATATTGTCGTTTATTAAAACAGTATGTGAAGTGCTTCCAACTTCTAAAGTTTCTCCATTAGAGCCTGGATAAGAAGCCATAATACCAGGAAGATAAACATTATAATAATCTTGCTCTGTTTGTTTTACTACTATTTTATAAGAATACCAACCAAGAGGATTATTTACGCTATATATACCTGGCCATTCAATAGAACCTTCAGCAGTTCCAGCAGCACCAGTACCTCTAACTGGAGAAGCAGGACCTATAACACTATTAAACTCTATTTTTAAAGAGTCACCCGGCCACTCAACTGTGTTTGTTGAAGACGTAAAATAAGCATTGTAAATAGTAGAACCTTCATTAGACCCGTTTAGAATAACACTTGATTGTCTTCCATATCTATCAGCTAAAACTACACCAACCTGGTAGTTTCTATTTTGTTTTAACGAAGAGTTAGGATATTCAGCTCTACTTGTAAAATTACCATCTTTTGCAGCTGGTGTAAATGTTAAGGTTCCTAAAGTGTTTGTTGCGCTTTGAGATATAACTATTTGAGTTATGTTAGGTACAGTGTTGTTTAAAGAAGTAACAACTGTTCCAGCTGGTATTCCTGTTCCACTTACACCGCTAGCTACTTTTATATTTCCAGCGCTATTTGTTACATTTATTGTAGTTCCTGATTGAGCTCCACCTTGAACCGTAACAGTCCCTGTTTGCAAACTTGCTACTTCTTTATCATCAACTTTTATACTATAATCTAAAGATTCTGGTGGTGTGTGTTTATTTTGAAAATTACCATAAACTATTCTATTACTTATAACTTCTTGAGCAAAGGCTCTTACTGGAACTTTATCATAAACTCTTGTTAGTTCATCTGAAGGTAAAGTTTTAAACGGCTTTGTAGATTTATAATTATATATAATATCTGAAGTGCCGTTGCTTGAGTCTATAGGTATTGTTTCTACAACTTTTACTACTAAACCATCAGATTCTTTAAATAATATATCTACTTCTGATATTTCAAACTCATCACTAATAGATGCTGTAGTTGTTGTACAATCTGGTTTAGGGATTATTAATTTTATTTCATTAACTTTATTTTCAACAAAAGAAACAACTGTGCTTCTGTAAGTTTGAGCTAAATCATCTTTGTCGTCTATGTTGTTTATACCTTTATCAACATACATAAAATAACCATCTTGCTTAGGAATAAAAGCTATTTGTGTAAATGGAGCCATTAAAGAATATTCTCCATCTTTAAATTTAAATCTATAACTAAATCTTACAAATAAATCTTGTAAATAGTCTGAGTCTCCATTAAATGCTCCATCAAATTTAGGATTAGGATTAAACACTAGCATTTGATTATCTGCAACGGTTATTGTACCTGTTAAAGTTACAGATGTAATTGTAGTTCCACCACCTACACTAACAACTGTTTGGTTTGTAGCAGTTAAAATAAAATTACCAGCCGCGTTTGTACTTCTTAAACTTACGCTAGCACCTATACTTGTACTATAACTTTGATTTGGTAAAATAATATCTCCATTAATATTATCTATGTTTATTGTACTTCCTGTTTGACCACCCGCGGCTAAAGCTGTACCTCCATTTGGATTTGTAAGACTAACTACATCCTTCATTGTTGTCTCAAGAGCGCCAGCTGAAGCTGTTTCTTGAAACATTTCTATAGCTCTGTAAGGATAATATTTAGCTACAGATATTTTATCTTCTGTATCATAATATGAAGAACCTTGAGCTACAGCTGTAGTTATGTTTATTTTTCTTGGTTGATTACGGTTATCTGTCCAATACAAAAAATCTTCTAAAATATTTATTCCAAATATAGGATTTTCTTGACTAAAATTTAAAAAAGAACCTTGAACTAAAGTTAAAGAAGTATCATTATCTATGTCATACCTATATATTCTGTTTGCAGAAGAAAATAAATAAATGAAACCATTAGTTTCATCTTCTTTATGACCTATAATTCTACCGCCGTCAGCAAAGTTTTTAACTAACTTATTACCTAAAACATTTTCAAGTGAACCTACGCTTGCGCTTTCTGACCTACTAACTTGAACATTAACAGCGTCTCTATATTCGCCATTAGGTATTAGTCTAGCGTCTAAATCTTTGTTTAGTTTACTTTTTATAAAAGTATTTACAGCTTTTGGCATATAACTTTAGTTTTTAATCCACTTAGATTTACCTCTCATAATCTGGGTAAACTCTTCTAGCTTAATATTTGATAATCTTATTTTTGCATTTCTAAGCTTTGCAGCTTTTTCTCTGCTTAATCTA
>WLWH01001416.1_pt1 | contig 15827 bp, 15 predicted proteins | sample 6712741 | NCBI WGS metagenome assembly WLWH01 (sample SAMN12718694, study PRJNA515312) | sponge metagenome | isolation source: marine sponge | host: Mycale hentscheli | place: New Zealand: South Island, Marlborough, Capsize Point | collected 2003-05-01 | reverse complement strand
ACCATCACCAAAAGAATCTTTCAATGCTTTTAGATTTGCAATCATAGACACAACAGTTGATAATGTAGTAAGCATTGCAATAATATTAAAAGGAAACTTTAGTGATGCCTGCTCAGTTACACCTTTCGCAGCATTAGATAGTGCTAATACATTATTTGCTACTGCAGCAGCAGCAGAAATAGCAATACCCGCTTTTCTAACACCTTGTAATTTTTTATCATCACCTGCTAGTTGTATAAGCTGATCACCTAGCTGAGCTGTTCCATCTATTTCGGATTGTAATTTTTCTTTAGTGGTTTCTGTACCTTCTTTGTCTTTATCAATTCCTTTTAATTTTAAATCAAGAATTTTTCTTTCAAGAGCTAATCTAGCTTCACCATCCATAAGCATAATAGGCGTAGACTCTAAAGTTTTCTCTAGTGTTTTTATTTGCTCTAGTCTTAATATTTCTTGAGCTGTCTTTTGATCCATAGTGCCATCAAGAACCTTACCCATTACTTCTAAATACCTAAGTTCAGAATCAATCTGCTCTTGTGTCATTGATTTATTATCTGACTTTGCTTTAGTGTTATCAGTTATGGCCTTTGTTTGTGTATTGGTTGAACCTGTTGAGGTATTTAAACTTTCAACTAACGCATCAACATCTCCACCAAGATTACTAACTGCAACTGAAGCCTTTTGATATTCTTTTAATAAATTAATTTCTTGTATTAAATTATCTTCTATAGCCTCTGTATTTTCATCAACTTTTTGGGTGTATATAGAATATTCACTACTTGTACCTTGTCTTGCATTGTTTGCTTTTTCTAATATCTCACCTGTGAATTCTATTTTGTTATTTTCTAAATCTGCTTTTTCAACAAATAAATCCATTCTTGCAAGTTCATTGTCAATTTGCTTTTGTCTTATCTTTGTAAATTTTTCTTCAGCAGCAATAAGAGTAACTCTTTGAAGCATAGCTGCATTTGCTGCTACTTGTGCCTTTTGTAAATCTTCTAAGTTAGTTTTTTCAGTAACTAGATTTGGAAGATACTCTCCGTACTGCATGTTTAACTTAACTATTAATTTACTTCTAATTTCTTCTTCTAAATTGTAATCTGTTAAGGCAGTAAACAAATTATTCATAGCAAGTCTTTCTTGGTCTAATTTTTCAGAAACAGGTATTTCTATAAAATCTGTTAGTTTGTTTACAAAATTTGCAAATCCATCAGTAATGTTTTTTAATTGTGTACCAAAACTTTCTACAAAGGCTATTGCAAAACCTTGCGTTGCTGATTCAGACCTTTTTAAAGCTCCTTCTAAAGTGTCTCCAACAATTCTAGCCATTTCTTCTGCAGCACCATTAGCATCTACTAAAGCATCTCTAAGTTGAACAGTTCTGTCTCTACTTGTTATCATTTGCTCAAAAGCACCTGCTTGTCTTACATCCACAACTTCCATTATTTCTGCAAGGCTACCTCCTTCTTTACTAAATTTAGTTAAGGCAGGGACTAACTGATCTAAAGAGTGTATTGTTGTTCCAAAAGACTTTACTAAATCTGAGTTTGGGTCTTGCATTTTAAGAAGTATATTTCTTAAAGATGTACCTGCAATAGAAGCCTCAATACCTGCATCAGACATTTGAGCCATAATTGCTGTTGTATCTTCAATAGAAAAACCTGCTGATTTAGCAATAGGAGCAACCTTTGTCATAGAAGTTTGAAACTTCTCAAGGTCTAAAGCAGAACTTGTAAAAGATACTGCCATAACATCAACTACTCTTTGTGTTTCACTAGCGTCTAATCCAAAACCTCTAACCGCAGAACCCGCTACTATAGCAGCTCTAGCTAGATCACTATCAGTAGCTGTAGCTAAATTAAGCGTTGCTTCTTGTGCGGCTAATATTTCTTGAGTAGAAAAACCTAATTTACCAAAGTTAGTCTGTAGCTCCGCAACTTGTTGTGCTGTAAAGAAAGTAGAACGCCCTAAGTCTTTTGCTGATTGTGACAATAGCAAAAATTCTTCATTAGTAGCTCCTGTAATTGCTTGTACTTTAGCCATTTGAAACTCAAAATCTCTAAATCCTTTTACCGCAGTACCTAAAACATTAGTTATAGTTCTAAAAGCACCAACAGCAAGACCAATAACTGCAGTACCCTTAACAATCTGCTTTGCCATACCATTGCTTGACTTAGTTACTCCTTTAACCTCTTTATTTGTTTCTCTAAGTGCTTTAGAGTTTTTTGCTATCGCTTTTTCATTTTTAATATAAGCGTCTGCTGACTTTTTAGTAACTTCTACTCCATTCTTTACATCCTTTTCATACTGTCTTTGCTCTTTACGTAACTGCTTGAGACTGTCTTTTAATTCAGTAATCTTTTTGACATTTTTAATGTCTACCTCTATTGCTACCTTACTCTTTAATGCCATATCTTAATTATCCTATTGTTAATGTAATTTCTTCTTTAATAAGTTGTTTATCTATCTCTGTCTCTACTTGCTTTACTATACTATCACGTATTCTTTCGTCTATATCACTAGCTGCAACTTTGTTTTTAGCTATATCAATAAAGAAATATCTTTTATCACCATATGGATATACATTTTTATCTCCCGTTCTAGTAAAATATTTTTCTTCTAAATTGTTTTTTACTTTATTTACAAATCTATTTAATGCTTCCTCATTTGCAAAACTTAATTGTCCATTTTTTTGCTTACTTAAAGCCCACTCTTTTAAAGCCTCATAACCTTGGTCATCATCACCAAATGTAACACCTCCTGTCTTACCATCATTAACAAGCCACATATATGGAGTGTCATTAGTAATCAAAAGAGAAATATTATCTTTTCCAACTTTTAATTTATCACGAAAACCATTATATAGCTTACCTGAAGCTATGTGTTGCTGATGTTTTAGCTCTTTCCTTAACTCTCCAATAATAAAAGGAGCTTCTTTTTTTAAGGCATCTTCTATGAATTTATATTGCTGTGCCATTATTATGTTTTTTTATTCTCCATCAGGATATATTGAATCGTTATATTGTCTTGCTAATATATTTGAAATTCCTGTTAAAGGAGACTCTAAAATTACAGGTACTCTATAATCATCTTTTTGTTTTACAGACATTCCTGATATTTCAACTGTATTACCATCTACTGTAGAGATGTAATCTATAAAAAGTATATCACTTGGCGTTTCGGCTATAAAATCCAAAGTGATTTGGCCATCAGCATTAGGCAATTCAAAAGTATTAACGTCAGATTGTACTAATACCTTAGCATTAGAGCTTGTAGAGGCTTCATAATACGCAACATTGTAAAGCCTTGATACTGAGAGCGTTCCAACAGCAACAGAATATGCTAAATCAATAGTTAATCTATATTCAGTTCCAATATTAAGCCTTCTAAGCTCTTGAAATATTCCCGAATGACTAGAATTTACGCCAACAACTGTAGCGTGAATTATTACTTTATTATCTACAGACTCTGGCTCTCTACCAACTGATACGGGTGGATATACAGTACCATTAGAGCCATATGAAAACCAATTTGAGTTTTTATTCAAAGGAAGTCCTGCACTTGTTACTGCTTGTGTTGCATAATCTGCAGTAGATGTTGATTTCATTGTTGCAGTAAGAACTGTTCCTGTAGTAAATCCTTTACCATAAGAAAGTCTTTCATTTGTAAAAAGAGGTACAGATATAAAAACATCTAAACCACTCACTAAAGGCATCCCATTATCGTTTATTTGTCTACTCATTTTATTTCTTTAAAATATTTAACTATTAAATGTTGTTACTGTTGGCCATGTTTTTACTATATTCCAATATATTAACTCAACCTTTGTAGTTTCATTGCTATTAGGTTTATAATCAATTATTCTATTTATTCTATAATAATAGCCATCTAAATATACTAACTTCCTTAAATCTAAAGAGGCTAAATCAGATACTGTTAAATTTAAATAAACTATTTTTATTCTAGGATTAGCTTTCTGCATCTCTATCATTGACTGATAGTATGTTTGATACAATCCTTTGTATGGAAACTCGCTAAAAAAAGTACCAGTAGCACAGTCATAACTTGCTTGATTTAAAGAGTTGTAAGTTAAAGGTTTCATTGGATCAGCAGGGAATGTCCTGTTATCATAAGCACAAGCTCTACAAAGAACTTGATACCTTTGAGAAACCCCATTAAAGCTCTCTTTACCTGCATATATTATTTCAGTATAACTTTCTGAATAATTTTGCACAGATGCAATAAAAGTATCACCAAAGTTCCCTCCGTTACAATTATCTTTAACGTAATTTAAAAGTCTAGGAACAAAATCATATCCTTTTTCAGGTCTACAGCTACTTGATGGTGTGGGTACTCCTCCGTTATCACATACACCCCATAAAAGTCCTCTCCAAGGCGTTACATTAAATGCGTAAGAGCCTACACCTGATGTCATCCCATCCTGATTGCTATAAGTACCTGCAAAAAAGGGATTTTCATAAACTTGTGTACCCACTTCAAAATCATTAGACAAAAACTCTCTATATGGAAACTCATCTAATATTCCATCCCAATATTCTCTTCCTCTTTCCTCAACTTTTTTATCATTTGAATCTGTTTTGAATTTAAAAATAAACTCTCTTTTAAGGTCAGTATTAGCCCATTTATCCTCTTGATTTTTTGATAAATCTAGTTTACTTGTCCAGTCTACAGCATCCTTTTCATCTTCAAAAAAATCATTAAATGGCTCAATATAAACTTTTTTACTTTCCACATCTGTAGTAAACTGAAGATTAAACGCATGAATAACTCCTTTTAAAAAATTTAATTGAGTGCTTTCGTTATCTATAACATTTTTCAAGTCATATGTCTGTCCATACTCTACTCTCTCTCCATGGTGCATTATGGATAAAATTGCATTTCTAGCCGATAATCTATTACCAGTAGCAGCCGATACAGAAGGTGAAGTACCACCAAAAAGGTCAATTGAACCCCCTATGGTTTTAGTGGCGGGTTGATATCCATGCCCAAATCTACCCTTTAATCTAAATCTTATTCTGTCGTTTTTATTTAACCATATATTATTTGCCTCAAGAGCTTCCTGCAGACTATGAGATTTATAATTAGAAGAAGTAAAATCAGCACAAGTACTAAAAACCTGTGCATTTGATTCGGGAATGAAGAAGGCCTGTGATACAGTATTCCAACTCGTTTGCCCTGCAGTATTTACTTGGAGCAACATTTTAATATAATCAACCTCATTCACAGTTGAAGTACCATCGCAAATACTTGTAATATATATACCAAAATTAGAAGCTGATATATCGTAAAATCCATACTCCTGTATAGTAAAATATCCATTAGAATTATTATAAATTGCTGAATTTAATGATGTTAAAAAATCACCATCACCATCATTAAATTTACAAGTATGTTCAGGCCAAAAATCTTGAGTAGAAGATTTTAAGCCTGATAAATAGCTCCAAGTTCCAAAATAAGCAGTTTCTAAAATTCCCTGTTTAAATGATCCTTTGATGCTATTGTCATTTACTCTTTCTTCGGTATTGTTATAAACAAAATTTGGCAATAACATTAGAAGTTTTTTAAAGTAATCAGTCTCAATAAATGCAGATGATATAGTATATCCTTCTTGATTAAAAATAGCATGAATTATATCGTAGATAAATATGGCGGGTCGCCAATCACAACTAGGTATTGGCGTTGGATATGCAGTTCCACTATTATAAAAACCATAATAACCTATATTTGTTGGACTTCCAGTCCCCAAGGCAGCCCATTTAGTATCTAAAAGCTGTATAGTGGCAGGTTTGCCACCTTCATTATTTTCTCCATATGAAATTATAGGATAAACTACAGGAATGTTACTTGGCGATACAGCTCCTGCTACAGTCGTTTTAGTGTCAGCATTATCTATATCCCAAGTCGAAACAATACTCGGCTCGTTTACTTGAAGTCCAACTCCTGTGTTATTTCCTTTCCTGTTCAGATTATCCCAACCACTTCCATCTGCACCTCCTAAAACAGATAAATTTCTTAACAGTTTACTGTCTAAAGATTGCGACCAATCAACATTGTTACCATAAAAAACACATGAGTAATATAAAGGATTAGATGCCTTTCCTATAGCAGTTATTTGAAGCTGTCCCGTCAGAATAAAATTATCGTTTACTGTTATCCTAGTCTCCTTTCTTGTACTTATACTGTTATTAGGTATAGTGCTTCCTGTATAGTAACTACGCTTTAGCACCCTATTATTATTTTTAGTAGCAGGGATTTTAAATGTCTTACTATATGTCCCTGTTCTTGCTTGTAAATCTCTGGCCTCAGAAATAGAAAAATTAAGAGCAAGAGGAAAGTCAGAAGAATCTCCAACATCTAAGATGCCTAAAATACTCTCATCATACAGTATAGCGTTTCTTTGTATCAATTTTGCAGTAACTGTAGCTTGAACCCCTGCCACAGCAAAAAGCCTAAGACCTGCATTTGCCTCGCAAGTAAATGCTATAGAATCTGATCCATTGCTCGTTCTTCTTAATGGTAATAAAGTAGTATCTGAAGTACCATCTGACATTACTGTAGATATGCCGACTAATCCACTACTTGCACTAATATAATCAGATATGGTTAATTCTATTTCGTATGATGCTGTTTCTGTCAAATTCCCACAAATAGATGCAAGATAAACTGTGCTAGTCTGAGAGCCATCTATAGAGACTTGTGATACACTATCTTTTACCCATTTCGAGCTAGTAGCCGCTTGATCTATATTGTTAAAATTCACAAGATTCTGATTGTTGAATCCTGTATTATTTTCTCTATACTTATAGTCTAGTAATTCAATCTTAATCATGTTAATTTCTTTGAGTTAGTATACCTTGAGATAATGTGTACTCTATATTATACATTATAAGACCCTCTTTCTCGTCTACAGAAGTTATTTCTGTATTATTTATTATTACAGGCGTATATATTGTTCTTGAAGGTCTTAGATATGAATTTTGATCGGTCAATAAGTCAGGAGCATCACTAAGGTAATTTAATTGATCACTATCTGCAGTAGGTGTTTCTATCCATACGTTTGGTGATGTAAACATTTCTCTTAGCCAAGTTGCCTCTATTTTATTTAATGGCTCTGTATATACAGCATTATTAACATTTGCGTTTACACTCAAAACCTCTTTTCCTCCTCTATAATAATCTGAGCCTCTCATAGTGTCTGATAGGTATGCACTATTAGGAACAGCACTATCATCTTCATATTGATTATCCTGAAAAATTCTTCTATTTGGCAGAGCTTTTTCCATCAAAGATTTTTCAACGCTTATAGCCTCTAAAACATCTCTACGAGCAGTATAAGAATCTATACCTCCCATAGTATTTAGCCAATGGAATCTAACATTTTCATAAGAAGATTGTTTTGTACCCGTATCATCCATCTTAAACCAATAAATATTGGAATGTCTTACCTCAACCCAAGGATTTGGAGAAGGATTATTTGCATTATAATATCCTCTAACATAAACTTTATACCACCCTGTACTAGAACTTATTGGAGTTATAGCACCTGTATAAGGATAATTGGCATCTGATATTGAATATGCGTGACTATTAATGTAAGCAGGAGCAACATTTTGAACACACATTTGATTTTGCGTGTGAGCAAAACTCGTTGCAGTATTTAGTATAAAATTATGGGAAATGTCTGAGCATACATGAGTAGTTCCTCCTGAGTTTTGCCACTCAGAACCTAAAACAAATGAATATTGCAAACCTCCACTTGTATTATATGATTTGCCATAAACCTCATAGCGATTATAAAAATCACCACTATCAGCACTATTGAAACTAGCTTTGCAAAAGAAATACAAAAACTCTGCCTCATCAGTTATGCTTACAGGCTTCATATAATTAACCGCACTTAAGGTATCAGCAACTGTTGAGTTAGGGCAAGTTGTTAAGGCTCTTCTTTGATCGTTTGTAGCAGGTGAATACTGTGAAAGAATCCACATTTGATTAGAATATATTTTAGATTTAAAATCAGGCACAGAATTTATTACTCTAACAGCTGATGCTGAAGTAACTCCCGTTGTTGATGTTGCTACTAAGCCTGATGAATCAAGCACTTCAAGCCTAGCATCAATTTTTATTGTCCTATATGTACCATTCCTACTAACATTGTAAGGGCTGACAGTATCAGTTATATTATCCTGTTTAGCTCCACCACCATTTAAACCTCCATATTCTTGATTCTGCCAAGAACCCTTACCTATAGGAACTAATGAATAAGACAGCTCGTCTGCTACCATATTGGCTATGTCTATAGTAAAACTTTGCACATTAGGAACTGAATTATTTACAATATTTGTATTTTTAACATCTCTCTTTTTTGAAATCTCTCCTAATAAATCCCAATCAGTAGGGAATGTACCTGTAGGAGAATCTGTTGTTGCATAAATCTCAAATATAACATTAACTAAATCTCCTGTAACCGCAGGAACATAGTCCTCATTAACTCCAGTCCCAGTCCATTGCACCTGATAAATGATAGGTATATTGGCAGGAATCAAATAATGACCTTGATACCTATTATTCATGCTCTGCATAGGAGGGTATGGTGCGCTACTCACTCCATTATAATATGGTACTATTCCAAATTGTACGCTTGTTCCTGTTCTTAACGCTGTCATATCTTAATATATTTTATATTTCTTATTTAAATAATCTTCTACTTTATTTCTTTCTGTATCGTTTAATGCTCTATCATAAACAATTACCTCAGCTACTGAGCCATCAAAAAAACTGGATGCAATAGTAGGAAGCCCACCAATATACCAATCACAAAAACCAAATTTTAACGTAGCATTAAAAGCAGCATCAGTAACTGGAGTACCCGCCCTACCATTTAAGTATAGAGTCAAAGTATCCGCATTTAATTTATATGATATAATATTATCTTCGGTTTCTGAAGCTGAGGCTATTGCTACTGTTGCTGCTAAATCTGTAGTTCCATCTGATACTTGAGCTTTAAAGGTTGTCGCCTCTCTTTGTCCTAATTGTATTTGTCCTAGTCCTATTGCTGCAGGTTCAAGAGCAAATACTGATTCTTGTGTTGGAGAGGTGTCAGTTGTGTAATTAGATGCTATAAAAATAGTAAAGTCTCCCGATGCCAATGGATTATTAGCAGGAGTGATGCTTTTAAGGTTTTGACTTTTAAGTTCGTCAAATACAAATCGTGTTTTACCATCAAAATCTCCTACATTCCTTGCATCTGCACCTCCTTTAAAAGTATATCTTAAAGGTTGTTTATCGCTAGTAGCTTGTGATACATTATTACTATTCCCTGATCTATCATTCCAAGTACTAACTCTCTTTGTTGGAATGCTAAATGTAACATTGCTGTCTGCAGATAGCCATATCGTCAAGTCTGATATTTCATTTGGATAATTAGATACAGGAGTAAAGCACTTACTAAATATTTTCCATCCAAAATTCATTTTTATCTGAAGTAATTGGTCATTAGCAACATCTTTGTTTCTTTCTATTGTTAAACTACCATCAGTAAGATAAGATATAGTTGTTTTGCCATCCTGCTCTCCCATGTATGACTTTAAAAACATATCTAGCCATTCATTTGCTAAATCCTGAAGGTTATCCCATCTCTGCTCTATACTTTCGTTTGCCTGTTCTGTTCTATTGTATAAATCTGAAAAATACACTTCAAAAGAATATTCTTCCCAACCGTTTCTTGGTGTTACCTCAGGGTATACAGAATCAGGAGGTGTTATAAGTAGAGACGGGTACTGAGTATTGTGATTGTCATTAAATTCCTCTGTATAACCAAAGAATTTATCTCCATAAACCCATTTGTCCTTCATTGTTGTTACTATATCTGTTAATCTTACTATTGCCATTACATTACTTTGTTAGGGTTGTTTATTTTTTCTTGTACTTTATTATCATATGTGTTTTTTGCTGTAATCCAACTTAAATATGTCATTACATGATAAAGATTTGTATCTTTTACGCTATCTATAGCATTTTTACCTTTAATGTTAAACACTTGCTTCTCCGCTAAGAGATATAGACTGTTAAGCCAACCAAATGGTTTTATATAGGTTCTATATAGTCCTTTTGTGTTCACAGTTCCTGTACTTGTTGTTGTTTCGCCAAATACGAAGGGGAAAGTTTCGCTAATTTTACTGTTTGCTGAGTCAAAAAAAAACTGAACTCCCAAATGATGTCCATTGTAAGTCCTTTAAATTTATCTGCCTTTTCGGCTATTTTATCATCATCATATTCCTCATCAATTTTTCTGCATAATATTGCCATCTGTTGAGGTAATATATCAAATCTTCCATTTTCCATGTCTTTAATATACATATCTAATTGAGTAGCTTCAATATAGTCTCCATATGTATTCTTTTTAAAAAATTCTGATGGAAAGAAATATGTTTCTCCTTCAAAATCAAAAGACCTTGTTCCTTTTGGTTTATATTCTTCGGTTAATTTGTTTATTAGAGATAAAACTTTGTTTATTTGTTTAACATCAACTAAAGCTGTTTCTTCTTTTGTCAATCCTGAAATATAACTAAAAATATCAGCATTCATTTTTAGAGTTTGCGTGTCTGTAAGTTTTACATCTTTATTAAAGTCTTGCATTAATGGTGATTTAAGCAAGTGGTGTTTGTTTTCTTCTTTGCTTTTATCTTCTTCAGTAGCATTTGTGTAATGCTTCTTAATAATAGTTGCTAGTTCACCCCAATACTTTACAGTTATGTCTTTCCATTCTATTGGAATGACAACATCTCTATCAAAATTTTGACTTTTAATATTAATTGTTATGCTCATTTATTTTTTTTAAGTTAGTTAGTATTTTTTTCTGCATTTCTTCTTTTATGTTTATATCTTCTAGTATATCAGTAGTCTCTCCAATAACATCTATTGTAATTTCAAATAATTCCTCTGATAATCTATCCATCAATTCACCATTTTCTTTATTTCTAATGCCTGATAAAAATCCAATACAAGAATACAGTATTAAATTAGGTGTCATGTAAGCCCATTCTGTCCTCCTATCACCTGTTTTTACTAATTTATTAAAAGCATTAGTAAAATCTATAATATTTTCTAACACTTCATTAAAATCTAAGAATTTTTGAGCAGTATAATTTTCTGTAGCTGCATATACAGTCTTTTGGACAAAACTAATATACTTTTTAAGTATATCTTCGTGATATTTGTTCAGACTGTGAAGTTTCATAAAGATTTTCTTATTATTTCGCAATTATATCATTTTTTTTTATATTACACTAGAAGTTTTTAGAAATCACGAAAAGTAAACTACTTTCGCACTATTCCACATATTTTTATTTATAGCCATTACCAAGCAATCCACCATATCATCATGTTTTGCAGATGGAAACTTTACTAATTGCTGTATAAATTCTTCGTTCCACTTGCCATTTAACAGGCTTACTCTGCCCGACTCTAAAGAGGCAGATATATCTTGCACCCTAGCCACCTTATCTTTTGATGGCGGCTTGTCCTCTCTCACATTAAGGCCTGTTTCTTTTTGCAGTGTTTGCACTATTGACTTTCCCGATGCCTTTGGCTCTACATATATTCTACTTCTGTTTGAATATCCATTTTTTTGCACCCATTGAGGTATAAACTTAACCAATTCAGGAAATTCTTTACGTACATTTACACAATCTATTATTTGCCATTTATTATCTTTAAATATATATGCTAATAATGCTGATGGATCATTCTTTTCACTTGCTGTATATGCGGGATCAATAACAAAATCAACTGTGGTTTTCTCGCCTACTTCCATCATTTTAAATTTATCAATTTTTAGCCACTCGGCTTTTATCATTCCTGAATTTAGTGGTGTTGGAGTTTGCATTAGCTGTCCTGCATAGCCATAACTACCTAATGCTTGTTTGTAATCATCTAAAATTGTCTTGCTAAATCTATCTGTCCAAAACAATCCATTTTTGTCATAATATTTTTCTTATTTTTTCGGCTTGACATCATCTGATAATTCTGCAGGTATGCAAATATGTTTGTATTTCAATCTACTTGTATTATCGTACAATAAAAATCCGCTTAAATCGTTATCATGTATTCTCTGCATAATAACAATTCTAATTCCAGTTAATGGATTATTTAATCTTGAGTAAAATGTTGTTCTATACCATTCGTTAGCATTTTCTCTTTCTATTTCTGATGCTGCATTTTGGGGAGATACAGGGTCATCTACTATCAAAAAATCTCCCCCTTGCCCTGTAACTGTTCCTCCTACCGATGTCGCCCTTCTTACCCCCAAAAAATTATTTTCATATCTTGACTTTAAGTTTTGGTCTTTTTTGATGTGAAATAACTCACCCCATCTATCTTTAAACCATGGCGAGTTTATTATATCTCTACTTCTTGTTGAGTGTTCTATTGATAGCTCTGCAGAATATGATGCTGTTATAAATCTGAATTTTGGATTTCTTATCCAACTCCAAACTGGAAACATAACAGTTACTAATAGTGATTTTGTAGAACGAAAGGGAATATTGATTACAATATCTTTCGTTTTTGGTTTATTAGCTATTATTCTTTCCGCTTCTTCTTGTAAAATATCACATAGATATTTATGATGCCAATTAGTAGACAGCTCAATACTAGGTTCAACGATATGCCAAGCCTTTTTAAAAAACTCATAGAATGATAGTTCGCATAATTTTTTTTCTAATGCAAATCTAAGTGTCTCATCAGTTGTTGTCAATGTCATCAAGTTTTGCTCTCAGCTCCTCAATGCTCACATCATCATTTAATTCTATTTTTACTTTTTTGGTAGTGTTATCGTTTATCTCAGATGATGATAATTTTGGTACTGTATAGTTAAGTAATTTTGAAACTGCATTTATATATGCTTCAGGATTTTGATCAAATAATTTATCAAGTGCCATTCTTATTTTAGTTGAATGACCTTCTAAAGCCCATGTTAAAGCGTTTCTGCTAATTTTTGTAGCGGTTACATTATTTTTCTCTCCCTTCTTTCTGCCTTCTGTATTTATTTTACCACCATTTGGGAAATATTTATCAGTAGTGTCTTTATATGGGTTTAATTTATTAAGGTTGCTCTCTCTTAGCTTATGTCTTTTATCTTCACTCATATTTTATTTATTTTTTTAATTAGCGTCTCAAAAAAACCATCAGGCTCATCAATCTCTTTTAGTTTTTTTATTGCCCATTCTATGCCACTTGTTCCTCCCCAACAATCCCAAGCAATTCCGCCACACCCCTCTTCATAAGGTACATCTTTATGTTGTTGGTGTCTTTTAAATGATGCCATACGTGCAATCGTTTCTCTACTCAAATTTTCTTTGTTTTTGAGTTGATTGGCTCTTGCAAATCCTACGGGTGTTAGGCAATCATTTGGATTATCATTTTCTTCCAACCATTTCAACGCCCTCTTTGCATTATTAGTTGCAGATTGCGGATAGTCATTATATGTTTCGGCCATTATAGTCTTTTTATAGAGTCAGCAATTTTATCTATATACTCATCTAGCTCATCATCTAGCATAGCAGTAGTTAAATCTTCGTACTCTTTTTCCATTTGCTCAACATCTACTTCTTCAGGAGTATAAGTAAATTTAATTACCATCTCTCTATCTCCTTCTTCAACATGAACAATAAGCTCTCCATTTGTATGTAGCTCCTCCATTTGTTCTTGAGTAAAGTTTAAAGTATATTCAACATCTTCTTCGTGATCATATGCTGGTTTGACACTTTCTTCCAAGTATTCTCCTTGGTTTGCTAACTGACAATCTTCAAGAGTTTCATACTGACACTCTCCTGTTTGTCCCCATTTATATAATCCATTTTCACATTCCTCGCAAGGCATAATTTCTATTTTTTAATTTTTATATTTTATGATTGGTCACAGTCTCTATATAACATTAGCGTTCCACTAAGAATATGTACTTTAGTAAAATCTGCCATAATCTCACTTCCTGTCCTTAGTATAAATGCTCCATTTCCAAAAACTAACCCATTTAAAGATTGTTGAGCTATATTAGTAGCTTCTAAATTCCTGAACTTAACATTCTCTAAGGCAACAACTTTATAGACATGAGAATAATCTGCACATCCTGTAATTGTTGGTTGAGATGATGGGGTGATAGCTTCCCAAAATAAAACAGGATCAATTCCATTCTCAGTATTGTCAGTTAGTATAACTGTTTGACATCCACATTTTCCATGTCCTTCATATGCTAAATCTGCACTTATTGCAGGTGCTGAGTTTGATGTAATCATTTTTGGTGGATGGTAACGTGCCATATCTTTTTCTTTTTTACAAATAAAACAAAATATATATCATTTCCTACGAAATTATTAGAAATTTTATTAACCTGTCTTTATTCATAACTTTATCTTTTACCATATCTTTATCTTTAAGAGTATTATATACCCTTAACATACCCTATCTATATGAAATTGGATTTAATTCCATACTATAAATATTTTTTATATTTTTTTTACTTCCAAAAGTTGCTTAATAATTAAATTATTTTCCTATACCTTTGGACTTCTTATAGAATATACTGTTGCTCATATCGCAACTAGCATATTTGATAACCTTCTTAAAAAATAATATCATGTTTAAAAAATTAAAGAAACTTAATACATACAAGTTTGGTAAAATAACTATACAACTACTTCCTCCAAAAATAACTTTCAACTTCTAAACATAATTAAGAATATCTAATTATGAAATTGGATTTAAAATTAGGATGCGTACGTAATTATGGTTAAAGAAGGGGAATCACAAAATCGACGGATTTCACCTTTAACCTTCCCTTTTTTTTTAAAAAACAATCTTTTTTTTAACTTTTTTATTAAAAAAATGCTTTTAAAAAGTTTTTAATAAGTTTTTTTGTGAAAACTTGCACAAGAAAAGAGAAAAATCAGCACCTAATAAGCTATTCTTTAAACTAATTTTAAAACATTACAAAAAATTAAGCATAAAAAAAGACCTATCAAATCAATGATAAGTCTTGTATTTTTAGCGTGTTTTATATTAACAGCCTAGCAAGGCAAGGAAAAACAAAATAGTTAATATAAGATTGCTCGGGTTAGTCTTTGGAAGTTGTCCACTCATTGTTTTATATTTAAATTAATATCTGTCTTTGATCCGTCCCACTCTTTACCATTTAAAAACCATTTAAAGGACTTTTGATAAATATTTACATTGGGCAAAGCGTTCAATCTTTCCTTAGTTGTTGGAGTAAACCAACCGCAATTGGTAACTGTTAGCGTTCGCTGTGGGTCGTTGTATCTGTATGCGATAGGGTTATTATGTAAATATAATATTGTTACATTTGGCAGAACTTCCGTTCTGGTGTTGTTTTTAAAATATCTTTCAGCATTAAAAAACGCCTTTACTGATTCTTTTGTTATTTTTCTCATGATTCTCTTTTTATTCTTTTGTTTTGTTCTTTTACTTGTTTGTTAAACTCTTTTTTTGTTAAATAAATTATATTATCTAAATCAAAATATAAATTATTTATATTCATTACTAAATAATTATTTTCATTCATCAAATGCAATTCCCCATCTTGCGCCCAAATTGTGTGCGTATCGTGTAAATACATTCTTTTAAGTTCTTTTTCTTTTGTCATTGTTTTATGTTTTTAAAATGGTAATAAATCAAATTTCTCAATATAATTATTTAGATATTCTTTGACCTCTTTTTTTATGTCGTTTATCATGTCGAATGAACCAAAATTATGTTCCAAATCACCTACTAAAATATGCGCATAATGATTGAAT
>WLWH01001411.1_pt1 | contig 15863 bp, 14 predicted proteins | sample 6712741 | NCBI WGS metagenome assembly WLWH01 (sample SAMN12718694, study PRJNA515312) | sponge metagenome | isolation source: marine sponge | host: Mycale hentscheli | place: New Zealand: South Island, Marlborough, Capsize Point | collected 2003-05-01 | reverse complement strand
GCGTGCTTACAGATGACGACTTTCAGCCATCTACTTTCCCAGCAATGCTATACCACTATTTGTCATCTTGGGGCTCGCCAGCAGACCGCAAGAAATCATCTATTAACCCAGTCATTTCGGCAATCCGCGCTACTAATGATGAATATGGAGCTTGGGGTATCGGTTGTTCTTACGATACAGAACATCAAGGTATAAATGGTAAGGTAGCCAATATTGGTTTCCAAATCAAGAGTAAGTTGCTAGATCCCGATGCAGCCAATAACACAGACCAAACACCATACTCGTCTTTCTCATACTACCTCTGTAAGAATGAGCTGGTTGTGAACCGAGGTCAAGGAGTTGCCGTTGTCAACTAACTTTTCAAAACACAGACAGGAAGACAGGAAGATATTAAGCAATAATTAAGCATTCTATTGAATAATGTATTTTCTATATTTTTTTCTAACACTAAAATATAGAAATGGACGCTGCTGATGCCTCATACGCTATTGACGACCTTCTCAAAGTCAATGTTTCAAAGGAAGATCAAACTACTCGTGTGGAATCTGTTATTCAGGATCCAGATAGTTTCTCTACTATTACAGGCAGTTCTGCTACTGCTCGCTTCACACTCCCCGAAAAGGGTCAGGTGCTTGCGCCAAACGGACGCCTTATGTTCAAAGCCACTTGGTCTGCTTTCAACGCGGGAACTGACCGTATGTTGAGTTTGCCGCGCTTTGGTGGCGCTCTTTCAATGATTCGGGAAGCCAGATTGTTCTGCGGCTCTCTTATTGAGCGAAATACTCTTGCGGGACATAAAATTAATATTGAGAATACTGCTCTGCCCTACGACGCGCAGAATGAGGTGCTTGATGTTCTTTTAGGATCTAATCACGGCTACACTTTTGCTGCAGACGGCACACTGCAGCTCACGGATGACGAGCAGAACGGCTCGGCTGGCTCACGTGCACTCACTGCTGATGAGAACTCCACCGTTGAATTTTCAATACCGCTTGATTCTTTATTTTCTTCTTTAAAAGATGTGATGATACCTACATTTCTCAAAAATCCAATTGTAATTGAGGTAGATTTTGATTTAACTTTTGCGAATGGTGCTGATGATGTGGTTATCTCGTCGGGTGCCGGTGCAGCCGCCACTGGTAATGTGCTTGTCAAGCGTCCGCGTCTTGACCTTGATTACCTTGTCCTTAATGAAGAAACTGTTAATGCTTTCCGCAGCCGAGTAATGATGGGACAGGGTCTCGCATACAACTTCCGCCAAAATCACCTCATTCAAAAAGTCCTCCCAGCTGCCGCCAATTCAGAGGCACAGGAGAACGATTTAGAACTTGGTCTTGCGGGCACACGGGTAATGAAGCTCTACGTGGAGAAACAATTGGCATACGATAATGTGCTCTTGAAGGGTATGCGATCTGATGGTCTGCTTTCCGAAAATCTTCAAGTATTCATCAATAATCAAAATCTCTTTGACCGCAATGTTGACCGTTTGAGTGATATGTATGTCTACTGGGGACAAGCCCTAGGCACTTCGGGTAAGGTCTTGAATGGCGCATACGAATTGGTTGGTGATCTTGCCGCGAATAATATTATGAATAACGATACCGTCCTCCCTTCATCTGCGGCTGGTGATGGTGCATTCGCTCTTGTTAAGGAAAATCTCCAAGGACGTCAGCGATGGCTCGGTATTAACTTGGGTCAGGCACGCACAGAAGGCAATGATAACCCAATGAACTCGCTTTTGGTGGGACAGAGTCCAATTGTCTTGCGACTTAACCGCACCATTCCAGCAGCCGCACCAGCCAAGACTCCTCGTGGTGAGAGCAACACGGCTTCATCAAAGGCGGCTTGTAATGTCAACGTGTTTAGCGAAGTTGTCAAGGTTATGATGATCCAAAACGGAGAAATTATGGTTGCGAATGCGTAGTCAGGACGTCAGGAAGATATAGGAAGTTTTTTTCCAAAAAGTATATATGCCAAAACCCGAACGCACACTCTCCAAACAAGAATATGCTAGGCAGTATTATGCAAAATTTAGGGATAGAATGCTAGCAAAGACAAAGGAATGTTATTTAGAACGAAAGAAGCCTAAGCCCGACAAAATGGAGGCATATCAATATATTTTGGATATCTGTAAAAATTGAATATTAATTCGTAAATGGGCTTAAATAAAAATCTCATTATATAATATAAGTAGTATATAATGAGTTCTCGCCAAGAATTATCGGCTCTCTACCAACAGGATCCACGAAGGAAGGGCAAGGTCGCTTTTAGAGGCGGCACACCCACAAAAGACTTTCTACGTATAAATAAAATGTTGATACGCGAAGGCAAAGCAGATTTGTATGCTGACCCTTCAAAGGTATACAATCCCGCAACAGGAGGATTTGTAGACCGCTACACAAAAACAGGACGCGTGAAGCGAAAGTTTAGGGCAGAAAATTTAGTCGGTTCTGTTATTAAGAATCGTTCATTGCCACACGACACTATCACCGTAAATGAAGGTTTGAGCAATTATTATTTAGCATACAAAGTCATTAAGGACAATAATATTTCAGGTAAAAAAAATATGAAAATTATTATCAACGGACAAGTCGTATTTGATACCGATGTGGATATTCCTACGACCGTTGATAAGGCGTGGTACGATTCAACATTGGAACAACCATTACAAGTTGAGAGCGGTGTAGCAATCTATAATCAAGCTCTCCCAGTCACATTCATTTTCACTCCCGAAAAGAAACTTACACCGCGCTACATCACGCAGACCTTCGCTGATAATAGCCAAAGCACTTGCATTTTCAACCCGATTATAAGTTGGCTTAACGAAATGAAAGACAAAGTAAAATCAAAAAGCAGCAAAGGAAATTATGATGCAATAATTAATCATATTTGTGGAAAACAAATGAGAAGTGGATTTAAGGAAGGTTTAATTCATAAATATCCCAATGGTGTTCCGCAAAATGAAATCAATGAGGTGGTTCATCTTACCAAATGTGGAATTGATATTTTCCAACCTTGCGCCGAGCACCCCTTTTTAAGCTTCCGCCCAGTAAAAGGCGATCCCCGCAAGGTATTCAAATATATAAATACTCGGCTTGACCACGTGGAACCAATGCCTAACGTCAAAGGTAACTTTTGGGGCAAGACTTATTCAAGCAACTACGATTATATAGTAGTGCCGCGCAATGAGTTAGTCAAGATGGCGAACAAGTTTCGCAAAGAAAAAAAACCATTTATCTACGGAAAGGATATTTATGGTATTAATTCAATCAAAACTGAAGAAGAACATTACCGAATTGATGATAGTTATGATGAAACAACGCAAGCTTTTATTGAAGACCATAAAATGTGGCGCTACCGCATTGACCGCAAAAAGCATACGAAGTTGGTAGATTTCTTGCTACTCGGCACTCACTTCAACGGCACGCGTGATTTTGAAATATTAGATCACGAAAATCAAAACTGGGACGATGTGGGACACGCTGATATGAAGGCTGCCTATGTAAATTATGATAAATCAAAATACTACAATGGATTCGCAATGAAGTTTCACGATTTCCGCCCTATGGATAATTATGATGAAGCAGGATTTTACCTTGTGAATAATGTTGATGATAGTGCAGTAGAATCCAATATCCGCAAAATAGTAAAACATTTGAGTTGGTTTCACAGCAAAAATATTTATACCCAAGCCGAGCTAAGAGCCTTCGCTGATATTGGCTTCAAATTCAAGGTGGTCTATGGTGCAATTGACCTTTGTCCTGTGGAGATTAATATGCGGGATTGGAATGAGGGCGCTATGGTTGAAACAAAGGCTATTATTGGAAATGATGATGAAATCCCCGCTTATTGTAAGTATGTAGGTAGCTGCGCCCGCGTATCGGAAAATAATAACTTCTATATTAGCTGTGATGCTGATTTCGCCCAAACCATCTGCGATGAGAAGAAAAATGTTTATTATAATGAAGTTGAAGGAGCTGCACGAGTTCAAGTGGACAACATCCAACATAATACATTAACTCATTTTGCCGCGCAGATTACAGCTTACCAACGTGTTCTTATGTTGGAACAACTTGAAAAAATACCTTACGATGATATTTACCGCGTCTGCGTTGATGGTATCTATTTGAAGAAAAAGGCAATTAATTATGATTTAGTTGCGCCATTCCGCATCAAAGAGGAAGAAGACGATATGACGTGGAGGAACTTTGAATGCGAGCACTATTTATCTAATATTCAAGTAAAATTAGAAGATGGGTTATGGTCTGCGTACCAAACCATTGATATGTCGGTTCCAAGACACATATTTAAATCCACTGTTTTGATGAAGGGTGCTGGTGGCACAGGTAAGACCTATGGTTTAAAAATAGACAAAGGTTTAATTGATGTCATCTATGCTGCGCCATCTTGGTTGCTGGCTTCCCGAATGGATAATGAAAAATGGATTAAATCCGTTCATTTCAGGTTGGGTGATAAAAATAAAATAGCACGCGGTATTTATGATCACGCGAATATTGTTGTAGATGAATGCTCTATGATTACCGATGAAGAAAAACAAGAAATAATGGATAATGCTTGTGGTAGCGGTGCACGGGTATTCTTCTTAGGTGATCTCCAATGCCAGATGCCGCCGTGCGAGGGTGATATGATGCGCGAAAGCGGATTTGAAGAGGTCATTGAAAAGAAATACGTCTATCGCTTTCTCAAAGGTGATGACTTACACGAATTAGCTAGAAATATTCGCGGTATGATGAATTACCCTACCCCAGTGGTGTTGAAGCGAATCAGCGAGAAGGTCAAGAAAATCACCACGGAAGAAATGATGAAACTATACAAACCAACTGACGCGATAATCGCGCACAGCAATAAGACTTGTGATGAATACACAGAGTTATTTCCAACACAAGAAAAATACAGAATATTAGAATGTAAAAATGTGGATGGTGTTGATAGATACAACGGTGAAATCGTATTTGAAGAGCCACACGATATTAAATATGAAAAGCGCCACGGCTTCACTATCCACTCTTACCAAGGCTCGCAGGTAGAAATAGGCAATAAATTATTTATTGACGCGCAAAGTTTTACTGGTGTGGTTATGTTTCAAGGTGCGGGTCAAATAAGAAATCGGTTGCTCTACACCGCCATCAGCCGAGCGCGCAGCATAGATCAAATTTACTTGGTTAATTAATCATCTTTGTCAGCACTGAAACCTTGCGGCAGGCTATATTCTGCACTATATCCTCCATTTTCGCTATATTTCTGCCACATAAATTCGGCATCGCTGGCGCCCCATTTATATACATTATTTTTTACTGCGTCTATCACTAACGCGTGGTATGGCTTGTGCGTGGCGTAGTCATACATCATCTTCAAATGCTTTTTGTCAGTTAAATAAGAAAGTTCTTCAAATAATTTATCTTGCTCCCCAGCATTAGGAATGCGAAGAACAAACATATTCGTATAACAATTTCTTACCACGGGCGGGATCACCGTGATCTTGTGAATAAGAAAGATGATACTGATTAGCAAGTGGCGATGTATAGAGCACAATTTATTTACTAGTGATGCTTGTTTATAATTAGAATCTGCCGTAATATCATCTAGTACCAATAGCATATGACGGCGGTCACGCTTGGGAAGTCCGGCTTGATAATCCATTAAGCCTTTGATGGTCTCATCATCATAACTATCGTAAGTTTGAGTAGCCTTCTTGGCTAAAAAGCGTCCAGTGGAATCGTGTCCCAAAGTGGGTGAAATCAAAATGATATCATCAAATACAGGTTGTTCTTTCTTTCTATCACCATAAAACTCACTTCGTAATATTACGTTAGATAAAATCGTAGATTTACTAGAACCGCGACTGCCTAACAGCACCATAATAAATGGTGGCGGGGGTAGTGGAGCAGGAATGTCTCTTTTAATTTTATATACATCTTCATCCTCTACAACAGGTAAAAAAGCGGACATACTATACTATTACAAGATATTTATTTTCAACAGATTTTTTTTGTCTGTTAATAGTATAAATATGTTGTTTAACGTCTATTACAGCGGAAGTTCACCCACCGATTTCAGTATAGATCTCACTGAAAATGCAATTATTCGTCCCAACAGCGTTGCTAGGCTTTTGAAGGCGTATATTCCCCATAAGAAGGCGGTGACCCTCACCACCGATAAAATTATGGATTTAGTCGTCAATGACCGAGAAAGCGCGGCACTAGCCATTAATATTGCGGCGGCGGGCACATTTAGCATCACTGATTTAGCCACCCAAATAACAGATGCTCTGAATGCTGCTTTGACTGGTGCTGATTCAAATTACGTCGGTTCTTGTTCTTATGATAGAACCAAGGGACACGGCGCGGGAGCCCTCACCATTAATATCAAGGCAATCACACAATATTTTAGTGATATTGAATTTGTTGATTGGACTACTGACCCATACAGCGATGCCGACTACTTGGTTGTTGAAGATGTAGCAGGAGTCACTCAAAATGCCGCATACACTAAATTAGGCAATAGAGGGCTGAATATGAGTGTTGAGGATGTGGGGACGGGTGTCGCCCCGACCGTTGGCTCATTCGCGCAGGTGGGTTTTGCGGCTACTACCAAACTAAAATTGGATTACTTCTCTAAAAAGACACCAACAGACGGAAATGTGCCACCCAGTCAATATGGAGAGTTTGGTTGCGTCATCTATGAGATAGGAAGTGATATAGGCACACGCTCCTTTTGGGCTGGTGTTTCCACAGGACAATCCAAGATAGCCGACCGCCAACCGAACAATGATATAGGATTCCTTGATAAGCTGAATAATGTGCCTTTTGCTATGTTTATTCCTAAAACTACCCGTGGCGCTGGCTCGGCAAACAATTCAGGCACAGTTGCCTACACGGCTGGTGGCTTCTATGCTTGGGAGATGAAGGACGATGGTGATTTGAATTTAGTATCTAGCGTTAATGATGTTGGTCTAGTTGCTGGCGATCAAATCGCGGCGGTAGTCAGTGAGGGTCAGCACGTGGAATACTGGTATAGGGACAATACAGCTGTTTGGGAAAAATTAGATATTATTGATGGGCGCGAGCGCTATGTAGTACAAACCGACGACACCCTCCAGCCAGCTTTCTCCATCTTTGAATCTACTGCTGCCGATCAAGAGGTAATGAAGTTTGTTGGAGGCAGTTTGGACGATGGCGACATCAATGACTACGGTAAATACGCGAAGGCAACCTTGAATACCGATTTCGCCACGGCTCTTGGCTTCACTTCTTCGCCTTATGTTGAGGACGCTGAAGTATTAGCTAATCTTAAATTTTCTAATGAGGAAGAATTCACTATTGTGGAAACCAGCGAAGACTGTCCCTTTGTCAATATCAACATAACTAACTTGCCATTGAAGGCTTACGTAAATTATGATACGCGACAAGTTGGTATTTCAAATGCGCCTACGCTAGGCACGGTAAGCCGCTTTGACCGCGATGGCTCAATGACATCACCCGAGGCTCTATATATGGATTACCCAACTCACTCGGCGCCACTTGACAACGCCAATGAGATCTATCTTTCACAATTGAAGTTCCAGATACGCGATAACGATGGTAAGATACCCACTGATTTGGATAGTCCATTATCCATAGTTTTTGAAATAGAAGGCAGCCGCTGAGTTTTTTTCTCACAGATATATAAATAATGCCCTTGCCTGATTTTTCAGCGGAAATGTCTCAAATTGAGGACGAAAAAAATGCGCCATCTGTGGAAGCTGTGGAAGAAAACCCTGAACCTGTGGTTGAAGAATCACTCACAGAAGAAGAAATATTTAAGAAGCAGAAGCGCGAAAAGCTCCTCAACCATTTAGCGGAATGTAGGAAGCTCTCGGCTGCTAAAAGAAAAGCCCAAAAAGAAGAAAAACAAAAGAATAAGAAGCCACGTGGGCGTCCCAAGAAGAATCCACAGGAAGAAAATGTGGTTCTTAGTGAAGCCTCACCAGTTCAAGAACTACCGCCCCCACCAGCTACACCTGTCGTAAAAGAACTTCCTGCAAAACCACATTATCCAATACCTACGGATATTGATTATGATAGAATTATTGATGGTGTTCATCAAAAATACTTGAAATCCAAGGCAGAGCGTAAGGCAAAGAAAGCAACTGTTCAGCCTCCTACACCAACGATGGTCTATCAGCCTCCACCACCCGCGCAACCCGCCTTTAATAAATCGGCTTTTGAAGCGCAAGTAAGGGAAGATGAAAGAAATAGAATACGTGGTGAAGTTCAAAGGAAGAAGCAAGAACAAGAGGCTCTAAAACAAAGAACAAAAGATTATTATAGTAGATTACCACCTAGAAGCTTAGCTGCTGGTAAGAACTGGGATACGTATTTTTTTGACTAGACGGGGATATATCCCCGTTAACCCCTTTTTGCCTTACTTTTTTTAAAAGTATTTTCCTGTCTTCCTGACTGTGTTTTCATATTCTCATACAGTAACGAAGTTTCTCAACAACAGCTCTTATGTGTAAGGTATCCAAAGCAGAATGAAACTATGCTACATCCAGTTAGAATATAAAAGAAAGGTAAATTAGCAGGCACAACAATCATTATAATATATATATATACTATAATGAAAGTAGAAATCAAAAAGTCAACAAATCCCAAAAAGAAGTATATGGCTATTTTCTATGACGATGGTAAGAAGAAAAAGACGACGCATTTTGGTGCCGCTGGTGCGAGTGATTTCACCAAGAACAAAGATGAAAAGCGCAAGAAATCTTATTTAGACCGTCATAGAAAAAGAGAAAACTGGAACGCGTATATGACTGCTGGTGCATTAAGTAGGTGGATATTATGGAATAAGCCAACTCTTTCAGCATCCATAGCAGATTATAAAAAAAGATTTAATCTAAGTTAATAATATATGGATCAAAAAAAGATTAATGTTGAGTGTAGCGACCCAATGGGTTTCAAAAATAGCAATAAGCGTTATCGCTATGGTGATATTCCAAAAGAAAATCAAAAAAAGAAATACAAACCTTTTCAAGTACCTAAGCCACCGAAGCTTGATGAAAAGAAAATATTTACTGGAATGTAATCGTTACTTCCTTTCTAATAATATAAAATCTTGGCTTGGGTTTTTCTTTTTTTATATATTTTCCATTTTTATATCTGTCTTTGTTATTTAGGTAGTAATTTTTCATATACTCCTTTCGCTTCGCAATCTTGTCTTCGTCCTTCATATAATATAGGCGTAGAAAATTGAAATGAGTTATCCGTAGATAATATTTGAGTAAATCGGCTTAAATATTATCTTTGCTAATAGTATAGGTAAAATGTGGAGACTCGTAATTAAGAACCCGTGCGGTGGCGATGAGGTGCTGTGTCACCTTGAAGGCAGATCAGTCAAGGATTTAGCTGATCAATATGCGGCTAAATACAATAACGGATTTATTAATTATTATAAATTAGATAATATTAAGAGAGGAAGAAGTGAAAAGGCATATCCATTTATTATTTTAGAAAGATTTACGGCAGGGGTCTAATTGTATTTTGAATATTCATTATTTCTAAATTTATATATTGCAGGTTTCGCTCTGCTATTGTATCAACAATTTTAATATATTTTTCTTTGCTTATTCTAAAACAGGTAGAGCATACACTCCCGATATAAGGTAAATCATATTTACACTGGCGAAGCTTCTTAAAACACAAGTAGCAGTTCATAATATATTATCTCTATATATTATATTATGAGCTATTCACACAGAGGAACCCCAGCACCAAGAATACAAGCAGGACAGCAGGAAGAAGCGCCAGCTCCAGAGGCACCTATCCCCGAGACAATTTTAATTGAATGTGCGCGCAACACCGCACCATCATTAGCAGATGGATTGAATTCAAATCCCGCATCGTGGACTTGTAATTTTGATTGTGGAATCCAGCTAAAAAAGGGTGATGCTATTTCAATTAATAGTGCAACTTTGAACTCTGTTGGTGTCGGCGCATTAATTAATTTCACATTAGATAATGAAAACAATAGTCAAAATAATAAGGCTACTTGGATCCATTCTTTTTATGTAGTCAATGATGGTAAAAATGACAAGCGAAGCTCAATAAATATGGACGTGACTTATAATGGCGGGCAAGGTATGTTCCGCTATGACACCACCAATAACGATTGTGATTTATATAGATTTACTAATGTAGGAGCAGAAACCGATGATACGAATAGAACAGTTTCCTACTATCAAGATAATTTTTTGCCATTGCGGGTTAATGCGACTGATCCCGAGATCAACCCCCAAGACGAGGTCATAGATATTGCCAGCCAACAAATGGGTATCGTAATATATACTGATAATTTTGGAAATTCTTTTGGTAATCAAGCAGGTCAATATAGTTATTTTTCGGTGAATTTTTTGAATGCCGATGGCACCGTGGGGGCTATTCAAGATGTTATGACTAGAAATATATTCCAGCGTGGGCGCAACTACGCTATGGTGCCAACCGATATTGCTGGATTAGATACACCCGCTCAATACAATGACCCATCTATGAAGGTAGTATTCGGTGTGCTTGAAGTAGTCAACAATGTTGGAAATAGTGTTTTGAATGCTCCTGATGGTGTCTATGTTCGCTGTACTCCTATGACGCCATTGATTTTAAATAGTGATGGTGAAAGACAAGCGGCACAAACTAAATCAGTGAATTTTATTCCAATGGTTGGCGAAGTTAATTTTAGTAATGCTTACGCTTATGCACCAGTCTTTTATGACTGGGAACAGCAGCTATTTAATCTCAGTGATGATCTGTATTTGATAGATTATGAATTGTTAGACCCTACTACTATTGGTGATAAATCGGTTCTCCCAATTGAAAGTGCTGGGAGCATAGCCAAAGGCAAAGTTACTACTACGAATGTTTCTAAATATGATATTGAATTATTAGGATTGCCGAGTGGTGCTGATGGTGATGTTTTTCCAGTTCAAGGCTACGGATTAGGAGAATTGAAATTTAGAATAAGTGGTATTACTTTTGATGACATTGCCTCTATGGTGGCTGAGAATAACGGCTACAAACAATTCGGCGTTCGCATCTATACCGAACAAGGTTATAAATATGGTTTCTTTTATTTGGGAACTTCTGATGATTCTTCAACAATAACAAATAAAAATACAATTAGTGTTAGCAGCGCTGCTGGTATTCCAGTCTATTTCAATGTAGATGGATTCCAACAAGTCGGAGGTGGTAATGCGGTATTAGTAGAGGATTCTTACGTGCCGACTCCATTTGAAAGCGATTTGAACCCTCACGAAGTTTTATTCATTGGTAAGCTGATTGAGCCAATCAACGTGCGGTATTATAATACTTTCAAACAAAGTTTCGTTGGCAATTTCGCGGGTAATAAGAATTTGCGAAATCCTGCTGCTGTTAATAAGGAAGCATACTGGATAAAAGAACCAATCACGACTCAAACCACATTGTTTTATGATGACAATTCATCTCCGTTCCCCGTCCATATTGACGGCTACTCTGCGGGGGTAATGAGGAATTTCAATTATTTCCAAGCAGATGACACAACAAGAGCTCCACAATTCGCAAATGAAGACATCTACGTAAAACATTATGAATCGTTCTCATACGAAATTACCAGTAAGTGGAATTCGCCAAGTGATATTGCAACCGCATTAACAGACCAAACCCACGCCCCGCAAAATGCGCGAACAACAAGCGGTGATGAACTGGCTAACAGCGCAGGCTTAGGTATTCCGCACAATAGGTTATGTATTCCAGTTTTTACTTCTACTGGAGCAACTGAAGGCGACTTATTAGCAAATACTAATTTAACTGGAGGCTCATTCAAAATTATTGATCCTAGGTATGATAATGTAAAAGTCACTCCTGCTTTTGAAGGCGATGCCAACCCACAAACGGTTACCGCCGATAATGTAGATATCTTTTTTAGAACTGCTAATACAAGTATTAATTATCCATCTGCAATTACAAATACACCACGTAATTTAAATTATAATTCAGCCAACCCAGTTAATCCAACAAATAGCCTACCGCCTGATTTCAATCAAGGCAATAGCTTGATGGGAAGCACTAACTATATTAGAACCGCGAAGTCGGTTGATGCTGCTGGAAATGTAATAACTTATCCTATTCAGTATATAGAAGGTCAAGACACCTTCATCAGTCAGTTTGCTGGCGCGAATGATATATCTTTCGGCTGGGACGACAACTTATCAAGGTTCACCATTGGCGACCTCCACGTAGGAATCTTCTCACTTTCTCAGATTGGTGATACCGCGACAGGAGGTCAGGACGAAGTCAAGGTCTATGCTCCCGCTCTTTCGTATAAGAAGAACCAAACCCGTTCGGGTGGTATATTCATTCCTAATTGGTATTCACTCAAACCTACTCAAAATATGGGATTGCAAACAATTGTAGAAGCTTTGAATTTGACTTATAATTATAATTTCTTCAATGGCACTTTTGATGAAGAAAACCAATGGTTCTTGACAAGTGATAATAGTGATATTATTGGTAAGCGCTTCTGGAATAAATTGGGTTTTGATGATACGCAGATAACGCAGCAAACTGGATCATTCATCAATAAATCAACGAATAATGAAATTGATAGCGCGATTGCGATTGTGCCCTCGGAAGAGCCAGCAGCCAATAGACCAGCTTTCAGCGATACGGGAAACTTTGCAAGTGATAATAATAATGGTAGCGATCCGTCAGCGGCAGCCCAACAAGCTGGTTTTGAATTCAGCTCTTTCGGTAATTTGAATTTCAATAACCATTCGGTTGGTATGGGCGGCGTTCCGAATACGGAAGGCTCACCACTTCAATATTTCCCTAACGTCCAAGTGACCTTAGATAGAAAAGCTATTACTACTTTGACCGACGATGAGAAAGGTAAGTTTATAGATAGCGAAGCGCAATACAACCCTGACAGAGAGCGCAATACATATTATACAGTTTCTACTCGCGATGATATGAGTACGACGCTAGACGCTTTGAATCTGCCAGTCAAAACCGAATTTAGTTATTTCTATATTTTAAGCGATTTGGTAGAGAGTAAGTTTTATAGTTCTAAGAATGGCGGTATGCCTATCAATTGCATCGGCACCATCAACAAACTAAATAGTGATAATGATTTCTATTTTAGTTATGCTTCGCCTCAAAGAATATACGTGACCCAAGACAGATTAATAACCTCTATTACAACTTCGGTGAAGAATATTGATTTTAGTGATCCAGCCATTATAGGTGATTTCAGTTCGGTGGTGTATCAAATAGACCGCTTCAATCCCATTCCCGAAAAGATACCCTTACCCGTCTCAATTCAACAGCAGAACTATTTTGATAATTTAGCATTAATAACCGAACAAGTATTAAAAGAGCAGAAGTTGCCTGCTAATGCTAACGCAGTAGAGGCGGTATTGGAAGACCTATATGTAGGCGAACTGCCGACTGACAATGCTGATGATATTGTTAGCGACATCATACAATATGGAGAAGTGGAGGCTGCTGCTGCTGCGGCATACCCAACTCCACCACAATCATTAGCCGCGAAGAGCTCGGTTGCCAGTGAATCAGGTTTAGGGACTTCCATTGCTTCCAGTGAAATGGACGAACGCGAAAAAAAAAATCTAACCCCAAGACAAACAAGAGGAATGACTAGAAAAGCAGGACTTACCGCCGCCGACCGAGTAGCTGAACTACAAAGACAAAGAAGGGAAGAGGAGCAAAGGGATATAGAGAGAAGAAGCCGAAGTGCCCGCCAACCTTTCGCTGTAAGACCACTACCTAATGAGAGCCGCCAAGACTACCAGAGACGCGCTCGTGAATTCTACCGTGAATACCAAACACAAGGAGACGTTGGAGATCTACCCTATTTGAAACCACCTTCGGAGTAAATGTATTTATTTTACATTTTGATAAGTGTGTGAATGAAATCTACCCAGTTTGTCCCATTGACCTTTGAAGTGCCCTTGATATTGTTCATTTTCATTGCTTCCCGAATTACTCTGAGATTGTAGTTGCCGGATACGCGTATAGCCTTGAAACAAAGCACGCGCCAGTTGAGCACTTCAATCCCGCATCTGTCTTTAATTCGCCGATAGGTAAACACTTCATCGGGGCTAACTGCTGGGTAGTTCTCTTGAACTTGAGCGTGTTTTTCCCAATATGCTAGAGTGTGATTTAGCTTTGTCCAATCGGGATGATGGGTATCTGGAAGAGGTAGGCTGTGGTGTCTGTAAAAGTTAAGGATATCAAGACACTTAGCGAATTTGTTTTTGTGTATTTGCAAATCACTTTGAGGTCTTTCCCAGCATTCAATCGTCTCGTAATCGTAATCATCTTCATCTTCTCTTGTGAATGATTCAAGCCTTATCACGTCATACGCGGGAAACGACAAGCTATTTCTGCATTCTTCAAATTCAAACTGCGCATCTTCAAGCAGATCAAATTCTCCTATGTCTTCTTCGCGTGTTCCAATTTGCTCGCCATCGTCATTGTGAATAATAAATTCTCCAACCACGCGATAGATTGTGTTTTCTTGGGGTGTCTCGTCCTTCGTCGCCTCCACCTTGCTTGATACATCGCTTTTCTCAATCATCTTGAAGAAGTCCTTGGTGTCTTTCCTAGCGGCTTTGAGTTTGTTAGTAAGAGCAATAATTGATGCGTCAGTCATAATGCTTTGAGCGTTCGTGTGTTCGTAGGTATATTGCTTTCTCCCAGTCCAAAAAAAAGCATTTCAATTTTCTGGGATTCCAGCGAGAAAATTGAAATCTATAAAAAAGGGCTTTCGCCTTTATTGAATATATTCCTGTCTTCCTGACTATGGTTTTGAATTCTCAACTAGTTGTCTAAGTTTTGCAACCTCGGCTTCAAGCTCGGCTATCCTCGCGTCCTTCTCCGCGATAATTTGGTCTTTGGTCTTCTTGCCTTTTCTTCGTTTCGCTAGACACTCCTCGCACGTCTTCTTGCCCTTGACTATCTTAACAAGTTTCCTACCTTCTTCAACAGCATTTTTTCTATGACTGGGTTTGTGCCAGCTTTGAGGCTCCCCGTTGCGCGCGTGGCAGCTGGTACAATAATATCGGTATCCTGATTCGGTTTCTTCTTGGTATGCCCGTTCGCCATAATTGTCTCGTGTAGCGACAACGGCGGGCATCTTGGAGTATCGTGAGTGTGGGTCAGGGAGTCAGGATAAAAGTGAATCAATTTTTTGCGTTCTCCATCTTCTCAACCTTGGCTTCAATCTTGCTCCTAACAGACGCAATGTATTTGTCCGAATTATTTGTTACTTGTTGAGCTGATTTACAGATGTAGCCCAACTCCAACAGAGCAGTCATCGTAATTAACTCTTCCCAATCCTCTTGTATGACTTTTAGAAACTCGTAAGCGCCGAGTTTGAATCCCTCATTCAACTTTTTGTCCTCTTCGCCGAACTCGGAGCAATGCCTCGCAGTGTCGTCGTCAAGTTGCTCCATCGCAGAATTGACACGATATTTGATATCAACCAAAGCGGGAATAAGTTTTCTATCGTGTTGCGTAATACGCTCTGCTACGCGAAGAATCCTAGACGCAAGCGCAGCAGCTATTCCTTCCTCTCCGTCCCAGTCGCGCATTCTCCATCTAAGATTATCTACGCATTTCTGCGCGTCGTGGTCAACATCGGCAATCAGTTCAAGAACAGGCATCGTGTAATTTGAGTATAGGTTCGCTTGTGCGACCAATCCGCAATCAATTTCTTTGTGAGATGTGGGTCAGGAGGGCAGGAAAAAAAGCGTTTCAATTTTTGGGGGCGATGGGAAAATGAAAAAATAAATTGGCTAAATAATTTTTCGG
>WLWH01001409.1_pt1 | contig 15872 bp, 19 predicted proteins | sample 6712741 | NCBI WGS metagenome assembly WLWH01 (sample SAMN12718694, study PRJNA515312) | sponge metagenome | isolation source: marine sponge | host: Mycale hentscheli | place: New Zealand: South Island, Marlborough, Capsize Point | collected 2003-05-01 | reverse complement strand
AAACGTCTCATCGGCTGGCGAACCGACGACTACACGCAAGAAACGGCAGATCCGAAACTCGCAGCTAACTCGGCGGGGCACTTTACCCTGTTGCCCATCTTCGAGGGCGACCCGAATACCAAGGGGCTAGCCATGCCATACGATCAACTTGAGGGCTTTAGGATTCGTGAGGGCGAGATCACCCTGCTGGCATCAGCGAACTTTGCGGGGAAATCTAGCATAATGACCCAGTGTGCCACACAGTGGATGCGGGAAGGCCAAAAGATACTGTTGATATCCCCGGAATTTTCCCCTGAGCTGAATTTGTCTCGCATTGTCCAACAGGTAATTGGTAAAACTCCACGGGACATCACGGAGGCAGACGTAACTGCTGTCCTCATGTGGCTGGAAAACAAACTCATGGTGTACGATGCGCTTGGTCAGATTGAGGTTGAAGATATCTGCGCTGTCGCTCAGTTTGCTCGTGAGGAGATGGGGGTTTCGATGGTAATCATTGACAACCTCACGGTGCTGAAGTTGGTGGGAGAAACCAACACGGCACAAGGTAATCTAATGACTGATTTAGTTCAGGTTGCACGCTCCACTGGGCTTCACATCTTTTTGGTAGCCCACACTAGAAAGCCTTCACCAGGCGAGGAGATGGGCAGGTATTCGATACGAGGCGCAAGCCAACTGTCAGACCTTGCGGATAATGTGTTGATGATTGAGCGCAACGAGCGCAAAGAGAAACTACTTCAGGACATGGGGATTTCAGACGAGGAGCGACGGGAGATACGCAGGCAGAGCGACACGAAAATAAAAGTGAGCAAGCAACGCCATGGGTCAGCCTCCACGCCAACCGCCAAACTGTACTATTCACCTCAATCGATGCGCTGGTATGACCAAATTCAATTCATCGACCGACCATTTAATGAGGTGTTAGATATGGCTAAGCTTGGTGGTCCTGTCATGGCTGGCACGGTATGAAGTTTGACCAAGAAAAGTACGACCGGGAGCAGGAGGATCGAAGGCTCCACTGGGCTCGACACTGCTGGAGGAGGAGACACCAGCTATCACCCAACGGATTAAATTTTGCACAGTTGTTTCATAAAACTGAGGGCATAACCCTCGAACAATTTAAGGAGATTAAGGATGAAGAAAAAAGAAAGTAAGAAGACTCATGATGCACGCAACGCTAGGCTAAATCCTATCCGTTCAATTGCTTACAAACTAGCGGGAGGCATCAAAGCCTACAATGAGCTCAGCCCTATTGACCGGTCAGCATTACGTGCAGAAGCCACCAAGATGCTAGAAACCCCCACTAAGGGTAAGTTCTTTAGCACTGACATACTCAATGTGATACCGTTTGTCAAACGCAATCGAAAAGTTAAGCCGATGACCAAGCGCAGGACCGTTCATGTTGAGGGTGAGAAAATCCCCGAGGGTTTTGTGTATGCCATACGGAACCCCAGCTCACCCAATATCCTGAAGATCGGTAAGACTTATCCCGACGGGATAGAGGACAGGCTGTCAGAGGCTAGGCGATGGGGTCGGGCTGAGTTGGTTGAACAAAGGTTTGCTAGGGATGCTGTGGGGGCTGAGAAATATGTGCACAATAAACTGATGCACCTAAACCTCCGAAGCCTTGGGTACACTGACTGCGGTGTCGAGTTGTTCGAGTGTACTGAACAGGAATTCAATGATGCATTTACTGATTACCTATTTACAGAGAAAGATAATGAAGCCTCGATCCGCAAAAAATAAAGGGGTCCGGTTGCAAAACTGGGTACGAGATCAGATTCTGGAAACCTTTCCAAAACTGACATCCGATGATGTCCGACCTGCAATCATGGGTCAGAGCGGCATGGATATTAATCTGTCGCCAGCCGCACAGCAGGTGTTCCCGTGGGCAGTAGAGGCTAAGAATACTGAGCGGGTTAGGATATGGGATGCATTCGATCAGGCGGAGGACAACTGCCCTGAGGGTTTGAATCCTCTGGTAATCATTAAGCGAAACGGGTCTGCTCCACTGGCTGTACTGGATGCAGAATTTCTTTTGGAACACATAGGAAAACTAAGGAGTAAGTGATGGAGTTTACAAACAATAAAAACCTACCCGAGTGGGTACACCGGGGGCTGACGTACAGTACGTACAATAAAGATGGAATCAAGTTCGATATCAGTGCCACGAAATTAATCGACAGCCCTCAGATAGCAGACTTGTGGAAACTGCACGGTAAGGATGTGGTCGAGGATTCAATGGACAGGGTTTGGTCAGCATGGGGTACAGCAACACACTCAGTCTTTGAAGAGGCTAACAAAGCCGCCGCAGATGTGCTGATGGAAAAAAGGTTTCTATCCACATACAAAGGCAAGGTAGTGAGCGCCCAGATAGACACCTACGAAATCCCCACCAAAATTTTGAGTGACATCAAAACCACTGGGGCTTATAAAATAATCAAAGGTGACTACAGTGCTTGGGAAAATCAAACGAATGTGGGTGCGCAGTTGCTTAGGGATAATGGGTACGAGGTAAAGAAGATTCAGATCGTTGCGCTGGTCAAAGACTGGTCAGCATACAAGGCCAAGAACGAGCGAAACTACCCGGAGCATCCGGTAGTAACCATCGACATCCCACTATGGGAACCAGAAGTCGCCAAGCAGTATATAAATGAACGGGTATACACTCACTTCAGTGTTGCGGAAAAGGAATGCTCTGACGCTGAACGGTGGGTTAGACCGGGACGGTTCGCCGTCCATAAGAAAGGTAGGAAGTCTGCACTGAGGTTGGTTGACAGTGAGGAGCAGGCCAAGTCCTATATAGAGTGGGCTAAGTTAACTGAAGACGATAAGGTGTACGTCGAGGAACGCAAGGCTCAGTACATTAGGTGTGAAGGCTATTGTGCCTTCGGAAAAATGGGCGTTTGCCCGCAACTCAACAAGGAGAACAGTTAAGATGGACAAAGTAACAATCGTTTCACCAGTAGCATCAGTTAGATTCCCAAACCTCCAAGAGCACGAAGTGTTCAGCGGCGTAACCACCGGGAAATACAGCATCACCCTGATGTTTAAACCCGAGGATAAGAAGGTCCTAGAAGATGCTATCACTAAAGCTGGTGGCGGCAAAGGTAAATCACCACTTAAGGAGATTCCTGCTGATGCCCAGTATGATGCAGGCATGGTTTGCCTCAAGGCTAAGAGTCAATACCAAGTCAAGGCAGTAGATGCCAGCGGTTCCCTGATGCCACTGGAGAGCGTGTCTCAAGGCTCTGATGTACGAGTGAAGTTAACCTTCGCACCGTACACGCAGTCAGGTGGTGGGGTGACGTGCTATCTAGGCAACATTCAGTTGCTGTCTAGCGGTGGGTCAGGCGACATGGACTTCGGCGAACTGCCCAAGGGTTATGAGCCCCGGTCGGACGAAGAACTCAATGACGACTTACCTTTCTAAGAAGTTCAAAACCTCCATGGTTGATCGGGCGAGAGCCCGTGATACCCTGAGGAGGAGCGAGGAGGTTAAAAGGCAACCTCGACAATCATTAAAATTAACAGGAGAAAATAGGCATGGTATTAGCAAACAGAAACATGAGAGCAATTGACAGATTATTTGATCGGATGACCGGGCTGAGTGGCATGAGCTCACCATTGCAGGCAGTTGATAGCTGGTTTGATAGGCTTGAGCGGGACACTAAGGTAGCCTGTCAGCCAGAGGACGGTATCTATACTGTCTATGAGATGCGACCGGTAACCTATCAGATAGAAACAAATGACAATGGAGATATCATCCACCGTCGTCTTAGCGCTGAAGAGGTAGAAGTTCTTAACTCAAACAAAAAGGTAGATGAAAATGAAGGATAAATTGCAGGAGATGTTCAAGCGGTATATGGCAGCTATCGGTTTCGTTGTTGTTCTGGTAGCTCTGGGATTATTGGCAAGCACCTCAGTAGCTGAGGCACAGCAAGCGCCCGATAGTTTCAACACCAAGACGGTGCCATTCTTTCTGGCATGTGCAACACCCACAGAGATGCGGGACACACTGCTTGATGTACACGGTGAGGTTGCCATGATTGCTGGTTGGTTGGACACGGGAAACACTTACCTCCTGTACACCAATGAGTCAGGCACTAGTATGTCATTTGTCATCCATAAGTCTGACGGTGAGGCTTGCTTGGTATGGTCTGGCATGAGCGCAGAGGGTCGGGCATTTATCCCTAACCCAGAACCTATGTTTCCGTCAGATGTTTTGACGGATCAGAAACCAGTAGAAGAGGGGTGGAACCAGTGAAAGCACCTGAGACTTTTGAGCTAGACCCGTACGAGGAGTTCATTTACAAAAGCAGATACGCCCGTTGGATGGACGAAGAGGATCGCCGGGAAGACTGGGTAGAAACCATCGACCGATACCTAGACTTCTTTGAGGACAGATTCCCTAAGCAAGTCAAGCCGGTACGTGAAGAGTTATTCCTTGCAATCGCTAGACGCTGGGTTATGCCGAGCATGCGTGCACTGTTTACCGCTGACAGGATCCCCGGCACTGGAGCCCTAAGCCGTGACGAGGTAGCAGGTTATAACTGTTCTTACCTTGCAGTGAATAGCCTCCGAGCATTCGACGAGACGCTTTACCTTTTACTCTGCGGAACTGGGGTAGGGTTTAGCGTTGAACGCAATGAGATAGCAAACCTACCAGTGGTTGCCGAGGAGTTCTACAGCTCTGACGTGGTTATCACCGTAGCTGATAGCAAGATTGGCTGGTGTAAAGCACTCAAGGAGACTATTGCTTTAGTGTTCTCTGGTCAGCTACCAAGCCATGACTTCAGCAAGGTTAGACCTGCTGGTGCTCCCCTCAAAACCTTCGGGGGTCGTGCCAGTGGCCCGGATCCGATTGAGAAGATGCTAAAGGAAGTGACTTCAGTTATCAAGGGGGCTTCTGGACGACGCCTAACCTCAATAGAATGTCACGATATCCAATGCTACATAGCACAGGCAGTGGTTGTGGGTGGTGTACGACGGGCAGCCATGATCAGCCTGAGCAATCTGTCAGACGGACGCATGGCTAAAGCCAAGTCTGGCATGTGGTGGGAGATGGACGGTCAACGAGCACTGGCTAATAACTCGGTGGTTTACACTGACAAGCCTGATGTAGGTGCTTGGATGCAGGAATGGCAGACAATCTACGAGAGTAAGTCAGGTGAGCGTGGGGTTTTTAACCGACAGGCTACCGTGGATATGATGCCTGAGCGTCGTGACCCTAATCACTCTTTCGGAACTAATCCTTGCAGCGAGATTGTACTTCGCGATAAAGGGCTCTGTAACCTCTCTGAGGTTGTTGTACGGCACGATGATACACCAGCCATGCTAGGCAAGAAGGTACGAATAGCGACGATTCTAGGCACCTTACAAGCGACATTAACCAACTTCAGGTATCTATCTGCTGGTTGGCGTAAGAATGCAGAAGAGGAGAGGTTGCTGGGGGTTTCTTTGACTGGCATATTTGATAGTCCGTGGCTACCCAACGCATCAAGTTCACAGTTAGAGTCCCTTAAAAAGGTGGCTGTTGACACTAACAAAGAGTGGGCCAAGAAGTTAGGCATCAATCAGTCAGTTTCCGTGACTTGTGTCAAACCCTCCGGGTCAGTCAGTCAGTTAGTCTCATCGGCTAGTGGTATACACCCAAGGTACTCCAAGCATTACTGGAGACGGGTTCGTAATGACAAGAAGGATCCTATATCTGATGCATTGATTGAGGCAGGTGTGCCGCATGTCACCGACCCTTACAACTCAGACGCATGGTCATTCACCTTTCCAAGGTCATCCCCCAAGGGTGCTGTTTGCAATGACGACATCTCTGCTATTGAGCATCTGAATGTTTGGAAACACTTTGCACTAAATTGGTGCGAACATAAGCCAAGCGTCACAATCAGTATTGGTGAGTCAGAGTGGCCTGAAGTAGGGGCGTGGATGTGGGAATACTTTCACATTGCCAGTGGGTTATCCTTTCTTCCCAAGGAGGATGAGGACCACACCTATGTTGAGGCGCCTTACGAAAGGTCTACTGCCGCAGAGATCAGGAAGTATCCGAAGATAAAGCCTATTGATTGGGATAGTATTGGTGAGTCTCAAGACAAGGAAACAGAGTTTGCGTGTAGTGCTGGCGAATGCGAAATCTAACAATTATTAACAGGAGGTGTTTATGAGCGGGGCTAACCTTAATGGATACTCTGATGGTAAAGAGGGTATCCACAAGTTGGAGATGCAGAAGCAGATTAAAGCTTTGGAGGATGATTTAGATTCACTAAAACATATAGTCTATCAATTACTAACAGCAATAGAGAATGGAGGAAATTATGACGACGGCAAATGATGAGTTCACAGAGGAGTTAAGGAAGTTAGGCAGGCATGACCTGATTGAGAAGCATGTGGGGACGGTTGACCAACCCCCTATGCACTACAATGTAGGTATCGAGCCTGTGAAGTACATAACCTCACACGGCTTAGGGTTTCTTGAAGGTAATATAATTAAGTACATTACCCGGTATAAACTCAAGGGTAATCCTGTAGAGGACTTGCATAAAGCGAGGGTGTACATTGACCTGTTACTAAAACAGTATGAGGTCTGATGGAGATTCATTGGGGTAAGGGTTCCTCATTCAATCTGGGTAGAATTCCAGACAATGAGGTGAGGGTAGAGAGGGTTAAGGATCAGAACAACGAGTGGTACTTCCTGTTGTCTGACAATCAAAAGACTTATCTCTACTGTGACAACAACCGCTACAAAACTATCGACGAACTTACCGTCGCGGTTGAGGAATGGTTGATTCTCAAAGGGAGAATCTAATGGGATATGTAACCTCCAAGTGGCTGTTTGCTCAGACCACTTTAGTCAACCCTAAGAAACCCTTCACTGGGTCCAACCACTGGTACGATTTAATCACCAGTGTACTTGGCCTCAGCGAAAGGTCGAAGGCGCGACTAGTCGGTGGGGATTGGGTCTATCCTTCCGACGCGGTTCGTAAGGTTTTGGCAGTTCCGCCTTATGAGTTGCAGGAGATACTGGACAAGCGTCAGTAACTTCTAGGACACAACCTTTGGGGAATGCGGTTATGCCGTAATAGTAGCCGTCATCCCCCAAAGTTGTTCCGATCTTCAGTACATTCTCATCCTCGTAGCACTTCCAACCAACAGAGGTTACCTCAATAGGGTCAACCTCCTCCGCACTTTCCCACCCAGCAGCAGAACAAATATCAACCCACTTTACTATTACCAGTTCGTTATCCATTTAAGGCTTTGCTCCGGTTTCTCTTAATGCGTTGTCTTTTATTCTTCAAGGTTTCAAGTTGCTTGTCGTACTTGTCATCAGATATCATACCCTCTCTACGCTTAGTTTTGAGCCTACGTATCTGCGACTCAACCGTTTCGATCTTCGCATCATACTTAAACCTGATACGCTGACGGTTTTTGCTTTCACTGTTAGGGGTTACCTTGGCTCCAAAACCAGCAGCCCAAGCAGTGCCCACAGTGTTCTCATCTTTATATCTTGAGCCCTGTCCAGCAGTCGCAAGGTCTATCTTGTTTCCAGCATAGGTTCCACTTCCCGGGATAGCTAGGTTAGGCGTGAAGTTTCTAACGAAAGCCTCCAGCTTTTCTCCCTCAGGTATCTCCTTACCCCTGAACTGGTCTATACCCAGCATTGGATACAGGGCTCCACCAATTGCACCGAAGCCGGGCTGCATTGACTCAGGAAGGAATGAAACCTGCCCAACACCACCACGGTTAGCCGAGAAGGGCATGCCTCCCGGTATCGCTCTGGTGATATCAAGGTACGCACTATCCCCGTTCTCACTGAAGGGGTTTAGCATGTCAGGCAATCTAATCTTGTTCCTAACACCAACCCCAGAGTACATGTCATTGAGTTCACCCATGACACGCTCTTCTTCCTTGATGTTCTCAAGGGTATCCTTAGAACCATATGCGCTTGCTTCATTCAACAAGTATGCAATCGAACTCCACTTGGCAATCTTAACCGGATGTTTTACCGCAGTCTCCGCAAGCCGGGGGATGATTCCATAGGTGTAAGAGAAGAATGGTAATGGCAGATTCTTCATCACTTGTAGCGCGGGGGTTTGCCTTGAGTAATCAACAAACCATTCCCTTGCTTTCGATGCAGCTCTATCACTAGCCATGGACTCAATCATTCCATTGTCCATTAGGTTCTTCTTCTCTGCCTTATACATCGACAGACGGAATACATTATCCTCAAAGGCGTAGGCATTAGCCATCTTGTCGTAGGTTTTCCCCTTCGCCCAGCGTAAGGCCTTGGTCGTAGAGTCCATCGCAGAGTTGGTTATATTCTGAGCCTTAGTTCCATTGACTCCAAAACTTTCAAACACCTTCTCAATTCCATCACCTCTCTGCTTTAACAGTGAGCTACCAGCACCCTCGGCAAGTTCCATGTTCAGGTTGGTATCAAAGACACCACGATCCATAGCCTCCCTAGCCTCCTTAGACATCTTAGTGGAGTCTCTGGTTAGGTCCCTTGCAGACTGGGCAAGGTAAGCCCACTTCTTAGCCCCCATGTTAGTCACACCAAAATCATACATCATGATGTTAGACATGAAGTTATTGAAATGAACCGCAGGGTTCATCACAGTCTTGGTGGCTTTCCAGAAAGAGTTTAGCTTTGTGTACTTCTTAACCATGTCACTATTGAGAATCTTGCTGGCCTTGTCATTCTTGTTGAATGATTGCAGGTCATCAAAGGTATCCTTGGATACATAACGACCCTGAAGTTTTCCGTACCTTCTTTCATTAGGAACCTTTACATCATGGTTATACTTTATCTCCCCAACATCAGGAGGTGTGGATGACTTACTAGCACGGGTATCCCGAACATCAATAGACCTTGGTGCATTTGGATTCAATTTAACTGGGTTTGCAATTCCTTTTGTCGCAACATCAGATGATACAGTCTTTAACTTGGATAGCTCATCCATGTACTTACCAGCAGACAAGTCATGCGCCATTAAGCGACCTGTATTCATAAACGCATCCAGCAGGTCCATGTTCTCTTCCATATCCATACGCTCTGCTGCATCATAGTCACGACGGACAGTGAACTTGCCACCCTTCTCGGTGTCTGCCCACTTCTCCCAACCAGCGTCAGGTTCATCCTTTAACAGTTTCTGAAACTGCTCTTCTGTCAATCCCTTCTTCGTGATTCCACGAACCATAAACTCATCACCAATAACACCATAACCACCCTCAGCGATAGTCTTGTTTTCTTGCCCAGCTTTATTGTAGTTTCTATGTAGGTAACCATCTTGGTTTTTCTGCCATACTCTTTTGTCAAGCAGTCCACCATCAACAAGTTCGCCACCCAACTCTTTGATTACCTTGTTAACCTCTTCGGTAGTCTGGGCCATTGCCTGAGTTAGCTTGGGGTCTTTGGCTATCAGTTTCTGCATCACCTCTTGCACGCCAGCCTGACCCGCTAATTTCTGAGCAACCTCAGGACCTTCATTAATAGTCTTGTACATGATCTCACTAATAAGATCACGCTCACTTATACTATCTACTCTTGCATATGTTTTGCCGTTCTTATCCTTAAGAACTCTGTCAACTTTTATATTCTCTTTTGTACTCAACCCCTTCAGCGTTCCGTCAATCTTCTTGGCGGTAGGGTCTATCCTCTCCTTCATAGTGGTCTTGGCAGCATTCCTTGTTCTAGCCTTGGCGCTAACCAGACCATCATCTAAACCCCAGTCAGGAACAAACCAATGCGGTTTCTGTTTACCAGCAACACGTCCTGTACCTGCACCAACAGCGGCACCCATTAAAGCATTGCGCCACTTAGCATAAGCTCCGGACTCAACAAACTCCTCAGACACCATGTCACCAAGTAAAGGTTCGGTCTGCTCATTGATGCCTGAGTGGTATCCAGCAAAACCACCGAGAGCACCGCCAGTAACGGCAAGCCCTACCTCTGGTTTTGCCAGAGTATTCCAAGCCTTCTCACCTGCGCCACTGTTAGCTAATTTAGTAGCACCATAGGTAGCAGCCCCACCAAACACACCACCGCCCACAACGCCATACAGTGCCTGTTCACCACGGGTCATCTTGCCTTCACCTATGAGTGAGTCTTGCTCTTCATCAACATAGCTTAAGCCACCTGCGATACCACCACCAACGGCGCCAGCACCAGCAGTATTGGCAACCTTCCCAGCCATACCCATGTCTTTAAGTTTGCTCAAGTTGGTTAGGTGCTTGATTCTGCTAATAGGAATAGCCCACGCAACAGGGTCAATAAGCAATCCACCAATATAAGCAGCCCATGCTGGAGCACCGTACTGATCCAAGTTGGCGTTCAGTTTATCCTGTTGAGCCTTCATCTCATCTTCTTTAAGATCAAGTATCTGAGCGCCACCCCGAACAGAGTCAGTTGTGCCCATGCCAAGGTTATACCCTAGCGCACTCCATAAACCATCAGATGCTTGGGGGTTTGTATATTGGTCAGAGGAAGGTGCGACAAACCCCTGAGACTGAATGTCACTCTGAGGGGCTGTGAAACCTCCGGACTGAACTTCGGGTTGAGAGGGGGTTAACCCTTCAGTAGGAAGTACATCTTGTGTAGGTGCTGTAAATGCCATTTATTATTCTCTATGGTTTTGTTGCTTTAGTACCGTTCGAGTCAATGTAAGTTGTCCCGGATGGTAGTGCATCATACTCTTCTTGACTGTTAACAACTGGGGGGTTGTCTGCATTAACCGCAGCAGTAGAAACCGCACCCTGTTGTGCTGGAGTCCATCCACGATAGAAGTTGTATGAAAGTTTGTCATAGTTGTTTGGGTCCATAAAGTGTTTCAACGCATCACTATATGAGCCTTTACCTAGAACTTCTTTATATGACTGAGGCATATCACCTTCCCTAGTTTCCCGTGGAAATAAATCCTTAAACGCATCAGCCGGGTCACCATATATCTGCTGTCTCAATGAGTTTAACTGAGTAGATACATTGTTATGCTCGACCGAACCGGGTACAAGTGTGGATAGTTTGTTTGATAGCTCAACTTCCAGCATACCTTTCTCAGCATCAGTTCCCCCAAGGACATCATTACCTAAATCAGGGTTAGCATCCTTAAACTTATTGTTTGCAACATCGTATTTCTGACTCCATCCAGCCCCCGGTGTACCTTTCTTGCCGGGGTACTGCCGAGTTTCAACCTGATTAGTAGTAGGGTTATATCGATACCATTCTTTAAGGTCTTGTGAGACAGCCTCAGGCACATGCCCAACGATAGCAGTAGCCTCGTTGAGTGTCGCACCCATCTGCATCAGAGCGGAGTGAGCCTCTGCCTTGTTAGCAGGCGGAGCGTATTCACCATTCCTATCAAAGTATAGGGAGTTGCTTAGTTGCTGAAGCCTATCCTCTGAGTCAAACTTTTGCATTGCATCCAGTTTACCCATAGCCATCTTGGAGTAGAACCCAGCTCTTGAGGGTTTACCCGATATAATAGCCAAAGCCTCCAGAGCCATGGTGTTAGCGTATATCTTGTTCAGTCGTTTCATATACTCATCACGACGTTTCTTGGGATCGTATGCCAGTTTACCCCATGTTCTAGTGAGGGCGTCTGTCTGAGCCATAGAGGGCTGTTGTCCTTGAACAGTATAGGATGCTTGGTCATTTTCGGCACTCTCCACCACGGACTTCTCAGCGCCTCCTACGGTGTCAAAAGGTTTCTCATCAGGATAAACAACCTGACCCCTTGGCTTCTCTGCAACATCAGTTGGATATGAGCCCATATCCGTAAAGGTCTGAGGTGTACCTGTCATATCCACAGGGGTTTCTACTGGACCCATAGGGGAATTCATATCCGTAAAGGTCTGAGGTGTACCTGTCATATCCACAGGGGTTTCTACTGGACCCATAGGAGAATTCATACCCGTGAAGGTTTCAGGCTGCATACCACCATTAAAATCCCCAAGTCTCTCAAATATTGTCAGAGGTCTTTCAGGTTCATTCATGGGAGTCATTGGAGCATCCATACCTGTGAAGGTCCGGGGCTGTACGCTAGTGCCACCACCGTTGAAATCTCCAAGTCTCTCAAATATTGACTTAGACCTGTCCGGACCATTGACTGGAGTCATTGGAGCATCCATACCTGTGAAGGTCTGGGGTTGCGTCACATCTCTAGTGTCAGTAGAAGGAAATAGAACTTCAGTCAAGGACGGCGGTCTACCTCTACGAACCCTATCCGACACTGGTGGTTCCTGAGGGGAGCGCATAGGTTCGCTCATACCTGTGAAGGTCTGAGGTTGCTGTAGGTGTGGTGTGGCTCCACCTCTGGGGTTGACGAACGGAACCATACCTGCAAACGGGTTTAGGGATGGGCCGGGGTTACCAATAGGTTCTGGCTGTGGCGGTTCAAGATCACCAACTCTTGGGAACTGAGATCGACCAACACCAATGTCAGACCTCTCGTTAGGTGAGGACTGCCACGGAATAAATGAATTCATGCCTGCGCCTGAAGGGGCACCATTCTGAGCAGCCCATATGTCCTCTTCTTCTGAGGCATTACCCCCACTAAGATATGAGTTTAGTAGACCAAGAAGCCCTGCGGCTCCTGACTTTGATCTAGTGCTTTCTCCACCGGGAGCTCTCTTAATAGTAGTTGTCCGGGTGTTAGGTGAGTCATCATCAGTCTCTTTAATGACCGTAGTAATCTCGTCAGCCGCTTGTCTTTTTCCCATGTATCCTGCCATTAGAATATCCCTTGTGGTTTGAATGCTGGTCGCTTACCAAATGACCATGTAGTGCCATGCTGAGTTCCCGGTCCACCAGAGAACTGTCCTCCTAATCCTCCACCGCCTCCACCACCACTGCTTCCACCACCACTTCCATACGCCTCTTCCTCTTGGTTGAGCGTATTGAATGCGTCGGTTAGAAAGTCTCTGGTGTCGTCGTCCATCTCCCAGTCACTCTTCCCTGAGCTTGCTATGATATCAGGGTTGATTCCGTAGGTTGCAGCATGCCCAACATTTCTTGGTTGGTTTGCATTGTAGTTCTGAGACACGCCATACAAGGATGAGTTGACTGTTCGGGGTCCAGCGTTAGCATTAACCCCGTTAATTGCAGAAACTATACTGTTAGAGGGAGATACCTTAGGAGCCACTATTGAAGGTACACCGAAATTTCCTAAGTTGTATGTTTTCATAATAAACCTCCGAGGAATCCTCCGCCTGCTGATCCTAATGCAGGACCTATGCCCGGTATGAATGTGCCAGCAGCCATACCCAAAAGGCTACCTAACTCAGCATTTCCGCCACCCTGTTGCTGCTGACCGGGTCCTGTAGTAGTAGAGCTACCACCACTAGAACTGTTGCTCGTACTTGTGCCACCCATGTTACCTTGCAGCATGTTCATGTACTGGTTGAGGTTTTGCCATGGAGCCATAGCAGCGTAGTCGTATCTAGCCTTGGCATCGTTCATGGTTGCTTGGTTGAGCTGCTGTTGTGGCAGACCAACCTGATTGTAAAGACCCTTGTTCACATCCATAGGATTCTGCATCAGACTGTTAGCCATACCCATAGATTGCATTCTATTTTGTTGGGCTGTCTGGTAGGCGTTGTTATACATCCCAGCCATCTGTTGACTGTACTGTTTATTAGCGTCCTGAATGACTTTATTGTTTAGCATGTCACCACGGCCTGAACCCCCGTACTGACCACTCATAACCTGTGAGCCTCTGACACCTTGCATGATATTGTTAGCGCCATCAATAGCCTGAGTCTTATACGCATCAGACATCTGATCAAACCCACGGGTATCAATATTGCCTGATAACCCCTGAGTTAACGCATCGAATGTATTGCCCTGCATCTGGTCATACTGACCGCCAGTCACATAGTTAGAGGTACGGTTCATTGCCTCCTGTTGAGCAGGCGTAAACCCAGCTACCGTCTGACCTTGGTAGTATTGCGGAAGTCCCTGCTCGTACAGGTTCTGCGCCTGACCAAGAGCATTAGCGAAGTAAGGCTGCTGGAATGGCGTGTTGGTGTTAGTGCTTGTTGAGGATGACCCAGAGGTTGTGGTGCTAGTCTGGGGAGCCTGTTGTGATGAACTAGCCATTGAGCAGTCCTCCTGTGTTAAGTGCTAACAACCCCCCTTGGGAAAACGGTGTATCCATCCATTCATCTAGCATTGGGTTTCTGTATCTTCCGAGGTTTCGCACTCGTTGGTTAGCGGGGTCTACTTGGTACTGCCAGTTAGCAGAATCAACTAGGGGGTTTATATGCTGACCCGCAGTCTGAGGACCCATTGCCATCCAGTTATCCATCCCGGTATTGTCTACAATCTCATCGGTGGTTAAGCCGTTACCAGAACCTGCTGAACCCTCACCCTGAGTCATGTCTATATTGTCACGCCAGTCCTTCTTTGCTGGGGCCGGAGCGCCAACAGGAGCAGCATCTGGAGCGGCAGCAACAGGCATCTCCATGACATTCATAATTCCGCCACCATGTGAGCGGTAGTCTCCAGTCTTTTCATTCCATTTGTAATTACTGCTTGGATCGCCTGCAACCGAGCCATACGTAAATCCATTGGTACCGTCACGATTCATCATGATTTCCTTACCGGCTAGTTCATGAGTGGTTGCGCCACCCTTTGTTGAACCACCAACAATCATTCGTCTTCGCGCCTCCATTTCCTCAGGAGTTTCGGGTTCTAGTTTTTTACTTGCTGATGCCATTTAATGAATCCTCTTTTCTATTTGTTTCGTGACGATGGAATACGCATGTTCCCATCCTTTGGGCTCCAACGCCCGAACCATTCCCTTTCTTGTGTATGCTTCTATGTGATCACAACAATTAAGAATTGCATAGTCTTCAACCGCTGGAACAAAGTTACCCCAAAGTTCCATACCTTTCATACCTTTTTCGCCGCCCTCACAATACATAGTAAGAACCCTGACAAATGACTTCCTTGGGTACCTTATTATCTCTGTAACCATATGACCAACTACTCTCTTTTCTGTCAAGAATATCCAAAGCCTTACCTTTCCGTCTATCAGCTCTGGTAGAAAATCATCACCATCCATTACTGAATCAGAATGCGTCATGGCTTTCCTAACCCCCTCGTCAACATGAGGCCATACCTCCTCTACATCTTCAGGCTCGACAAGAACTATGTAGTAGTCTTTACCTTTATGCTCAAACCGCTCTCTCATTTTTGAGTCCTTATTTGTTTCTCGCTTGATTCCCAATCTATGTCTGGATACTGTTCCTTTAACAATTCCATCTGTCTTATAACCCTGTTTAAGTGTACCGCTATCTGCTGTAAGTTTCTCTGTATGTACAAAGGCATATGATCAGTATCAAGAGGAGGTACAGCAGGGGTATAGCGTGGCAGTCTTGAGTTATCCGTCATGTGTATACCCTGCTTCCTCTTCGTCCTGATGTAGCAGTCTCCCATTCCAACCCGGAAAGCAGCCAGTCAAAGTCACCGTTTGATTCCATTCTAATTCCAAAGAACTTACCACTGGTTCTCACACTGATCTTGTTCATGGTGTCAGGGTTAAATACCTTTGGTCCTTCCCATGTGACAGCATCCTCAGTGTTCATCTGGTGAGCCGTCCACACATTGAACGTAGCATCAGAACTGGAGGTCCACATCTTGGGGTATACCGCAGATACATACTTAACCGTTGAAGGGTCGCCAAGATCAATACCCGTCCTCTCAATCAAGGTTGACATTGCAGAACCAAGAATAAGATTGCCTGACTCATGCCTTTGTAATTGCTTACCTTCAGATTCTGTCCACACCAGATGCTCTACCGTATCATCATAGGACTGTGTGCCCCAAGAGTCTGTAGACCCATCCCAAGTTCCTGTGTAGTAGTTGG
>WLWH01001404.1_pt1 | contig 15955 bp, 21 predicted proteins | sample 6712741 | NCBI WGS metagenome assembly WLWH01 (sample SAMN12718694, study PRJNA515312) | sponge metagenome | isolation source: marine sponge | host: Mycale hentscheli | place: New Zealand: South Island, Marlborough, Capsize Point | collected 2003-05-01 | reverse complement strand
CTGACTCCCCGTGCACCGGAAGTACCGATACTCCTGTCTCTCATGATTCTCAAGAAACTCTTTCTTCGTGAATTGTGAACGCTCGCTCATTACTTGCTGTCACCTCGAGGGGAGTCGGGTTGAGACTCGAGCCACCTGGTCACATCGGAAAGCAGGTAGCGAACCGCCCTTCCATTGCCGGGTACTCGATAAGAGGGCAGGGGATGGAGCGCTTGCCTAGTGGCCTTTCGGACGAAGCTCACGCTGGTCTGTAGGTAATCGGCGACGTCATTCGCCGTAACGAATGACTCGGACGTTGGGGAATGCACAGAACCTCCGTATGTGTAATTGCGCATGTGAACCGTTCACACACGCAGATCGCAATCAGAGTAGCATGTACGATCTATGCGTGCGACCGGGTTGCACAAAGAATGATCAATACGTACACTGGCGCCATGGAACAGAGGGACAAGGCCGGATCCGTAAGTTCTGAATCAGCCCACGATGGGCAAACGCTGGGTGTCTTCTATGAAAAGCAACTAGAAAAAGACTGCTACTTGGTGGCGGCCATCTTCTACAGCTTCGAAGGTGCTGGTGGTCCCTTAGAACAACGCATTTGGCGACAACAAAGGCGTCTCTCACCGAAGCAGCGACGCGAGATCGTCGAAAGTTTCGACCTCTATCCCAAGCAGGCCTTTCAGGATGAAGACCGGCGACAAATTCCTTGGGGGAGGTTGTCTGTCGAAGCAAAAGCGGTCAAAACCAGTGTGGAAGATGTCAATGAACTGAAGCCACCTTCCAGTGACATCATTGAACGTGCAGCGCGTGGTCATGACTTGGCAGGATTCAGGAGTATTCGAGACTTCATGGCTCATGGCGAGTTGCTTCAAGCAACGCATGCCTACCTGTTGGCTGTAGCCAATAGGTCCCTAACGCCGACCCAAGATGTCGCTGATTACTTGGGGGTGGACAACCAGCGAGCGAAAAATCTAGTACAACGTGCTCGTCGTGCGGGCTACTTCGATTCCGAGTCAAACCTGCCAACGCCAGCCGCTCTTGCTTTGGCAGAAAAGTACTGGAGTCTGGGCGAAGGGCGGCGATAGCAAAATGAGTGTCAGTAAGCAACGAGGCAAGTGGGTCGCTCGAGTCATGTGCGCCGATGGGAAGCGGCGCAACCGTTCATTCACGCTCAAGGCAGATGCCCAACGATGGGAGCGAGAAGAGCTCCGCAAAGCAGAGCGCGGTGAGCTTCCATCAACCTCAACCCGAACGAAGATAACCGTCGGCGAAGTGGCCGAAAGCTGGTTGACTGCCCTAGATGGGCGAGGCTTAAAGCCGAAAACGATTGACGGCTATCACCGCGTCTACTCGCGGCTTGTAAAACCTCGGTGGGGTCACGTGAAGCCCATGCACGTGCGCTCGGTGGACGTCCGGGACTGGGTCGCTCGGCTGACGGGGGATAAAGGACAATTGCTCAGTCGATCCCGACGCAAGCAAGCCCTACAAGTGCTCGCCATGATTCTCGATGAAGTGCAGGCGCAAGGTCACTTGAGCTTCAACCCCGCTCGGGAACCAATCGTCCGTAAGGGCATTGGAGGAAAGGGAGCCGGAGCTCCCGGCCGAGAGCACCCTGTCCTCACGGCAACGCAGTTGGCCAACCTTGCCGCGTGTGCAGGAGACCAATCTGTTCTAGTCGAGTTTCTTGGGCTCACGGGGCTCAGGTTCGGTGAAGCAGCAGCCCTCACCGTCGGTGATATCGATGGACGAACAGTGCACGTCTCCAAGAGCGTGGCCGAGATAAACGGCGCACTAATCACGGGAACAACAAAGACTGGAGCCACTCGAACGATAGTCATGCCAAGCGGTCTCACTATGAGCGTTCGAGGAATCTGTTCTGGCAAAGAAGCATCAGATTTCCTCTTCACGACAAAAGAAGGGAGACCGCTGCGGCGTTCAAACTGGTATCGGCGCATCTGGCATCCAGCTCTAGAGGCGGCTGGGCTTCCAAAGATGCGCATCCACGACTTGCGGGGCACTGCAGCCAGTCTCGCAATCCAGGCCGGGGCAAACATAAAGGGCGTACAAGAGATGCTCGGCCACTCAAGCGCCGCGATGACGTTGGACGTTTATGCCCAACTGTTCGACAGTCACAAGACTGAAGTTGCAGAGCGCCTCGACGCTCTGCTTGCTCACGAAGGTTGGCAACAAAGTGGCAACACGAGCACACTGCGCACCTTGCAGGAAAGAACCATCTAGCTTGAATTCGTTGATTTTGCTGGCTTGTGCAATGTGGCCCCGGCAGGATTCGAACCTGCGACGCACGGTTTAGGAAACCGACGCTCTATCCCCTGAGCTACGGGGCCGCGAAAACAGAAACCTATCGTGCGATGACGGTGGTGTTATCGAGAGGGAAAGAAGATCAGTGACTCGTCGAGAGGCTTTCGCTGCAGGTCGGGAACTTCACAGTCATCTGATGGGTGCCCCACGGGAAAGAGAATGTAGGGACGCTCCGTGGGAGGGCGCTGGAATATCTCGGTGAGGAACCCCATCGGGTTGGGCGTGTGTGTGAGGGTTGCGAGGCCCATGGTGTGCAGCGAGGTAATGAACAATCCACACGCGATGCCGACCGACTCGTTGACGTAGTAGTTCTTGCGCAACGTGCCGTCGGGCATGGGTGTCGACTTCTGCGCGAACACGACCACTATCCACGGCACGATGTCTAGATAGGACTTGTCTGAGGTAGTGCCCAAGGGCGCGATGGCGTCACGCCAGGCATCGGGCAGTCGACCTCCCTCGTAGTTCTCTCGCTCCTCCGCCTCGGCGGCAAGGCGAATCCGATGCTTGGTGTCCGGGTCGCTCGTGGCGACGAAGGTCCACGGCTGCTGGTGAGCCCCTGACGGTGCAGTGTTGGCCGTCGCTACGGCACTCTCAATCGCTGCTGCGGGAACTGCGCGAGAGCTGAACATTCGAACGCTCCGCCGCTGATCCAAGGACGAGAACAGTTGCCGCCCCCGCTCGAGGCCTACGTCCATGGGAACCGGGTCGGGGCGGTAGGGAATCACGTGAGGATGCTTGCACAGGTGGTCGGCCGCCGGGAACGGTAACGTCGGATCGTGACCCCGGAAGATGCGGTACTCGCTGCGTGTGAGGCGGCGCTATCTGACCGTGACGTCGTCACGGATCCCGACCGTCTGCCCACGTACCAACGTGACCGCTCGACGGGTTCTCCCGCGGGAGAACCGTTTGCGGTGGTCTTTCCTCGGTCGACCGAGCAGGTGTCCGCTGTGCTTGCCGCGGCGCACGATCACCGCGTCCCGGTCGTTCCCCGAGGAGCAGGCTCGGGGCTATCGGGAGGGTCGAACGCAATCGACGGTTCTTTGATTGTTTGCGTCGAGAAGATGCGAGACGTCCTGCTGGTAGATGACGGCAATGGCTTTGTCGAAACCCAACCCGGGATCTACAACACCGAGCTTCGAGAGTACGTCGCGCAGAGTGGACTGTGGTACGCGCCAGACCCTGCATCGAAGGATTTCTGTTCCATCGGTGGCAACGTCAACACCAACGCCGGGGGTTTGTGTTGCGTCAAGTACGGAGTCACCCGCGACGCCGTGCTCGGTCTCGAAGTGGTCCTCGCTGACGGTCGCATCACTCGCTTAGGTAGAAAGACCATCAAGGGAGTCGCCGGGTATGACCTGACCGGTCTCATGGTGGGTAGTGAGGGAACGCTCGGAATCGTCACGATGGCGCGGCTTCGACTAGGGCCGATTCCTGCGCCGCCGACCACGGTTGTTGGTGTCTTCTCCGACGTCGCCGAGGCCGGCCGAGCGGTGAGCACGATCATGAACCAACTTCGCCCCAGCATGCTGGAGTTGATGGACAACGCGTCCATCAGTGCGGTCGAGGCATGGCAGCCGATGGGCTTGGACACATCGGCTGGTGCACTGTTGATCGGACAATTCGATTCACCGGGTTCGGCGTCAGACGCGAAGGTGCTCAGTGAAATCTGTGAGCAGTCCGGCGCTCAAGAAACGTACGTGTCGGAGGATCCCCAAGAAGCTGAGATGCTCGTCGGCGCCCGAAGAATGGTGATCCCTGCGCTCGAATCCGCGGGAGATTGGCTGCTCGACGACGTGGCGGTGCCGCGGACGCAACTCGCGCGGACGATGGTGCAGATCCAGGAAGTGGCCGAGCGCCACGACGTTCAGATCGCAACATTCGGACACGCTGGTGATGGGAACCTGCACCCGACGATCGTGACTCCGCGCGGAGATGACGAGGCAGCCGCGCGGGCCCTGACCGCTTTCGACGAGATCCTCGACGTTGCCCTTGCAAACGGAGGGACCGTGACCGGCGAGCACGGCATCGGCTCGCTCAAGCGAGAAGCATTAGCCAAAGAAATCGATGAGATTCAGATGGACCTGCACTCGCGCATCAAGGAAGCGCTCGATCCGCGAAACATCCTCAACCCCGGCAAAGCCCTCGCCCGCTGGTAGAGCGGGCCCTACCCGACCCCCACACCATCATGGGGCTTCGGGTGTCGGTGAGTGATCTAACTGACGAGTGCCTGCGCGATCTGCTGACCGAGGATGAGAACGGCCATCACTAAGACGAACCAGCCGAAAGCTTTGCGTAGTTTCTCGGGCTGAATCTTCCCGACCAAGCGACTGCCGATGAGAGCTCCGATGACGGCCACGGCGGTCACCGTCAGAGTTATAGGCCACATGCTGGACCCATCCGAGAGTGTTGTCGTTTCGCTGTTCACCGAAACGATGGAGTCGCCTCCGAACGTGAGTGCGTAGCCGAAGAAACCGGCGAACGATTTCATGGCAATCACGAGGAGGCTTGTGGCGACCGCGTTCGGCATCGACAGTCCACCGAGCAACGCGAGCGCCGGAACCACGAGAAAACCTCCGCCAGCCCCCACCAGGCCGGTCACCAAACCAACGATCAAGCCGTCGAGGACGATGCGGAATAAGGGAAGCCCTTTCTGTGACGGGCCTGTTGTCGGCTGTTTGCGTCCACGAATCATCGCGACCGCGGTGACAGCCATCACGACTCCGAAGGCAGCAAGGAGGAGTGCGCCCGGGAGGAGTGCGCCGATCTGACCTCCGACAAAGGCCCCCGCCATGCCTGCGGCGCCGAAGATGACGCCGGTCTTCCATCGCACTCTCCCCGCGCGGGCGTGCGCGATAAGGCCGAACAGCGATGTCACCGCCACGACGAACAAGCTCGCGGTGATCGCCTGCTTTGGGTCGAATCCCGCGACGTACACCAGAAGAGGTGTCGTGAGGATGGACCCTCCACCACCAAGAAGCCCAAGCGCGAGTCCGACGAGAAGGGCAAGTGCGGCGATGATGATCGTCATGGTTGCCTAGCCCGCACTCGTTGCCGCGATCGGCGTCGCGTCGCGGCTTGTCATGGGGTGACGCGTGGATGCAGATGCTGCTGTGTCCACGGCGGTGAGTCCCGTGATCAGGCTTTGCCTCAACGAATCGGCCTTCGCTGCAATGTCTCGCTGAGCCGACGCGTATTCGCGTCGACCATCGATGGTTTCCACCGCGATCGGCGCGTACCCAAGGTGCTTGAGGTCGTACGGGGACGCCCGCATATCGATCTCCCGCGCGTACACCGAGAGCTCGAAGCAATCCACGACGAGGTTCCCGGGAATGTACGGCTGGAACCACATGGCGTACTTGTAGAGATCCATGTTGGCGTGGATGCACCCCGGCTGTTCGTCGTTGGCCTGACGCGCTCGCGTAGGTGTGTGCTCGTTCAGCGGTTCCGCCTTGGCGGTGAAGAAGCGGAAAGCATCGATGTGCGTGCAGCGCAGGCCGACGTCGTCGACAACTCCGGCGATCTCGGTCGGGCTGAGGCGAAGTGACTCGCTCTCGTGTCGCACGTCCGATGGGCTCGTGCGATACACCATCGCCCATTCGTGCATACCGAAACATGAATGCTGTGCGGCGCGACCGTGCGTCCCTTTCAGGACGCCCAGGGCTAGCGCGAGCCGCGCACGATCGATGGTGAGGGGATCGACTCCCCACGTCGCTCCGTCGTGGGTGTAGGCGTCAGCATTCGATGACGGCTCCCAGTCGCCCTCGAGGCGCATCCCGAGACCGGGGTGCCAGGTGCCAAGTCGCCCCGGGGAATAGGGGTAGTAGTCGAACAGGAAATCCATCACCGGGTGTGTGTGACCGTGTCGCCGACGATTTAGGTGCGGCTGAATCCACTGATCGGTGCGGCGAGCGTGGTCTGCAGCGAGTGCTCGCCAGTCGACCTCGGATACGATCACATGAGGACGTTACAGATCTGCAGATTCCACTCCGCAACTACTCTGCAGGTATGGACCCCGATGACCTCCTGCCAGATCAAACGAGCGACGACATTGACACAGCCGATGACCATGACGGTGCGGACCGCGACTCATGGCTGCGGGAGCAGGTGCCGCCGCATCACGGTGACTAGGGACGCGGCTCCTTCATCAAGTCGCGGATTTCTCGCAGTAACTCCACGTGCTCGTCCGAGCCTGCGTCGAACGCGCGCCGCGCTCGAAAACGATTGATGGGCACGACAAAGACGAAATAGATCACCAAGAGTTCGATGGCGAAGGTGATGATGGCGGCGACAACCAGGGAGATGTCGAAAACTTGCCCGGCAACGACGAAGTCCTCTGCCGCGCCGTCGGTGCCCAAAATGATGCGCACGAACGGTGCGACGAGACCCACGGTGAAGGCTTCGGCCAGCGTCACGAAAGCAACGCCGGCGACAACCCCGATTGATAGGTCGACAACGTCGCCTTCATTGATGAATGTCTTGAATTCCTTGATCATGATCCACACTCCGGTCGTCGCGTGAATGGATCATGACACCCATCGGCTGCGATGGGCGGGAAGCGAGGACCAACGCGTCCTGCTCAGAGAGGGCCACGACCGCGATGGACTCCGGTGAAGCACCGAACCCTGACGTCGGTATGTCGACGACTCGGACGGAATCGATGCGTGAGGAGTCCTGACCCACCAGAGTGACCCGCGTCCCACGCGCCAAGGTCGACAACGCGCCAGAGGGGCTGATGACAACCGGCACCGCCACCTCACCGGGCGCGATATCGAGCCGCGGACTCAGACCGCCGTCGAGCACGGGGGCGGGAGAGCGCAGAGCAGTGATCAGCAGGAACGCACCGGCGCCGGCGAGGAGTGCAGCCACGAGGCGGCGGCGTCGGTTGAGGTGATGTCGAAAGCGCGAAATGTCGACGAAGCGTCGCAGGAAGTCGACGAAGGCCGTCATGTATCGACGTTAGGCACCGACTGGTGGTCGCGTCGAATCACCGTCCACAAGCGCGGACTATGTCGTGGACGCGGAGCTCTTCGAGGCAGAGGAGGTCGAGGTGGAGGTCGAACCAGATCCGGAGTCCTTTGACGATGTGGACGACGTCGACCCGGAGTCGGATGAGCCAGAACTGGACGATCCGGAAGAACCACCGGAGTCCGAGGAGGACTTCTTGTCACTGGTGCCCGCGGAATCCTTGCTGGGTGAATCTTGGCTCGAGCCGGAGGAGCGAGAGTCGTTTCGGTAGAAGCCCGAGCCCTTAAAGACGACACCAACCCCGTTGAACAGCTTGCGAAGCGTCGGCTCGCCGCACGCTGGGCACTCTGTGAGAGTGGGATCGGTCATCGTCTGCACGATGTCGTGCGTGGTGTCGCACGATGAGCACGCGTATTCGTAGGTGGGCACCGAACCTCCTTGTCTAAACGAGATTAGCACTCGATGGCAACGAGTGCTAACTCGCGCGAGCGGATCGCTACCCTCGGAGGGTGCTGCTGTGGCTGGCGATCGGGGTCGGTGGTGCCCTGGGAGCTCTCGCTCGCTGGTCCATCGGTGAACTGGTTCTCGCCGTTGCGGACTCCCCGACGTTTCCGTGGGGAACACTCATCGCCAACGTGGTCGGGTGCTTCGCGATCGGTGTTCTCGCCCCCATCGTTGTTCGGCATGCCGCCTGGGTGAGCGGCCTGGTCGTCACCGGACTCCTCGGCGGCTTTACGACCTACTCGGCCTTTGCGGAGGAAGTGTTCGTTCTGGTGGACCGCGGTAACGCCGTGGGCGTCGGCCTTGCCGGGATCTACGTCCTGGTGACTATTGCGGCGACAGCGATCGCGGTCGCCCTCGGCGGTCGGCTTGCGCGTGTGCGCTCAACAGGAGAAGCGACATGACGTGGTCTCTCGCGCTCGCCGTGGCTCTCGGTGGAGCGATCGGTGCACCGATGCGTTACCTGATCGATAGTCGGATCTCCCGCACAGCCCAGCGGCGCGGGTATGGGTTCTTCCCGTGGGGCTTGCTCGTCGTCAACGTGATGGGCTCGCTCCTGATCGGCATCGCCTACGTCAGCCTCGAAGGCCCAACGCGTTCGCTGCTGGCAACGGGGGCATGCGGCGCCCTCACCACGTATTCGAGCTACGCGTTGTTCGTCAATCGCGTGTGGAGTGAGAAGCGATCGAGCGCCTGGGCGGCCATCATCGTCATGCCGATCGCCTGCATCGGAGCGTGTGGCGTCGCGGTGGCGGTCACCCGCGCCGTGACCGGGGCCTAACGAGGCGCGGTGCGACAGGTGCGTCGATGGGTCCGCGTGCTCGGGGTCGTCGTTTTGATGCCCCAGGCGAATTAGTCCGGCATCGACAGCAAGCGCACACGCTCCGGCGTCACGACGACGTCTACTCGTTGATCGTGGGCTTCGTGCGGGACGTGCATAACCGACTCGTCCTCGAAGTTCACAGCGATCACTAGGGAGTTGTCTTTGGACGCACGTTGAGCAAGAGTTCGGTCGTAAAACCCACCACCTTGACCGAGTCGATAGCCGTCGGCATCGACCGCTAAAGATGGAATGATCCACACGGTCGGCTGTGTGGACGTCGGGAGGCCTTCCGGCTCATCGATGCCCCACGTGTTGGTGACCATGCCCGTGTTGTCGGTCATCTCGACCCAGACGAGGTCGTCGTCACTGATCCGCGGCAACACAACCCTGCCTCCAGCGCGACGCACGTCATCGATTACCTCCCGCGTCGGCGGCTCGTCGTCTCGCGCGAGATAGCACGCGACCACTTCACCGCGATCGCACGCCGATCGCACATCTTCCAGATCCATGATGTGTTGGCTGATGCGCGTCGATTCATCAGTACCAGCGTTCCGCTTCTGCCGCTGCTGGCGCACCTGCCGTCGAAGGTTGGCCTTGCTCGACACCGCGTCCATAGCCTCACTGTGCCGCACCCGGCGGCCATCGGGGGTGATTGCACGCCACCGGGACAGCGGAAAGGTTCGTCGGGCAGGGGGTAGACCGCGTAGTGTCAGGCCCCATGACAGGCGTCACAGCTGCGGTCATCCCCGCGGCGGGGCTGGGAACCCGGTTCCTACCCGCAACGAAAGCGATGCCGAAGGAAATGCTGCCCATCGTCGATAAGCCAGCGATCCAGTTTGTCGTCGAAGAGGCCGTTGCCGCTGGGCTCGATGACCTGCTGTTCATCACCAGCCGCGGCAAGCGTGCCTTGGAAGACCACTTCGATAAGAACATCGAGTTGGAGGCCGCGCTTACGGCGAAGAACGACAACGAGCGACTCGCGCTTGCGCAGGAGTCCAACGATCTCGCCCACATCCACTACGTACGGCAGGGACAAGCGCTCGGCCTTGGACATGCCGTCCTGATGGCGGAGCAGCACGTCGGTGATCAACCATTTGCCGTCTTGCTGGGTGACGACTTGATCGACGAGCGCGATCCGATCGTGCCGCGCATGATCGAGGTGCGCGAAAGGTTCGGCGGTTCGGTGCTGTGCCTGATGCGTGTCCCGCACGAAGACATCTCGCTCTACGGATGCGTCGCGGTGTCGCACACCGACAACGATGACGTCGTCGAGGTGACCGATCTCATCGAGAAGCCGTCCATCGACGAGGCGCCGAGCGACTACGCGATCATCGGCCGCTACATCCTCGACCCGGCGGTGTTCGAGATCCTCCACAACACCTCACCGGGGCGCGGCGGCGAAATCCAACTCACCGACGCACTCGTGGAGTTAGCCGGTCGCCCCACAAGCGAGGGTGGGGGCGTGCACGGAGTCGTCTTTGATGGTCGTCGATACGACACCGGAGACAAACTCAGTTACCTGAAGGCGGTCATTCAGCTCGCAACGGAGCGAGACGACATCGGAGACGACCTACGCGAGTGGATCTCCGAACGGGAGTTCTAGCTATGTCGTGGCGGTCGGACGTGACGCCGACCTTGAATGAGGGCGACGTTCGGTTGCGCCCGCTGAAGGCGAGTGACGCCAAGGCCTGGCAAGAAGTTCGACGACGCAATCAGGCCTGGCTCGGCCCCTGGGACGCAACGGTTCCCGACGAAGGAGTTCGCGCCGGAGAGGTCCCACCGAGCTTCCATGCGATGACCAGACGGCTTCGAGCCGAAGCGCGCGAAGGTCGAGTGTTGCCGTGGGCAACTGAGTTTCGCGGCCGATTGGTGGGGCAGATAACGATGGGCGGAATCGCGTACGGCTCGCTGCGCAGCGCCTACATCGGCTACTGGATCGACCAGGAGTTCGCCGGCAGGGGCGTCACCTCGATGGGCGTCGCGATGGCGACCGATTACGCCTTCGAAGTGCTCCGCCTGCACCGGATGGAGTTGAACATTCGCCCAGAAAACACCTCCTCGCGTGCGGTTGCCGAGAAAGCGGGTTACCGCGAGGAAGGTTTCCGTGACAAGTATCTGCATATCAACGGAGACTGGCGCGATCACGTGACCTACGTCCTGTTCGCGGGCGATGTTCCCGGAGGAGTAGTAAATAGCCTCCGCGCGGCGACTCGTCATTGATGGAAGACAAGTGTTTCGTAGGCCACGACTCGAGGGTGGGTGTGCGACACGTCAACGCCCGCAGGTCATATTTCCGTAAGGAATCGGGCGAAAGCGCCTAGTCTTTTCCATTGTGACGGGGTTCATCTACGCAGTAATCGTGGCCCTGTGGGCTGCTGTCTTGATCCCTATTTGGCTCAAGCGACATGATCACATAAGTGAAGTGAGATCAAGCGCCCGTTTCTCGTCTGCAATGCATTCGCTTGGCGAGCAGGCGACCCGCGAGGGACGTTCGGGACGAACACCGTCTCGTACCCGACATTCCTCACTGGCCGAGGAGAAGCGATCGAAACGACGGGTTGTCGTCACCGGCGCCCTCAGTATCGCCCTCGCTGCGGTTCTCGGGCTAGCCATTCTGGGCCCAGTTCCGCGTTGGGCCCCGATCATCCTTGCATTCCTAGTCCTGGCCTATGTGGTGTTTGCTGCCCGAACCTCCTCCCGACGCTCGGCCACTGCGGATGACTCAGTCGAGTACCGCGTTGACGAATACGATCACGCACTCGACGAGGACTACCGGACAATCGTGTACGCAGACCGAGTTGCAGACGTCGCTTATCCTCGCTCTCGAGGGGTACGTCCGACGAGCAAGCGCGCCCGAGACGCCCAGATGGCCGCGGCGATGGACGATTATCTGTCCTGGGATCCCTGGGAGGGAGAGCAAAAAGAGGAAGAGTGGTCCGCGGTTCCCACCACGCTTCCTACGTACGTCAACGCTCCCCGAGCCACCCGCGTGCGTCGACCCATCGAGCGAGACCGCGACTGGTCCGGTGAGGCAATGGTCGAAGCCGCCCGCACGATGCGCCGTCCGCGCATCACCGTGGACGACCTCGAGGATGACCGATACGAGTTGCGATCGACCCCGCACGATGTGGCGTCGAGCGAGGACACCGCCGAGCTGCCGTCCCTGGGGTACGAAGAAACCCGACGGGCAGCCGGCGAGTAACCCTGCTGCTAGCCTTACGTGCTTTCCGGGGCTGTGGCGCAGTTGGTAGCGCGTCTCGTTCGCAATGAGAAGGTCAGGGGTTCGAATCCCCTCAGCTCCACTTCCGAAATTTCAGGCCGGTAAGGCCCTTCCAGCCGCCGCCGGGGGAATTTCAGCCCCGGGGAGAGCGTGTGGTCAGCCGAATATCTGGTCATGACGTAGTCTAGAGATTTACGCCGAAAGGAAAGCCCATGACGCCATCTGTCTTCGTGAACTCTGTCGCCTACATCGATGCGGGCACGGGCTCCTATATTCTCGCCGCCATCGCGAGTGGCGTCGCAGGGTTGTGGATGTTCTTTCGCTCGTGGATGTCGAGAATGAAGCGGAAAATCCGGCCGGGGTCGGAAGAATCCTCAACGCCGGACGAGGTGTCTCAGGAGCCAGAAGTTGCCGAGGGGATCACGCCCCTTGAGACTCCGGGGGATCGTGGTTGATCATCCAGAGGCGCTGAGCTATCGCGACCCCGAGAATTTTGCATGGCACGAAGCTGACGGATGGTTTCGTATAGCGAGCGGTGAGTCCGCTGCGGCGATGGAGACCTTTCGCGCCTCCGCCACTTATGAGTCATGGACCGAGCGTGACGCCGTTGTTGCATTTGATGAGGTAAAACCGGAGGTTGCCGCCCGCGTCCTCGAGCGCGCCCGAGAGCGAACGCGTGCGATTCCTGACTCCGCGCGTGTGTTTGCCGTCGACACCATCGACCCGATCACGTATCCGTGGGAATGGCCCAACAGAGCACTAGCCGAAGCCGCCCGTCTCACACTCGACTTCCGGGAGGCACTCTTGGAGATCGGATTGGATCTCAAGGACGCTTCAGCCTTCAACGTTCAGTTCCGCGGCCGCAGACCAATATTTATGGACGTCGGTTCGATTGAATTCTGGCGACCAAACCCTTCCTGGAACGCCAGCCGCCAGTTCATCGAACACTTCATCAATCCCCTCGCGATCGGTTCCAGCGCTTCGGTGAGTTCCTCTGACGCATGGGTTTCGTCTCGGGGCCGCGGAACCACCTCTGACGTCGCACGCTCCATGATGCCTGCTCGACTGCGCCGGCGGATGGGGCTCCTACTCCTGCACGCCACGACCAAGCCCAGAGAAAAGAATGCACCCGCGGAGGTCCACTACAAGGACGATGCCGATACGCACAGGGACCTTGCACTCAAGGCGACACGGTCACTCAACCGCCGTTTGCGCAAGAACATCGACAAGCTCATCGCGGGCGTGCATGCCACCACATGGGCGGACTACGGAAGTCGTGAACATTATGCGGCGGACGATCTCCGACGAAAGCGGGATCTATCCGTTTCTTTTGTTGACTCTGCAGCCGACGCCGGTGATCTTGTTGTCGATATTGGTGGGAACGACGGTTACGTTGCACAAGAAATAGCGACGCGGTGCGGTGTGCGAGTAGCCGTGATGGATGCTGACGCCGGAGCGCTGGATCACCTTGTTGCCGATGGGTCTGCGGACAATGGGCAGAGCGAGATTCTTGCCCTCCGGGGAGATTTGACCAACATGACCGAGAGCAGTGGATTGCTCGGGTCTGAATTCTCAAGCCTGTATGACAGGGTCCGTCCGACTGCTGTGCTGTGCCAGGCCGTTCTCCACCACGTCGTCATCACCCAAGGCGTGCCCATGGGGCTCGCGGTGGCCGCGCTGGCTCGCTTTCAGGCTCCGGTCCAGATCGAATTTGTCCTCCCTGAGGATGACAAGGTCCGCCAGCTGGTGTCGCAGATTCCGCAGTGGCGGGGTGACTATTCACGCGACGCGCTTCTGATGGCGTTGAGATCACGCTTTACGGATGTCGCGGAGATGGGCAACACATCGCCCACGCGCGTCATCATCGAAGCCCGGCGGCCCCGACATGCGGTCTCGTCATGACGGACACCCGACGCCTGTGGCGGGCGCGCGTCAACAATGCTCCGCTGGATATCGCGGGTTGGGTCGCCGCACCGGTTGTCTTAGCGCTTTTGAGCGTATCTGTGCAGATCGTCGCGCAGAATCCGTTCTTTCTGACCGCTCATGGAACGAACGCAGCAACCTTTGGGCTCGCAGTCGCCGGGGGAATCGTGATCGGAACCGCAGTCCTGTGGTTGACGTTAAGGATCCTGCGGCGTCTGACTCCGGCACCCGTCTTTGATGCCATCGCCACGGGAATGGTCTTCATCGCGATGGTGCTGGCGCTGACTGTCCTTGTGACACAGGTGCTCGCCAATGTGATGGCCTCTGGACTTGCATGGCTCATCGGAGTCCTCATCGCGATAGCAGGCGCTGCGGGCGTCGCACTGCTGTCTCGACGAGCGAAAGCCGGCAAAGCGGTCATCGTGATCGCGAGTGCCGTCTCCCTGTTCCCTCTCGCGAGTCTTACATTGGGTGGGATCAGTGAGGGAACGAGCAGCACGAGTCCCGCCACGATTGAATTCGACGACAGCACTGAACGCCCACCGATCCTGCTCTTGGTCGCGGATGAACTCTCGTACCCGGTGGTCTCCGATCGTGACGGCGTCGTACGACCGTTGCTGCCGAACTTGCAAGACTTCCAACAGACGTCAACGACCTTCACCAACGCATACGCGACCGCGAATGCGACACACTTCGCAATCCCGACGATGTTGGCGGGGATGTCTGACGCCTCACGGCAGGGGGAGTATCCGCCGGAGGTCACCGGATCAGGTGGACCTCTCTCGTGGCTGCAGAGTCGATATCGCGTGGCGACTGATTCGATCTACTTCCGAGCCAACGACGACGGTGTTCCGTTCGTCGACCTGGCATCAGGATCGACGATCGACGAACAAGCCCCCAGCCCGAGCCAGCGTTGGCGCATGCTCGGCCTTGACTCCATCGCGCTTGTCGGACGATCAGCCTTGCCCGAGCCAGTGAACGAACTCTTTCCGCCGCTCGATGACCGGTGGTACGACTTCTGGGACGTTGAACCCGAACCGGAATACCTGGCGGTCGGGGGAGATTTCATCGAAGTTCTCACCGATGCTGACAACCCTGGTTTGGTCTTCTGGCACTCCATGTTGACGCACACTCCGTATGTGCGGGACTACGTCGGTACGTTCTGGACACCCAATAGTTTGGGACTGCGCGAAGGAGGACTAGGGACCGAGTCGGTCGTGGAACTGCAGCGCCAGGTGTACGCGGCGGCGGCCGTGGCCTTCGATGGGCAAGTCGGATGGATCATGAATGAATTGCGTCGGGCAGGTACGTTCGATGAGACCATGATCATCATTACATCCGACCACGGACGAGCCTTTCCCTTGGAGTCAACCTGGCGGGTCGGAGATGACCGAGACCAGCGATGGGCGGACGTCGCACATATCCCCCTTTTCGTCAAGATGCCGGGGCAAACCGAACCCATCGTGGAGACGGGTTTACGAACAACGGCGCAGGTTTCTCGCACCATGCTGGACGCGGCGGGTGCAACGGTGACCCTCGATACTGGACCCGCGCTCGCGCCGTCTCTCGAGGATGAGGCACTGCACCCACCGATCTTCTGGTTCGATAAGCGCACCGGAGAAGCAGGCGTCGAGGAGTACGAGCCATTCTCGGAACCGGAGAGCTGGGACACCTCCTATTTCCAGGCACGCCACCCGGAATCTCCTTTCGCGGTCGGGATAGATCGAGGTCTGATCGGTCGAGAGATTCCGGGGGCGTGGGAGCCCGTTGCAACGTTCCCTGGTGTACCTGATGAAGGCAGTTCGACTCAGCGGGCGATCAAAGTCTCGGTACCAGCGGGCTCGTGCCCCGCCGCAGGAGGATTCGGCATCGTGGCGCAGGGCGGAGTCATCGTTGGCTCCATCGCATGGGGGCCGGAGCAGGACGGATCGGTGACCGGTTGGGGAGTTGTTCCGGAGGCAGGTGAAGGGGATTACCTCATCTATTGCGATTCAGCCGTCTAGTTCTTCTCACTTAGGCGAGTGCGACGACTCTATTCTAGATCCAGGTGGGCAGCCACATGCGCGCTCGCCAGGCGTCGTAGGTGATCACTTCAGCCGACCAGATCGGATAGAACCACCACGCCGCCAAAACCACCGCGAGGACGTAACCACCAATCAGCAACGCCGGCACCCAGCGCGGCCGGTTCCGCAGCCCCCGCGCGATGG
>WLWH01001403.1_pt1 | contig 15961 bp, 24 predicted proteins | sample 6712741 | NCBI WGS metagenome assembly WLWH01 (sample SAMN12718694, study PRJNA515312) | sponge metagenome | isolation source: marine sponge | host: Mycale hentscheli | place: New Zealand: South Island, Marlborough, Capsize Point | collected 2003-05-01 | reverse complement strand
ACGTCGTGGATCTGAGGGATCGGGAGTCGATGAGGTTCGTCGGGGATCGGATGGTGTGCGATGCCGAAGCGCTCTGACACTCCGGGTCATGACTCGACGGGGAAGGTCCCGTACACCGCGCGGCCTCGGAAGAAGTCGGCGGCTGCTCGAGTGAAGCCAGCGTCGGACTCGTTGACGAAGTCGGTCGATGAGCTTGATCCTGATCGTCGGTCGACTGCGGAGGAGCGTCGTCGCGTGATCGTCGAGGCTCTGCGACTGTCGTCGCGTCTGGCTGAGGACCCGCAGATGCCACCGTCGGCGAGGACGGCCGCCCTGGTGCAGATCAAGAACCTCAGCGATCAGCTGATGCGTATCGACGCGGGCGACCCGGAGACGGTCGCGGATGCGTGGGCCGGGAAACGTCCGAGGGCTATCTGATGAGCACCGGCGAGAACGCTTACCGGGGATCGTGGGCAAAGACCCGGAAACGAATCCTCGACCGTGACGGGTGGCGGTGCGCGTGGTGCGAGCGTGACCTCCGCGAGCAAGGCGTCAAGGCCACGGTCGACCACGTCGTCTCCCTCAAGCAAGGCCGAGCCGATGGATGGTCCGAGGAGCAGCTCAAGTCGAGCGAAAACCTCGTCGCCGCTTGTGGGAGCTGTAACTCGTCGAGGGCTGAGAGGCCGGGTCCTCCGAAGCGCAGCCGGGAGCCGGTGATGCTGTCGCCGCGCATCGTGACCGCGACCACGTTCTCCCTCGGCCCGGATACGTCGAAGGGTCAGAAGTGGAAGATGCAGCCGACGCGGTGAGGTGAAGCTTCCTCGAGGCGTGACGTCACTCCTCCGGCGTCCTCGAGGAATGAATGGGAGACGACCGCGACCGCTGACGACATCGCGCTTGCCCGTTAGGCCGGAACCATGAGGGCGTCGTAGGTTGCCGTCTCCATCGCGAGGTATCCACCGACCGAGGTGGGATCAGCAAACGGGAATATCTGAGTCGCCCAGTATCCCCCGATGCCGTTCTGACGATCAATCCAGTAATAGCAGTTCGCAAGGCCTGCCCACGCCAGGGCGCCAGCTGGCCTGCCGGTTGGTGCGTCCTCTTCATTGATCATGAATGTGAGCGCCCATGTCTTGGGCATACCCGGGAAGAACTCAGCATCGTTGGACAGACGCGGATTCGAAACAGGCAGGATCGTTGCAGCGGTTTCCGTCGCTGCGATACCTGGCAGCATCTTCACATTCATTCCAGCAGGAAGATGATTACCAGATGCCATGTCGACTGTCTCGGGACGAAGAATCTGCTCGCCGTCGTCGGTACGGCCGTCGTTTAACCACATGCGAATGAACTTGACGTAGTCCACGGCAGTGCCGTAGAGACCATGACCGCCCATATGAACTTCAGGGTCTTGCGGCAGCGTCACACCATCCAGCGGGATAAGTGATCCGTCACTGTCCTCTCGAGCATGGATTGTTGCCTGACGCGCCAGCATTGATGGGGTCATAGTGAAAGCTGTGTCGTGCATACCGAGAGGCTCGAAGATCCTCTGTTGCATCACCTCGCCAAGCCGTTGTCCGGTGACGCCCTCGACGACCATGCCAGCCCAGTCAATGTTTGTGCCGTACTCCCATTGATCACCTGGATCGAAGAGCAGCGGAGTCGTGATCGATGCCCACGAGGCGTCGACGACCCACGGTTGCCCCTGCTCATTCGCCAGGCGGGTGTACGTCTCATTGAAGAAGTCGTAGGTGAAACCAGCAGTGTGCGTGAGGAGGTGACGGGTAGTGATGTCCCTTTTCGGGGCGCGTAGTCGCGGTCGGCCGTCAGCGTCCAAGCCCTCAAGCACTTCGATGTCCCCAAGCCGTGGGACGTATTCCCGTGCGGGAGCGTCGAGGTCCAAACGACCCTCTTCCACCAGTTGCAAACAGGCGGTACCCGCAATGGCCTTGGTGGTGGAAAAAATGGCGCAGACAGTGTCGGGTTCGAAGGGCTCTTCGGTTGCGATGTTCCGAACACCTCGCGCGCCTTCGTAGATGGTGCCGCTGCGATCCGTGATGGCAGCCGATACTCCGGGTACCCGTGGGGTACCGGTGGTCACATCGTCCAGAACTTGATCAATCACATTCTTTATGTCACTCATGAGGAGCCCCTCTCGTCCCTTTTATCTACCATCAAGGGTTTTAGCAAGGCTACACGGCTCCATCGAGTGCCGCAGGCACTTCGGTCAGAATTCACGATGCCTGCGTGGCCGTCAGGTAATTGCGGGGACGAGGACCAGCAGCAGATGACCGGCCGCGCGATCCTCGTCGCGTACCTGCACAGCGAGACGAAGCCCGACAGCGTGCTCGAGGATCAGCCGCGTCCGAGCTCAGAGCCCCATCTGAACGGTGACGTAGGCGAGGAAGAAGACAACCACCAACGCGAGGATGCTCTGCAACGCTGACGGTTCCTCTTCCTCTTCCTCCGGTGGGTTGTCCTTCAGTAAGGGCCGCTTCGTTCTTGGGGGTTACAGGTGACGGGCGAAGATCGCGTTGATCTCCGTTGACGTGAGAGGCGTCTCTTCTACGTCCTTTTCTACGTCCTTTTTCTGCCGCGAGGTGTCGAGAAACGGGATTTCTCAGGGGGAAACGACACCAGGTGTTCCTCTAACCGTTCCTTGACACGGAAGAGGTCACAGGTTCGATTCCTGTATCGCCCACCACTCACACACTCGGTGCTCCCGGGGCAAACGCCTCACCTAAGCACCGCGCTGAGGTACCCTTCAAAGATCGCCTGCAACCGATCGTTTCGGACGGATCCGGTGCCCCGCCTTATTGCCGGGACGGCCGTTACGTGCGCGCTCATGATGTCGGGTTGCTCTGGTGAGGTAGCAGATGACGCCGTCTACCGTCAGCTCAGCGAAGACATTCTCGTCAATGCTGATATCTGGGACGAAGAACCCAAGATCCTGGGCGCCGGATTGGGGTTTACCGACATCAATGGCATGCCCGGCTTAGATGTCGACGACCTAGAGACCAGCGAACGACTCACTCGGCTTGCCGGTGGCGCCTGGAGCGACCCGACGTGTGCACCGGATGAAGAACCGGCCATCGGGCACTACACATCGACGATCACTCCCGAAGGGGTTGCGCTCACGTTTGGCGAGGAGACGTACTTTGCGGACGGATACCCCGTGGAGTTCAGTTGGCCGTACTTGCCGTCGACGTTGGATCCGACGGATTTCGCTCTGACGCTGAACACCGGAGAGGTCATCACCCCCGAGGTCTCCAGCATCGTTCCCAATTGGGAATTAAACGAGCGCAGCACCGCCGTCATCTTCGGTCAGTTCGGCAACAGGCTTAATCCCTCCAGTGACGGCCTGATCTGGCCCGTGTCCATCGAGATCGTCGAGGACGACACCCCGCTCACACTCGTGGGGCCGGGTGGACAGACCGTCAGTGCCGTCGGGATGACATTTCAGTCCCCTCCCCCGTCGAGTTACACCGACCCTGATGCCTCTCCTGCTGATCGGGGTGGCCCTAAGCTTGTTGCGGCGAAACTCACGCGCATGTCCACGTCTGGCGAAGGCTGGGACGGGGGCCCGCGTGTGTTGACCGGTTCCACGCCAAACGACGGGGTGACGTTGTATGGAGACGACGCCGAGTATCGACTGCGGGTGTTCACATCCGGGGGAATGACGCGCAACGGAGTTCAAGGTCTCACGCCGGACGCCTTCGAGGATTACTTTCGCGTCCGTGCGGTTGCAGACGACGGCACGGAGGTTCACTTGACCGAAACAGGGGTCGACTACGCCGTCAACGGGGGGACGGTTCGCGTGGTGGGGCTCGCGGACTTGGGCACCGCTGCTGACGCGTACGACGACTGCTACCTCGAGGATCGAGACAATCAGATCGACATCATTCTCAGTGGTGATGACGCGGCCGTGCGGGCTATTACTCACGCCGAGATCCCCTCCACTGACGGGTATCTGCCCCTATACAACCCGGGAGGGCCGGGCAACGCGCCCACTCCCGGGGTTCGGTACTCGGCAGGAACCGCTCCCATCAGTCAAGAGGTGTGGGTGACCTTGGATGATCCGCAGACGGTCAGCTATCCGTGATGTCGAAGATCGACCTGCGACACCAGGAGGCTAGGGCACGAGTTTCATGAGTACCTACGTTGTGGAGGGCCTGGTCAAGGTTGGTACAGGCCGGTGGGTCGTGTGGACCGCCAATGGCTCGTACACAGTGAAGGACTTCGGCCGTATCGAGGAGGGCATGCTCTCCTTCACTGCGTCGATCGACGCCGAATCGGAGGCTGCGGCTATCGCTGAATTCGTGGGCACCTATTTCCCTATGAGCGATGACGGCCCAGAGGTCTTCGACGAGGTACTCATCCGCTCGTCGTAGCGAGCTACAAGCGCACCATCATCTTGCCGGTGTTGCCGCCGTCGAAGAGCTTCATGAGGGCGTCCGGCGCCGAGTCCAGGCCCTCCATGACATCAACGGTGAAGGTCAATCGCCCTTCGGCAAGCCAGGTTGCGAGATCTTGGATGGCCTCACCTGATCGCTTCAAATAGTCCAGGACGATGAACCCCTCCATTCGACCGCGCTTGGAAATGAGCGCGGAGAGGTTACGCGGACCCCGTGGCGGCGCCGAATCGTTGTATTGACTGATGGCCCCGCACATGACCACACGGCCCCGCAGGGCAAGGTGGCCGATGGCCGCTTCAAGAATGTCACCGCCGACGTTGTCGAAGTAGACGTCGATTCCATCGGGGCAGGTTTCTCGAAGTTTCGCCGCCACGTTCTGGGATCGATAGTTGATAGCGGCGTCGAAGCTGAGTTCATTGGTCAACCAGGCGCACTTCTCGTCTGATCCGGCGATGCCGACGACCCGGCAGCCCTTGATCTTCGCGATTTGGCCGGCGATCGACCCCGTCGAACCTGCAGCCCCGGACACGACCACCGTCTCTCCTTCCGTTGGCCGCCCGATGTCGAGCAGGCCGAAGTAGGCGGTGATGCCGGTGATTCCGAAGATGCTCAGTGCTGCCGTCGGATCGACACCCTCGGGAACCACTTGATCGCGCTCGGTGACAATCGCGTACTCCTGCCAGCCTGGAGTGGCGAACACGAGGGTTCCGACGGCAAGTGCGGGGTTGTCTGACTCCACCACGCGCACCAGGCCGGCGCATCTGATGGGCGCGCCGATTTCGATAGCCGGAAGGTAGGTGTCCATGGCCATCCACATCCGGATGGTCGGATCGATGGACAGCCATTCGACTTTGCCGAGTGCCTCGCCTGCACCAGGTGTGGGCGCCGGCTTGTCGTTGCTTCGAGAAAAGCACGATTCGGCGAGTTGTCCTTCCGGGCGGTGAGCGAGCGTGATTTGACGGTTCGCAGTGGTCATGCGATCACCGTAGAGGGTCGGCTGGGAGGGACCGCCGGCCCTAGGGCGTGGCGTCGCCTTTACGGAACAACGCCGCGACGATGGCCACCAGGATCGCGGCGATCACGATCTGCGATGCGAACGTCAGCCAGAAACCCCAGTTGGCCGCGGAGCCAATCAGCCCGCCCGCAGCGCCACCGACAACACCGATGAGGATCGTCATGAGGCAGCCGATGGGTTGCATGCTGGGCACGATGATGCGCGCGATCAAGCCGATGACGATTCCGGCTCCGAGTCCGGACAGGATGCTGTCTATTTCCACACCATCATTGAACCACTAGGTGATGCGCTCGCGGCCCTGCCGCGCCAGTGCCACGATTCTTGAGATGGCGCGGTAGTACTTCTTTCGATACCCGCTGGTGAGCAGCTGTGTCGAGAACAGCTCGTCAAGCGGTACGCCGCTGGCGACGACCGGCACGTCCCGGTCGTACAGCCGGTCCACCAGCACCACCAGCCGCAACGCTTGGGCTTGGTCGTTCAGGGTGCGGACCTCGTGCAGGCCCACCAACGGAATACCGTCGACGAGGGCCCCGTATTGGGACGGATGCACCTCCGGCAGGAACCTGATCAGGTCGGTGAAATGGTCCAAGGTGGCGCCTTCGGTGTGCTCGACGGCATCGCGCACCTGATCGTCGGTGCACGGTTCGGGTGCAGCTGGGTCGCCACGGTGCCGATAGTCCTCACCATCGATTCGTAGTACGTCGAAGTGTGCGGACAGTCCCTGGATCTCGCGCAGGAAGTCTTCTGCAGCAAAGCGTCCTTCGCCGAGTTTCTCCGGAAGCGTGTTGGAGGTTGCCGCGAGATAGACGCCGGCGTCAACGAGTTCGCCGAGCAGGGTCGACATCAAGACGGTGTCCCCCGGATCGTCGAGTTCGAACTCATCAATACATACGAGGCGGTTGTCTTTCAACACCTCGACTGCTCGTCGAAAGCCCAACAGGCCGACGAGGTTGGTGTATTCCACGAAGGTCCCGTAGGTCTTCGGTCCTTCGATGCTTTTCCATAGGGACGCGAGCAGGTGGGTTTTCCCTACGCCGAACCCACCGTCGAGGTAGACCCCGTAGCGACCGGCGGGCGCCGACGAACGACGGAACAAGCCTCGCCGCGCTTCGCGGGGAGTGTCTACGCGACCGGCAAAGGAGCGCAAAGCCGTGAGTGCGGTCTCCTGGGTGGGGTCGCCGGGGACGTACGTGTCGAAACTGGCGTCTCGGAAATGAGGAGGTGGGGTGAGGTCTGTCAGGATGTGCTCGACGTTGAGGTGCGGTCGTCGATCGATGAGACCTTTCGGCGACGGCACGGGTGGAGCCTATTGGGCGCTCTCGCCATCAGCAGTGCCAGCGACCGCCGGCCCAGTGGCGTGCACCCGAACCGGGTGACTCCCAGTTGTAGACGGTGCTGAAGGCTGCGTCCTGCCAGTAGCGCGGCCATGCGTTCAGCTGCGTCGCCCTCAATTGCTTCATCAGGGAGCGGGCCGTTTTCTCACCGAGGATCTTCTTGTGTTCCTTCAGCATCATGTGGGTGGCGCCGTCGGCGAGCGCGTCGGACATTTGGTACGCACCGAAGTACCTGTTACCACCGCCGCCGCGGACGTCGTAGTGACCTTCGCTCTCCCGCTTGACGATGCAGTGCCGGATGCTTTCCTTCGATGAGTCGAAGAACCTGCCGCGATACAGGCTCGGCTCCACGCCGCGCATGTCACTTGTCGCTTTCGAGTGGGTGGTGAAGTGGAGCATGGCTGTGCGGACGCGGGCTCGCTGGTAGTTGACCGAGGCGGCTCGCGCGGAGCCGGTCATCGAGTCGCGGACCCCGAGGCGCTGACGGGCAACGTGAGCGAAGTGGCTCGGCGCCTGAGCCGTCACCGGAATAGCGGACGTGACGGGCACTCGGCTGACAGCGTTGGCGCCGGCAACGAGAGCGGGGGCCAAGAGGATGGCGGTCAGGGTCGTAATAAGTGCGGTTGTTCGACGGGTCCAACGGTGTGGCGTTGTGGTCACGTGACCTTCTTGCTCGGCCCGGTCGCGGGGCGCCGGGGTCGCAGCGCAGATCGACGCTGCGTCAGTTCTCGTTCCAACTGGCGCAACTCCCCTGGGCGCGCGCCCGCCGGCGACGAATCTCACGTCGTCCGGGGTGGTGGACGCAGCCCATCGCGCTGACGTGGGTGGTCAGCACGAGTGCTGTGAGTGCGAACAGCAGTCGACCATGATCGCTTCGAGGGCGCCTGTGGCGATTCTCGTCATTTCGGACATTTGGTTTGTGACATGTATCCCACTTTTCTGGGACACAAATGCGACATAAGTCGAGTGTCTCAATCTGAGATCCGGGCAATGAGGGCCCCGGCCCGATGCGGACATTCTGCCCCTGCCCTATGCCCCGCGGGCCGTTAGAGTGCCGACTGTCGCCGCCGGAAAGGATCACCATGTGGCCCTTCCGCCGTCGACGAAGTCCGCGTCTGGAGTCGGTGCCTATCGGGGAACTCACCACAGACCCCACCGACTATCCGATCTTGACCGTGGGTCAGTCCCGACTGGTGGACTCGTTCACTGCGCTGGATTTCACCGGTGAGAAATCCCCGCGTTTTCTCCTATCCCGAGCCCATCCGGTGATCGATCCCCGAATGAAAGCGATTGCAGACATCGAGCTCCGAGTGGACAATCACGTCGTCGGCTACCTCCGGCCTCCTGCGTTGAATGAGGCGATCGATCTTCTTTCCGATCGGCACGCAGACGCCCTCGATATCCCCGTCGCGATCTTCTCCACACCTGCCGGTCCGGAAGTACGCGTGCACTCGGCACTATCAGAGACGAACCGCCAGGAACGCTGACGTGCCCTACTGTCAACGACCCGTCATCTGACAGGCTTGGCACCACACCCGACGCGAGGACAACGATCTGACATGAAGAGATTCGCCTTGATTGGTGGCATCGTCAGCGGCTTGGGCACCTTCGGCATCATCGCTTACCAGTTCTCACCACAAATCTGGGTATTTCTCGTCGGATGGCTGTTGCCCACGCTCGCCTTCGGCGCGCTCTACACATCCGTGACCGGCGGCGCCCGGCGCTAGAACTTAGCCTCGCCTGTCGGGAAGACCTAGATCTCTCCGCGAATATTGATCTCGACTTTCACCTGGTTGGGGTCGAGCACGTAGATCTGCTGCAGGCTGATCTCGGGCGTTTGCGCTGTCTCGAACTCGATGCCCAACGCCGTCAATTTTTCGCACATGCCGTCGAAGTCACTGCCGTCGAAGGCCACGTGGTCAATCGAGCCGGTCACACCAGATCGATCGTTGTCTACGAAATTCACGTGAATGGCGGCGTGCCCGTTGAGGGTCAGCCAGGAGCCGGGGAATGGAAGGTCGGGCCTCAATTCGGGTGAGTTCGTGCACCCGAGCGCATCGCAATAGAACGCGATGGTCTCCTCGGGCAGCGTCGTTTCGATGTTGTAGTGGTCAAGCGAGTTCAAACCCATGACTCGTCCCTCACCTCTGTGATCTAAATCCTGGAGGGAACGCTACCGCACCGCGGACCTGCCCAGTGGCGCCGACGACTCACCCTGCACCCGAGCGAATCGTCGACGACACGGCGCCTGCTCAGCCGGACGCAAAGACTCGCCCGCGAACCTCATCCACGTACTGCACGGGCATTTGGTTCACCGCCTGGGCGCGTATTGCTTCTTGCTTCTCGCGGGCAACATTGGCCGTCTCCTCATCGGGATACACCGTCACCACCTGCATGGATCGTTCGGCGGTCTCCACGAAATGCACGCTGACCGCACCCAACGCCATGATGCCGGGAACGAAGGCGCTCCTGACGGTCTCTTCGAGCGCGTCACTCAAGTCTTCTGTTGCTGTCCATTGGCTGATGACACAAAACATACGAACTCCTGAACTCGTTCAAGCGCGGCACGGCACCGGCTTACTGCCATTATTTTCAACAGCAGAAACCGTGTCAGCGAGATCGCGCTAATTCTGAGGTACGAAAACGTGATGCACGTGCGAGATCGGGCCAGTCCCCAACGCCGATCAGCCGCGAGTCAGAGCTTGTCGGCCCAGGTTCCCGCAAACTCGAACCCTTCCACGGTCTCGTCGCCCTCAACCCACGCGTCGTGTCCAGGCATGACCGAGTAGGCGTCTCCGGCTCCGTACGTCGTTTCCGTTCCATCGTCGTGGACCACGCGAACGCAGCCCTGGGTAACTACACCGAGGTGACGGACCTGACATGAGTCAGTTCCCACCATCGGCTTGATGTGGTGCGACCAGCGCCAACCAGGCTTGATACGCATGCGCGTCACTTTCACGTCGCCGAACTCCACGATGGCGGCCTCGCCGAGGTCATCCGGGAGAACGTTGTTTACGTCTGCACTGTCGAAACTTTTTACTTCTACGTTTGCCATGGACGACATGCTAAGCGGATCCATGCCCGACGCAAGAGCGTTGCGGGAAATCGTTGCAGCTGGCCTGTTTGGGGTGCCTCGGCCTTGTGTCGAGCCGTCGCGATCCGCGTTGCGCTCTTACGAGCCGTTTGTTGAGTCGCTTTCTCCACCGTCTCCCGGTGGGTCCTGCTGGTCAGTACGCCCGAGGGCTTCCCATAACTGGTTGAAAGGACGTGGGATGTGGGGCGCGCGATCCGCGAAATTCTCAAAGAAGTCCCCGAACCACTTGAACATGGCCCAAGGCTAACGTGAAGGACAGCTTTTCGCTGTACCGAACCTGACAGCGCAGGTACGTGCTCACGCCCGCGCCACAATAATGCCGGCCAGCACCGTGGTGAGGAAGACGATGGCACCACCGACAACGAGCCCGGCGATTGATCCCCGGTCCACGCGCCGAAGACTTCCACACGTTGCACTGCTCAGCGCGCATGTCCACTCGCTGAGAATCGCGGAAAGAGGTGGGGAGAGGATTCGAACCTCTGTAAACGGATTTGCAGTCCGCCGCCTCGCCTCTCGGCCACCCCACCGGAACTCAACCGGATGACGCCTTACGCGCCGCCGGCGAACATTGAGGACACGTCCGACACACCCCAGTGGCCAGAGATCTTGCCGTCTCGCCACTGCAGGATGTCCGCAAAGGGGATACGCACGGCCTGACCCGAAGCCGGCATGCCCATGAACTCACCAGAGTGTGTCCCGACGAAAGCTCCGTACGCCATCACCTTGTCACCCTCAGCAATGAGGAGTTCGATCTCGGCACGCATATCCGGGATCGCTCCTCGCATCATCCGGAACATGACCTTGGGGATGTCGCGACCCGTCTCTGCAAGGCCAGGAATTTCTTCGTGCTCGACGAAGTCTTCCGCGAAGTAAGTATCGACGATCGTGTCGATATCCCCATCCTGGGACATCTCGCCATAGACCGATTGCGTGAGTGCCTTGATGTCTGACATGTGATCCTTTCTGACAGTTTTCTTCATGGTGCACCTTCATCTTTGTCCATTTACGCTGGCGGCGACGCCTGGATTAGGTAAATTCTTTGTTACCAGCGATGAAGCGACGGCTCGCTCCCCGGTCGATAGCCACGCGATGATTTCAGCAACCCACCGCTTGTCACGAAGGCCGCCTAGGCTCTGCCTGTGGCTCTCAACCGCGGCAATCGGACGCTGCTCATTGTCACATCGGTGGCGATACTTGTGGCGATCGTCACCGTGACAGTCTGGCTCGTCGGGCGAAATGGCGAATCCGACCCGCAAGTCGATCCGGCAGACATCATGGACAACATTCCCGACGCCGAAGTTATGTGGTTTAGTCAGCCTGAAGAGACGAAAGAACAAATCTGCGCTGGGCTGGCCGCGGATCCCGACGCCTACTACTCGTTGATGAAGGAAACGTGGCTCGAGGAAGCTCAGATGGATCCTGCGTTATTTGGTGCCTTGATGACGACCATTATTGATGAGTGCGGTGCCTGACAGCGCCCGACCGGCGATGACGGGCCTAAGGCGTCGCGAAGATGGCGTTCAACGTCAACGACTTGCTCGGGAGTACGGCACCGACATTTATTGCCGGTCCTTCGTACCAGTCATCTGTCACCCCTGTCGATGGGTACGGCCCGCTCCCCAGCGCGGTGTAGAAGTCTTGGACAGTCATGGAGAAGACGGCCTGGAAGGCATCGCGCCAGTTCGCGTGATCGGGTAATTCGGAGACGAAGTCGTCTAGCACCATCTCGAAGGCGCGCGCCTCGGATATCCCGCGCTGTTCCAACATGTCGACGAGGGCGAGCACCATGAAGGCGGACCCGTTGTAGTTGATGTCCGCGGAACTGCCCACCAAGCCACCATCTCGGCTGTATTTCTCGAAGGCTGCGGGGTTACTCAAGACGGTCGCGCTCACCGGGAACAGGCCGCTGTCGAATTCGCTCTGCCCGTAGTACTGCTGTGTGTACAACTCCTCGACAACTTTGGCGCCGCCTTCGATCATCCACGTCGGTTCCATGATGTCCTCGGAGAGGCCGATTTGGTAGATGTGAAAGTACTCGTGTGCGATGACCGCGAACCGATGCAGAGAATTGTTGGTGAACTCACTTTCCGGAATCTCGAGAATCATGTGCTTGCCGAGGAGCATGTTCCCGCTAATCGATGCGCCACCGGCACCAGGGATCTGTGGGAACGGGTTCGGGACCGCCGAATTCCAAGCGAAGATCTGGAACGGCATGAAGACATCGGGTACGGAGTGGATCCGCTCAGAGATAGGGAGTACCGCGCCGAGGTTGTTCATGATCGTTTCGAATTCCGCGACCCAATCGGCCGGCAGGCTCGAGTCAAGGTTGTATTGAAAAGCGAATTCCTTCAGTTCAATCTTGCTCAAACATAGGCTTCCCGCTGTGGGCGGTCCGAGGGCTTTTCTGTTCTTGCGGAAGACCTTCTTGCGCACCGCTGGGCGCTCGTACCCGAGGCTCACCGCCGACTGTGCCGCGACAGCGGACTTCGCAACCCCTGTGGGGAAACGGGCCTGAAGTTCCGAGCACTGGTCGAACCGGACCCGTTCAACCGCGTTAGCAACCGAGCCGCTCACGACCACCGCTGAGATGGCCAAGCCCAAAGATAAAGCCCCCACCAGTATCCGCCGCATATCGGCAGGTTACCGAACCGACGGATTCGCGCAACCGAACTTGATCGCTCGTGCCGATAGAGCATCTACGCTGTATCGGCGACGCAGGAACGAAAGACCCTCCTTGCCGGATTCGGCGTACTCGTTCTCACCGTTCTTCTCGTCGGCACTGCCGTCCTCGCAGACCGAAACAACGCTCCGCAGGGCGAGTGGCTCATGGTCATGAAGTCCGAGCAAGCCCAGTTCGTCGAGGCCACCAACGGCGACTACACGCTCACCCTGACCGATGTGGACCCGGTGACGTTGGCTTTCACCGACCGGCCTGAGCGCACAGCCGGCACTTGGGACACCGCCGTGGTCCTTGACTACTGGGCAAGCGAGTTCGACGGCGACCCACCCAACGCCGCTGTCACGGCCGATGGAGTGGGGGTCGCTGTCACGCTGAGCGAACCACGCGTAGGGATGAGCGCTCGAACCGACGGAGCAGTCACCCCCAACGCGGGCGCCATCACCTTCACCGCCACACCCTTACCGGGACAAGTGCCGCCCGCCGGCACTATCAACCAGCCAACCATCTTCCTGGACGCGATGCCTACTTCAGTCAACGGGCAAGTCACCGACTAGTGCTCGAGCACGTCGGCCCCCGCACCACCGTGTATTAGCTACGGGAGGGAAAACGGGTCGTTATGCGGGCGCGAACGGGCTAATCACCGTTGAGTGACGGCGCGCCGCGATACGTTTTGTCCGTGACCGCCGTCAAAGTTTTCGTCCTGGCGAATGTGGCGGCCGTCATGGCTCTTCTTCGCTGGCTCACGCGGCTTTCTCCCCGCAAACTCAGGCCCGGATCATCGAAGTCGCGCTCATCGACCGCCCCTCAGCGCGCCACCCGGTCCACACCGGTCGGTGGCTCACGCGGAGTGCTCGGTGCGGCCTGGGATGCGATCGCCACCATCATCTTGGCGTTCATCAGTGTCACGCGGATCGTGAGATTGTTCGTCTTGGCAAATGTGGCGGCTGCGATGGCGTTTATCCGTTGGGTCGCAGGTTTTGCTCCCCCGATCGTGGGGCCGTGGTCGTCGAACCCCGGCTCCTCGTTCAATCCTCAGCACTCTCCCGAGATGGCAACCGAGGATGATTCGCACGGCTCGACGCCTGCAGCATGGACAGCCGTCATCATCATCACCATCGCTTTCACCATCGGCACAGCAGCGATCATTGTCGGCGACTGGGTGCTGTTCTGGGTCGGCGTTGCACTCGCTGCGATTGGAGCGATCGCCGGCCGAGCCATGCAGTCGATAACCCTCGGGAAGAAGCAGGCAGGCGCCCCAGTGTGACTTTCGCCTTCAGAGGTGAAAGTCGAGCTCCGGCGGTCAGTGTCGGCTTGTCGGGGTCTTTAGAACAGGACCAATAGATGACCGGCCAGGATTGCGACAGGCAAAAGAATCGTCACTGCGGTGAAGAAACCGAAAGGATTCTTTTTCTCTGATTGGGCATGCGCTAAACCGAGAGCTTCCTCTGGAATGTCAGCCGTAAGGTTCTTGTACGCGGTAACGACCGACGTCCCAACAATCAACAGGCCCAGAGCCGTTGCCGATGTGACCACAGCAAGTCCGACTGCCATGTCGGAGTTACCACCCAGAGCACCGAAAGCGAGTGGGATCCCCGGTCCCCACAAGACCAGCGCAATAATCCACGTGAGGAATTGGGAAACGGTGTTGCGATTTTCGTTGAGCCAGTACTGGGTTTTGACATCCATGATTTCCACTTTCTATCGCTTCGGTAACAGTGCTCTGAGAATAGCGAGCACAACTCCGCACGCGGTTCGGTTTGAGGCAATTTCTCTGACCAGGGTTCCCCGTTGCGGTGCCGCGTGTGCGCCGCCTGGGTACTTATGGACCCCAGAACCGTCGAAGCGGCCGTCGGGCCTTGGGGTGTCGACGACCGCTCCGAGATAAGGGAGGGAGGCTGTTACTTCTTCGCGATGAACGTTTACTTACCGCTCTCCTCAGACTCCTTATCGAGCCAGATGACCGTGGACTTACCTTCACGGGTGAAAGTCAACTTCACCGCACCCTTCCCGTCCCCAAGAGAGCCTTCAGTCGTCTCGCGAATTAACTAGAGGATGAGAAGAACCAAAACCAAAAGCAATGCCAGGCTAAAGATGATCATCAGGGCACGCGTGTAAACTAAGTACGAACCGCTGGCGGCGATCTTGGTCGCTAGGGCGCTGGGGTTATCCACAGCCTGTAGGTCTTTGACGATCATTTGTCCTTCTCGGATGACCGCCAATTGGTTAACGATGCTCAGCGCTCCAACTGACACCAAAAAGAGTGCCGCAAAGGACTTCCCATAGGTGTAATCGCCGTCAAAGTAGCCGAGCATCGCCATGACGGTAATCACGGCGAGAGCGACAACCGAGGGCATTTGGGCGGAAATGATTTGCCGTCTTTTCTCATTCCAAAGCTCAATGAGATCTTTTTCGTTCACGATTGGCCTCATTCTTTAGTGCGAGCACGATTGCCCGGGCCACGAAAATAGCAGGTTTGAGTCAAGATGATTGTTCGCTTGATGTGTCTGCTTCATGGCCACGTGACAAGGGATATCCCCGGTCCTGGCTAGTCCCCATTGGGGCTGGCGGGGTCCCCGCATCCTTGGCTCGAGAGACCCCGAGAAAGGGTCGGAGCGGCTGTCGGGTCTTGTTGTGTTTGTTGAGGGTACGGATCGGGGCACCTTTCGGCCAAATTTTCCAAAAGTTCACTGTCCCCTGCCTCGGGAGATCGAGCTCGGAGATAGGCGGGGGCGAGAGCAACCGAGATTTGCCCTCAAGTAACTTCGCCTTATGGGCGAGTTGCCTGGGGCTGTTCTCTTCGATCTGGACGGCACCTTGTTGGAATCTGAGCAATTGTGGATGCAATCCGCCGTCGAGGTAATGAACGCCTTGGGTTCCGTGTGGTCAGATGAAGATCAGGCTAAATTTATTGGCGGGCCCCTAGCCCTAGCTGCGGAGCACATGAGCCAACGGGTGGACAAGAAGACATCTGCCGGTGGCATCGCCGGTAAATTATTGATGGCTCAAGAAGAGCAAATTCGACGTGGCGTGCTTCCCTGGAAACCTGGAGCTCTGGCTCTCCTGCGAGAAGCAGCTGACACTAATTTACCGCGGGCGCTAGTAACCGCCTCGTGGCGACGGCTCGTAGATGTTCTTGTCGAGCGCATTAATGTAGACGTTGGCGCTCGTGCATTCACCCTTGAGGTAGCAGGGGACGAGGTTTCAAACGGTAAACCGGACCCGGAGCCCTACCTAAAGGCGGCAAAAGCCTTGCTTGTTCGACCGGTTCAATGTCTTGTAGTCGAGGACTCACCCAAGGGGGTCCAATCAGCCGTCTCTGCAGGTTGTCACGTCGTGGCTGTCCAAGACTCATCCTTCACAGAAAGTGCAGGCGTGATGGTGGTGGAATCCCTGGAAGCGCAGACTTTAGAGAATCTTTGGCTTGGAGTGACAACGTAATCATCGTTT
>WLWH01001402.1_pt1 | contig 15989 bp, 13 predicted proteins | sample 6712741 | NCBI WGS metagenome assembly WLWH01 (sample SAMN12718694, study PRJNA515312) | sponge metagenome | isolation source: marine sponge | host: Mycale hentscheli | place: New Zealand: South Island, Marlborough, Capsize Point | collected 2003-05-01 | reverse complement strand
TCGCCGAACGCTGGGGCATGTGGCCGGTCGGCATCGTTACCGGAGATCAGTGGTATCGCTTATTGACGAGCGCTTTCTTGCACGGCTCGTTCCTGCACATCGCTTTCAACATGTATGTGCTTTTCGCCCTGGGGCCAACCCTCGAACGCATTTTGGGACACGTGCGGTTCACCGCCCTCTACCTGCTGTCGGCATTGGGTGGCGCGGTGGCGTCGTACTTCTTCTCCGACATCACCACGGTATCCGTCGGAGCCAGCGGCGCGATCTTCGGGCTCATGGGCGCGCTGGTGGTCGCAGGCCGACGGTTGCGGTATGACGTCACGCAGGTTCTCGTCCTGTTGGGAATCAACGTGGTGATCGGGTTCCTCGCACCGGGGATTGATTGGCGAGCCCACCTCGGGGGACTGGTGACCGGAGCGGTGGTCGCCGCGATCTTGGTCCACGCGCCGAGGAAGTCGAGGACCTTCATTCAAATAGCGGGATTGAGCGGTGTCTTGCTGATCCTCGTTGCCGTCGCGATGCTGCGGACGTCCCAGATTCAAGAACTCTTGGCACCGCTGGGTGTGATCACGACCTAGGGCGCACCGTCGAGGCGTACGGTGGATTCCATGAATGATGCGGTGATCGTCGAAGCAGTACGAACGCCTGTTGGTATCGGCAAACCCGATAAGGGTGCCCTGTCGGGTATCCACCCCGTGGATCTCTCAGCGCACGTCATTGACGCGTTGATCGCGCGGGTGGGAATCGAACCGGGGAACGTGGACGACGTCATCTGGGGGTGCGTGGGTCAGGTCGCCGAACAAAGCGCCAACATCGCGCGCAACGCCGCGCTGGCCGCCGGGCTGCCCGAGTCGGTCACCGGGGTGAGCATCGACCGTCAGTGTGGTTCCAGTCAGCAAGCGGTCCACTTCGCGGCCGCGGCTGTGATGTCCGGCCAGATGGACGTGGTGATCGCCGGCGGTGTCGAGTCGATGTCACGGGTACCGATGTTTTCGAACATGGCCGGTGGGGATGGTCCGTTCGGGCCGCGCATGATGAGCCGCTACCCAGACCTGGTGAATCAAGGGATCAGCGCCGAGATGATCGCGGACCGTTGGAATCTGTCTCGCGCGATGCTGGACGAGATAGCCGCCGAGTCTCAGCAACGGGCAGCGCGCGCGACGAAAGACGGACTGTTCGACGCGGAGATCACCACTGTCGACACCAACGAAGGGCCCGTCCATCACGATCAAGGAATCCGCCCGGACACGACGGCCACGTCTCTCGCGGGCTTGAGGCCAGCCTTTCGTGAAGACGGGGTGGTGACGGCAGGCAACTCGTCACAGATCTCCGATGGAGCGGCCGCGGTAGTGGTGACGACCTCGGCCCGTGCACGCGAACTTGGGCTCACTCCGATGGCCCGGTTGCACTCGTTCGCCATGGCGGGCGTAGACCCGGTCATCATGTTGACCGGACCCATCCCAGCGACCAGCAAGGTGCTAGCCAAAGGCGGGCTCGATCTGGCCGATATCGGAACCTTCGAGGTGAACGAGGCATTCGCCGCCGTTCTCGGCGCGTGGCTGGCAGACACCGGTGCAGGGCCGGAGGTCACGAACCCGCAGGGTGGGGCGATCGCGCTCGGCCACCCACTCGGCGCGTCGGGGGCGCGGCTGATGACGACCCTCGTGCACCGGATGCGACGGGAAAACATCCGATTCGGTCTTCAAGCGATGTGTGAAGGCGGAGGAATGGCAAACGCGACAATTGTCGAGCTTCTTTCATCACATTCGTCACGGTGATGCACAGGCCACCCACTTATCCACACTGTTTCCACAGTTGGGGATAAAACTACACGTCTGTAACTAGTTTTTCCTCACAAATACGCACGCCAACATTGAGTCCGGAGTTGATCATGGTGTGGACAACTTTACTCAAAAGGGTGCGGAAGGGCCTATTTCCACTTCGTGGACAGGATGAAACCCGTAATGATGAAGGCGAAGCCGATGGCCACGTTCACCAGCCCGTTGGCGGCTCCACCGATCGAGTTCATGATGGGAATCTGCGACCCAGCAACGTAGAAGATGACGATGTAGACCAGCCCGATGACGAAGCAGGCGATCATTGCCGGCGCGAGCCATCCGGGCGAACCGATTTTCGCGACCTTCCGCTCACCCTTGGACGGGGGCGGGGTGTAGGGCGTCTTCTTGCGGCCCTTGGACTCCGGCACGGCAATCTCCTTCTGCTTGCGGGTCAGCACCCGTAGCCTGCCACACGTTGATGGGCGGCGTACCGGAGAATAGGCACGTGAGCGGCCCGCGCATCCTCGTGGTGGACAACTACGACTCCTTCGTCTTCAACCTGGTGCAGTACTTGGCGCAACTAGGGGCCGACGTCACCGTGGTCAGAAACGACGCCGTCACACCGGCGGACTGCCTGTCCTACGACGGAGTGCTGTTGTCCCCGGGACCGGGAACCCCGGCCGATGCAGGAGCGTGCATCCCGATTGTGCGCGAGTGCGCAGGGAAGACCCCGATATTCGGTGTGTGCCTCGGACATCAAGCGATCGCCGAGGCGTACGGGGCGACGGTCCGCCAAGCACCGGAACTTCTGCACGGAAAAACCTCGCAGGTGGTGCACGACGGTCACGGAGTGCTCGCAGGACTACCGAACCCGTTCACCGCCACTCGGTATCACTCACTGGCCGTGGACCCCGCGACCATTCCCGACGTTCTGGAAGTCACCGGAGTAACAGAATCCGGTGTGATCATGGCTGTGAAGCACCGCGCAGACATGGTGGAGGGGGTGCAGTTTCACCCCGAGTCGGTGTTGACCGAGGGTGGCCACGAGATGTTGGCGAACTGGTTGGCCGACTGTGGATACCCGACAGCGCGGGAGCGAGCGCGGACGCTGCAACCGGTGATTGGCAAGAGCGACGACGATCCGGACGAGTAACGACCGCCCATTCGGCGCACACAACCGGTCGCCTGCGTGGGAAGACAGAAGCCTTAAGGGACTGGGACGGTGGGAGCCGGTTGCGGATCCGGCGGTGGTGGGGGTGGCTCCGTCGGTTGAGGAGCTTCCGTCGGTGCCGGGGGCTCCGTGGGCTGGGGAGCTTCCGTGGGTTGAGGCGGATCGGTCGGCTGCGGAGCTTCCGTCGGAATCGGCAACTCTGTCGGGACGACCGGTTCGGTTGGCTCCGGGGTGGGTGACTCTGTCGGTTCGGGCCCGACCGAGATAGTGATGGTGACGATGGACCCACGCTCCAGCGATGTGCCCGGGGGCGGTGCCTGCGCCAGAACAATGCCGGGCGACTCCAGGGAGGACTCCTGCTCGATTACTTGGATCTCGAACCCAGCCTGCGCGATGTCGCTACGCGCTTGGGCGAGCGAGACCCCGGAGAGTTCGGGTACTTCCACCAGGCCGGACGACACCACTACCGACACCGCGCTTCCCGCAGCCAACTGCGCACCCTCAGCGGGGTCCTGGGCGAGCACGTAGCCCGCAGGCTGATTGGAGTCCTCTTCAGTGACGTCACCAAGTTGGAGACTCGCGTCACTGAGCGCCGTACGCACAGCATCCAGGGACGTCAGCCCGAGAAGTTGCGGAGCCGTTGCCTGCTCCCGTCCGGTGCTGATCGTGACGTTGACCGCTTGACCCTGTTCGATGCTCTCCCCGGGCGCTGGTTGCTGGGCAATGACGGTGCCGGGAGCGCGGTCGGAGATTTCCGGGGTTTGCGCACCGAGACGTAGTTCGAATTCGGCGAGGCTCGTGGTGGCTTCCTCGAGATTCAGTCCGTCCAGGTTGGGGACTGTGACGAGGTCGGCGGTGTCGCCGCCGAAGACGAAGCGGCCGATACCCAAGGCTCCGAGGACCGCCACCGCGACGGCCGAGAGGCTGATGATCCAGAAGATCGTACTGCGCCCGGCACGCCCGCGACGGCGCCGCGAGGTGTCGTAGATCGGATCTGTCTCGGGTGGTTGCCCTCCGGCCGCCTGGACGGGTGTCATCTGACGGGTGGAGTCGGCGACGATAGTCGGGACGGCGGCGGTGACCGGTGCACCGGCAATAGCTCGCTCGACGTCAGCCCGAAACTCCGTCGCGCTCTGGTAACGATCATCCGCGCGCTTGGCGAGCGCGCCAAGCACCACTGTGTCGATCTCCGGGGACACTCCGCTATCCACCTGGGACGGCGGCGTGGGCATCTCGCTGACGTGCTGGTAGGCGATCGAGACGGCGCTCTCTCCGGTGAAGGGTGGCTGCCCGACGAGTAGTTCGTAGAGAAGAACGCCCGTGGAGTAGAGGTCGCTACGCGCATCGACCACTTCGCCGCGGGCTTGCTCGGGTGACAGGTACTGCGCCGTCCCCATCACCGCGGAGGCCGACGTCATTGTTTGACCGGACTCGTTGACCGCTCGCGCGATACCGAAGTCCATGACTTTGACGTCGCCGGTTCGGGTGAGCATGACGTTGGCCGGCTTGATGTCGCGGTGAACGATGCCGTGCCGATGCGCGTAGTCGAGCGCGGTAAGCACACCCGCAGTCATCTCGAGGGCGCGCTCGGGGAGAAGCCGTCGACCACTGGTGAGTAACTGCCGTAGCGTCATGCCGTCGACGTACTCCATGACGATGTAGGGGACGACGACGTCCTGACCGTTCGGGTCGATGAGGGTGTCCTCGCCGGTGTCGTATACGGCGACGATGTTCGGGTGGTTCAGCGCAGCGGCGCTTTGGGCTTCGCGGCGGAACCGTTCCTGGAATGTCGGGTCCTTGGCAAGGTCTGGTCGCAGAATCTTGATAGCGACCCGTCGGCCGAGGCGCAGATCGCGCCCCTCGTGCACTTCGGCCATTCCGCCACGACCGATGACCTCGCCGACCTGGTAGCGGTCGCCGAGCATCTTGCCGGGCTCAGCCTGCGTCACGAGAATCCCTTTCCCACGTGCCTGCCCACCTATCGGGCAGGTCTTTTATTGTCTCAGGAGTGGATGCGTCGACCGGGGAGGCGCATGAACTTCCCGTGACCGCACGCACCTGCGGCCCATCTCCGCGCACCATCACCGACGCTCCAGGACTGCCTCCATGACGTCCTTCGCGATGGGGGCGGCGAGACCGTTTCCACTGACCTCCTCAGCACCGGCATCCTCCACGAGCACCGCCACGGCAACCTGGGGCGCCGCCGCGGGGGCGAAAGACACGAACCACGCCACGGTCGGTTGATCGTTGCCGGTCTGGGCGGTACCCGTCTTTCCCGCTACTCGGACGTTGGGGATACGGGCATTGGTTCCGGTGCCGTTCTCGACGACGTTCACCATCATTTCGGTGAGCGCGAGTGCCTCGCTCGGGCGAAGCGCATCCGCGAAGACCTCCGGTTCTGTTGTCTGCAAGATGGTCAGGTCGGGGGTCCGCACCTCTTGAATCAAGTAGGGAATCATCGTGCGTCCGCTGTTGCCGATGGATGCGGTCACCATCGCCATCTGCAACGCGGTGGCTCGAACATCGAACTGCCCGATGGCACTCATCGCGGTTTGCGGCTCGTCCGGGTCGGCGGGGAAGCGCGACGTCGCGGCGCGCAGCGGAATCTCGAAGGTCGTATCGAAACCGAAAAGTTCGGATTGGTCCCGAAGGGCGTCGGCGCCGAGCTCGTTACCCAACCACGCGAACGCCGTGTTGCATGAGACCGCGAGCGCGTCGCGGAGGGTGACCTTGCCACCGGGTCCGCACTGGCGACGGTTCCAGTTACGCAACTCCTTGTTGGATTGCGGGAGATCGTAGGTGCGCGGCCCGGGGATGACGGAGTTCGGATTGAACCTGCCGGACGAGAGCGCGGCGGCTGCTGTGACAAGTTTGAAGGTCGATCCCGGAGGGTTGAGGGAGACGATCGGCCGATTCAACAAGGGCTTGTCCGGGTCACCCTCGAGCTTGTTGTAGTACTCACGGATCCCGGTGGGGTCATGGCTGGAGAGCTTGTTCGGGTCGAAGGATGGCGCCTGAACGGACGCCAGGATCCGTCCCGTCGCTGGCTCAATGGCGACGACGGCGCCCTTTTTTCCGCGAAGACCCAGATAAGCGGCCCGCTGAGCGGCCGCATCGATGGTGGTGGTCACCGCCCCACCGACGGGTTGACGCCCGGACACGAGTTGTTGGATCCGGTCGACCGCGAAAATGTCGGATCGTCCGTTCAAGATTCGGTTCTCGGTGCGCTCCAACCCGGTCGCTCCGTAAATGAGCGAGTAGAAGCCGGTGATCGGCGCATACAGCCGGGGGTTGGAGTACTGCCGTAGGTAGGTCAGCGTGTTACCCGTCTCCACCGATCGCGCGACCGGGTCGGTACCGACGAGAATCGGTCCGCGTTCGCGGTCGTACTCGGCGAGAAGGATGCGCTGATTGCCGGGACGGTCTCGGTAGTCGCCGGCGTTGACCACCTGAATCAGGGTGATGTTGACCAGCACCGCCACCATGAGCAGCGCGAACACTAAAGACAGCCTGCGCACCTGACGACTCATGCCGTGCTCCTCACACAGCCCGCACGATTTGCGTCATCGCATCGTCGGGGGAGGGAGCGACTGGTGCGGGTCGACGCGACCGGTCGGAGATCCGCAGCAGGATGGCGACAATCACCCAGTTGGCGACCAGCGACGATCCGCCGTAGGACAGGAACGGTGTGGTCAGTCCCGTCAATGGAATGAGACCGGTGACCCCGCCGATGATGACGAACACTTGAAGCGCGAGAACGATGGAAAGACCAGCGGCGAGTAGTTGACCGAACGAGTCGCGGGCTGCGACCGATGTTCGTAGTCCGCGCTCAACCAAGATCGCATACAGCAACACCAGGGCGAACAAACCGGTGATCCCGATCTCCTCCCCGAGCGCCGCCACGATGAAGTCGGTCTTGGCGAAGGGAACGAGGTTGGGAAAACCTTGACCCAAGCCGGCGCCGAGAACCCCACCGTTGGCGAACCCAAAGATCGCTTGCACGATCTGGTACCCACCGGTGTCCGCGTAAGCCCACGGGTCCAACCAGACGGTGACACGCGAGCGCACGTGGGCGAAGTTGTAGTACGCCAATGCAGCACCCGCGAAGAACAACAACCCACCAAGGATGATCCACGACCGCCGTTGCGTCGCGATATACAGCATTGCGACGAACAGGCCGAAGAACAACAACGACGTCCCCAGGTCGCGTTCGAACACCAAGACGGCCAGGGAAACCAGCCAGGCGATCACCAGCGGCCCGAGATCCTTCAAGCGGGGAAGCTCGATACCGAGAAACTTCGTTCGGACTACCGCGAGCGAATCTCTCTTCGCGACGAGATAACCGGCGAAGAAGATGGTCAGCAGAATCTTCGCGGCTTCTGCGGGTTGAAAGGACAGATCACCGACACGGATCCACAACGTCGCACCGTTGACGGTGGTGCCGATCGCCGGGACCAGGGGGAGAACCAGCAACACCAGACCGATGAGGCCGAAGGTGTAGGTGTAGCGCGCGAGCCGGCGGTGGTCCTGCAGCAAGACGAGGACGGCGATGAACAAAATGATCGCGATGGAGAACCACGTCAACTGCGAGTAGACATCGGGCGTCGGCATCGGTGAGTCGCTGAGGACGGCCCGACGGGCGGAGGCGACATCGATCCGGTAGATCATCAGCAAACCCAGCATCGTCAGCAGCGTGGCGACGGGCAGCATGATCGGGTCGGCGTAGCGGGCGAAGATGCGGATGGTGATGTGTGCCGCCAACGCGAGCCCTCCGACGACTCCGGCGGTGACCCACAACCGGGTGGTCATACCTTCTCCGGATACCCACCCGATCTGCATCGTGCCGAGCAGTCCGATACCCCACGCCAGAATCAACAGCAGCAACTCGACCCAGCGACGCGTGGGCTTCTTGCGATTGCCTGTAGTCGCCTGCGTGAGCGCTTCCCCGCTCACGGCGCATCCTCGACCGGCTCGTTGCTGAGACTGCCAGGGCAACCGGCGGGCGGGAAGATCGTCTGGCACTCATCGGCCCGGACCTGTAGTTCGGTGACGATGCGCTGGGCGTCGGCCTCACTTTCCGCAGGTATGCCTTTGCTGACGAGTTCTTGGTCGAACAGGGGCAACTGTCCGGCGGGCAGTCCGGTGTCTGTCGTGAGTGTCGATAGTGAGACACCAGCCAGGTTCCCGGGAACCCCCTGGTAGATCGCGACAGTGCCAGTGCCGGGGCTGCCGTTGACCGCGATGTACCACTGGGATTGCAACCATGCCTGCGCGGCGATGAGAGCCCCGTACGTCACGGCGGCGATAGCGACGATGAGGGCGACGTAGATGCCGACCCTCTTCCAGCGACGCGCACGCCGGATCTTGCGTTGAGCCACGGCTTGCTCATCGCGCATCGCCTGCTCGGCCGCGGGCACCACGATCTCGGCGTCAATCAGAGGCTGGGGAGCCGTCGGCGGCCCACCATCCACCGGCGGCAGAACGTCAGGGGCGTCGGGATCTGGCTGAGCGTCGTCGGGGAAACGCACGCCGGGCAGCTGCGCTCGCACCCGGGGTTCACCCGCGGCTCCCACAACGACGGGCGCGAAGAGCGCCTCGGATGTTCCGTCTGATGCGATCGCGTCCGCAACGACGTCCGCAATGACGTCCGCAACGACCACGGTGACGTTGTCCGGTGCACCGCGTTCGAGCGCGAGATCCACCAGACGCGTGACGCACCCCGTCGGGTCGCTCATGGTCAAGGCGCCCGCGATGTCGGCGCTATCGACGACACCGGACAACCCGTCCGAGCACAGCAGATACCGGTCTCCGGTTCGGGCTTCTCGAACGGACAGATCCGCCTCGACAGGGTTCATCCCGTCCAGGGCGCGCATCAACAGGGAGCGCTTGGGATGAGTGGTTGCCTGCTCCTCGGTGATCCGTCCAGCGTCCACCAGTGTCTGCACGTACGTGTGGTCGTGCGTGAGTTGCACAAGTTCATGATCGCGGAACAGGTACGCGCGAGAGTCCCCGACGTGAACAATGGCGACTCGACTGCCAAGCCAATACAACCCGGTCACGGTCGTTCCCATGCCCGTGAGGTCAGGTTCTTCATTGATGATGGCGTTAATCGTCTCGCCGGTGGAGTCAATCGCGTCGGTCAGGGAATTGAGGAGTTCCGACGATGACGGCGGATGGACATCGAGATCGGCAACGGTCGCGATAGCAACGGCGGACGCGAGTTCCCCAGCCGCGTGGCCACCCATACCGTCCGCCACCATCAACAGGCGAGGTCCGGCGTATCCGGAGTCTTCGTTTCCGGCTCGCACCAAGCCGACATCGGATCGGGCGGCGAAGCGCAGGGTGACCGGGGGGGCCGCGTCGGGAACGACGAGTGCTGCTTGGCCGTCATCATCCACCTCGATAGCGACTTCGATAGTGACGTCGTCCGCGTCCTTCTTGGGATCCGTGTCGTTCATGGCCACCTACTTCTGGATCACCAGCGTCGTGCGGCCAACCCGAAGAGGAGCGCCAATGGGCAGAACGGTGGGCGTGGTGAGGCGCGTGCGATCGATCCATGTGCCGTTCGTTGACCCGAGGTCCTCGGCGACCCACGCTCCTTCGGATTCGTAGATACGAGCGTGGCGACTGGAGGCGTAATCGTCATCAATCACGATCGTGGAGTCCGGCGCCCGACCCAGAGTGATTTGTGCCCCCTCGAGCGGGATCTCGGTTCCTTGCAGCGGCCCTTCGGTGACAACGAGTCGTGTCCCCTTACCCCTCGATCGTCGTGACGTGCGCCCAGTCTTCCGCGTGCGCGGGGCGCGTCCGGGACGTGCCGCGAGATCGTCGGAACCACCGGAGTCGCCGCGTAGATCGTTACGAAGGGCAATTAGAGCGAAGACAACGAACAACCACAGCAGGCCGAGAAACGCGAACCGTGCCAGCGTGAGCGTGAGCTCAGACACGTCAACTACTCCGGAAGGTGAATGCCGTTCCGCCGAGTTTCACGATGCTTCCCTCGGTGAGAGCGCACTCGTCGATGCGATTACCGTCGACGAAGGTCCCGTTGGTGGACTTCAGGTCGCGAATGATGGCGGGGTTGCCGACGACGATCTCGCAGTGTTCCCGGGATACCCCCGGGTCTTCGACGCGAATGTCCGCGTCCGTCCCGCGGCCCATGAGGGTGATTGCACGCACGAGCGGGTAGGCCTGGCCACCCACTTCGAGGCGGGGCTGTCCGCCGGATTGCGGAGCCGGCTGTTCGTCGGGACTCGACGTCGATTCAGGCTCAGCCGGCGCAGCCGAGGACGGCGCGGCCGGGGCCGGAGGCGCGGGGTCCACCGCTTCGACGACGCCTGCTCGGGAGGTGACTTCGGCTTTGGCTTCACTTCTGACCCGGAAGATGCCGGTCTCGAGTTCATCATCCTCGCCGAGTGTGACGCGAACCTCTCCGAGCAGGGTGTAGTGCTGCTCTCCGGCGTAGGTGGTGACGAGGGTGGCGAGCTCGGCGGCCAGAGCGTCTTTGAAGACAGCGAGCCGCTTGTAGTCGTGGTCGGAGAGCTCCACGTGGAAGACATTCGGAATGACAGTCCGGTCTCGATCTAGGACGCTGGCGCGGTCATCGACGTCCCGCTGCAGGGCGGCAGCAAGTTCGACTGGCTGAACTTCTGCCTTGAATGCCTTGGCGAAAGCCCCGTTGACCACCCGGTCCAGGGAGTCTTCGAACTTCTGCAGCAAACCCACCCATGGATGCTACTTCCCCGACCACGGTGCACTGTGAAGCCGGACCGCAGCGCACAAAGGCAAGTAGTTGGCTCACCAACGATGACCGAAATGCGGGCCTGTACCCTTTCGACGCTGCCCACTGCGGTGGGCCAGGCGCGAGTGGCGGAATAGGCAGACGCGCACGGTTCAGGTCCGTGTGCCCGAAAGGGCGTGGGGGTTCAACTCCCCCCTCGCGCACCACATGGTGCATCCTTACTTGGGGCTCAAACAGCGGCTCATGTTTGGGAGAGAAAGACACTTGAGGCCCTATTGAAGGCCACAAAGTTGTAATCGTGGTCAGAGAGGAACTGTCTGATCGGGGTGGATCGGCTTGGGGGGCTTTCCCATTCCTCGATAATAATAATTTCAGGGCGAAAGTCTTGCCAGCTGTTCCCCTGCAAAACCTCAAGATCCATTCCCTCGACATCAATACTGAGTAGGCGTGCGTCGAGCATTCCATGCGCTGTAACTAAGGTTTCAAGTGAATAACTACGGAGGTCGTATGAGTTGGATGCCGTGTGGCCTCTGCGGGCGAGTTCAGCGACCTGATCTGGCAATGCTGTCGAGTACTCGTACGGGGTGTACTCCCAAAAGGTGACGGCCGGTTGGTCGCTGTAAGTGCAGAGGGCTTCAACGCATGTATCACGGCGACGAACCTTTCGAGACAGTTCAATATTGGTCCTTAGTGGGTCGACGAGTAGACCACTCCACCCTTGTCTATAGAGCGAGTACGTGTTCGATCCGCGGACAGGATGGCCGGATCCAATATCCACGTATCTGCCGGCATTTGTGTCAATCAGCGATTGAGCAATCATGTCCTCGGCGCATTGGGAGAAGCTCTCACCGGGTTCGAATCTACGAGCATCTGTCTCTGCCCTACGGTTCCTAATCCAGCGATTAACGCTTTCCCGCGAAGGATTGTTCTCTGGGATGCCTAAGCTGTTGAGAAGTTTTCCAATCCACTTCGTGTTCAACACCCTAGGTACGGTACTGGCGGCTCAGTTGACGTCAGTAGTGGAGTAACGGCGTCGAATCCGCCGCTCGTCGGATACGAATCAACGCGTCTACCTCTGGGGCTGCTGACGGGTATCCCCTTGAAGATACAGATCAAACATGGCACCTCCAAGGGCACTTCAATAGTTGAAGCTGATGGCGACGAGGGAAGAAGCTTGAACATCTGCGGTTAGCCGCAGCAAGCGCCTCCGCAGCATCCCCCCGAACTTGGTGCTGTCTCCGTCGAGGATCCTCCGGTAGATGATGTCGCGACGGAGGCGACGTTCAACAGACGAACGGTGTCATCGTGGCCAGCGGGACACGGCGCCGCATCACTCGACTGGCTCATGGGTCGTTGCAGGATGAACGTGTCACCGCACTGACGACACCGAAACTCGTACGCGGGCATGACGACAGACTATGACGCCCACCGAATAGGCACGTTTTGGTACCCGCGAATCACGTGAGACGGATAGCGCGTTGGCTCCCCGTTCATTTCGAAGGCTGGCAGTGTGCGCAGCAGTTGGCGCATTCCCACGCGTGCTTCGAGTTTCGCCAGTGGCATCCCGATGCAGAAGTGAATTCCCTCACCGAACGCGAGGTTCCGACTCCCGTCACGGTCGAGAATCAACTCATCCGGGCGATCGAATACCTGCGGATCTCGGTTGGCGGACGCGAAAATCATCAACACCCTCGACCCTGTTTCTAACTCGACGCCGTGCAGCGAAACAGGCTTGGTGGTGACGCGGGCGAGCCATTGCGCGGGCGCATCGAACCGGACGAACTCATCGATCGCAGCGGCGGTGGGAAGGTCGACGCCGTCGCCGAGTTCCTCACGCGTCACGGCACCGGTCGCGAGGGAATGGACCATAGTGCCGAGCAGGCTGGTCGTTGTCTCCATCCCCGCGGCGATGAGCAGCAACGTGAGCCCTTGAATCTCTTCGTGCTCCATGGAGCCGTCGTCGATGGCACGCGCGAGGTCACCGAAGACGTCGTCGGTGTAGTCGCCACCGCGACGCTGATCAACCTGCGCTTCCAGGAAGGACACGAGTTCGGCCCGCAGTTCGTAGGCCTGGGGGGACGGGCCGGATTCACCGGGGGGACGGTTGAGCATCTCGAGGCCGGTGTCGGTGGTCCAGGCGATGTCTGCTTCCGGGATACCCAAGATGCGGAAGATCGTCATGATCGGCAGCCGCTGCGTGAACGCAAGCCCGAGGTCCACGTTTGCATGCTTGGGCAGATCCTCCAGCAACTCTGCAGCGGTGGCTTCGACCATCGGTTCGTAACTCTTGACCGCCTTGTTCAGGAATCGCGGCGCGAGGACTTTGCGCAGTACGTCGTGCCGGGGTGGATCGAGTTCCTGGATGCTTCCCGGTCCGAAGAACTTCACGTACGTCCCGAGTTCGACGCCCTCGGCGCTAGAGAACGCTTCCCAGTTACGCAGACCTTCTTGCACGTCGGTGTACCGCGAGAGCGCCCACACGTCGTGCTCGGCGACGTAATACAGCGGGTGATGCTCACGCAGTTGCTGGTAGATCGGGTAGGGATCGAGGTGAGCCTCAGGTGACACCGGGTCGTAGATCGCCTGACTTTTCGAGACCGGGCTGCTCGAGTCGAGGCGGCTTGATTCTGGTGCGCCAGGGGACTGCATGGTCACAAAGTACCGACGAAGCTGTCGTTAGCGCGAGACGATCGCGCTAATCGTCTCGGCGAACGCGCGTGCATCAGAAAAGTCGGACACGATCGCGTCCGGTCGATGCTCCTCGAGCGCAGTCGCATCGAAGATGCCGGTAGTTGTCGCGATGACGGGAAACCCCGATGCGTGGGCGGCCAGGATGTCCAGTGGCGTGTCTCCGACGATGACCGGCTGGAGCCCCTTCTGCAGCGACAACTGCTCCGCGGCGGCGGCGACGAGCTCCATGCGGGTGGAGTGCACGTCACCGTAGAACCCGGAATCGAAGTCGATGTGATCGGCGAGGTGCGCGGTGGTCACTTTGAGGCGAGCACGCTCGGGGGTGTTGCCGGTGAGAACCGATTGTGAGGCTCCGGCATGCGCGAGGTGAGAGAGCAGCTCCGCGGCGCCGTCGGTGGCGGTGGAGGGAGAGGTTCGCATGTCTTCCGCGGTCACCTCGTCTATGACGCGAAGCGTGCTTGCGAGTTCGTCGTCGCTGGGTAGGTGGTCGGCGAACAACTCGATAATGATCTGCCGGTCGGTCTTTCCGACGCCCGCGGGGAGACGGTCGACGGGATGACCGAGAACGCTGCCGACGGCGTGCGCATGCCGGTCGCGGCTAGCGGGGGCGTGAGTGACGAGGGTGCCGTCGATGTCCCACAGAATGAGAACGTCGGCGAGGTGACTCACGCGAGCACGGTAGTCACTCGCAGAAACCCCCATCGCAGCACGGCTGGATGTAGTAGCAGGACGGGCAGAAGTCTTTCCCTCCGCGACGCTCTAGGTCAGACGCATCGCAGGCGGGGCAGGGCCCGGGATTTCCCATCACGAGGGTGAGCATTCCGAACTTCTTCCCGGGATCACGACAACCACGACTGAACTCGCGTGTCGATGAACGGATCGACGACGCGGGAAGCCTTACTTCGGTACGCGCACGGGGGCGGACAACGGGGACGGAATGGATGCTCCGTACTCGGTGATGGCCTCGACGCGGAACCGGTGCTTGCCGGGTGGGCGCTTGACCCGGCATTCCAGGGGCGAGGTTGCCGGATCGATACGACACACGACCTTCCCTTTGGGGGTTGTGACGTGGTAACTCGTGACGGCGGGGTAGTCCACGGGTGACACACGGATGCGAATCGGCTTCTTCTTTGACGATGCTTTGAGCACCTTCGCGGTCGGCGCCTCAGGCCACAGCATCTCGGCGGTGGGCACGAGGTTGGCGTCTCCTTCGCCCTGGGCGTTGTAGCCGCGGACGGTCATTCCGTCGACGCCGCCCGCACCCGTGGGGAAGGAACACGTGGTGTCGGCCGTCGAACACAGCAAAGCCCCAGAGGTATCGAGGACGTCGTAGGCGACGACCGCGTCGAGGGAGTCGGCGGGAGGGTCCCACCAGACCGTTGTGGTTCCTTCAACTCGGGAGGACTGGACGTTCTGCGGTCGGCTCGGAATCAAGGGAAGCCCGGCGGTCGCCAGGGCGGCGTTGGCGAGCGTTCGGTAACTCATGCCGGTGAACCCGATCACCCCGGCGCCGGGGAGCCCGTTACAGGAGCCGCCGGCAATATTGCCGAGAAGTAGGGGAGCGTCGTTCTCGATGACGAAGCGTGGGCCGCCACTGTCGCCGGAGCACGCGTCGATCCCTGACTGCTTCGAGGACAAGATCGCCAGACCGTCGGAATTCCGAAAGTCATCGAGCACGCGCAAGAGCGGCAACGCCGCTCCGCGCGGGATATCAGTGGTGGGGCTGGACGGTGACGGAAAGCCGTACCCCAGCGCGGACACGGGGGTTCGGTCGTTCAACCAGCGCCCGAGTTCCGCTGTTGTCGCGAGGCGAGAGAAGGTGACATCGCCCACGCCTTGATCGAGAACCACGAACGCGATGTCGTCGCCGGGAACATCGGTGCCGCGCAGTTGGAAGTCATCCGTGACGAACGTCTGCACTACGCGGGCCGGTGTGGCGCCTTCAACGCCGCCGCTGGTGATCCGGAACGCCGTTCCCGGGTTGACGACGAAGAACGATGAAGGATCGATTGGCCCACCGGTCGTCTCATCGATGACGCAGTGCGCGGCGGTCAACAGCACGGTTGGCTTCCACACTCCGGCGCTGCAGATCCCGTAGGAGTTACCGCGCACGGAGATCAACGCAGTGACGAACGGAGTGCCGGAGGCGTCACCGGCGGCCATCAGACGCGGCTGACGTTCTCCCGCGGTGCTAGGCGAATTAGTGCTGGGCGAGGTGGCGCTTCCGGCGGCGGCACTAGCCGAGGTGGCGCTTGCGGAGGTAGCGACAGGTATCGCGGCGAGCCAGAAGGCTGTGACGGCGGCGATGAGCGCAATCGCACGCGAGCGAGTGTGGGGCCGGGCAGCGCGACCCGGGGCAGGTAGGGGTGTCGCGGTGCGGGCTAGCGGCACGTGCAGCGCTGTGCCTCGGGCACGTGCGCCAGCGCCTCTTCGATGTGGTCGCCGCAACCGGTCCAGGTGACCTTGCCGCACTGGTTGCAGGGGGCGGGACTGCACACGGCGTTCTCCTCCGTGGGAACTGAGCGAGGTGGTCTTTCCTCCACTAGAGTACCCCGGGGGGTATAAATTGGGCAACCCGGGCCTCCCTCGGTGTGGTTGGGTGCCATGC
>WLWH01001399.1_pt1 | contig 16020 bp, 14 predicted proteins | sample 6712741 | NCBI WGS metagenome assembly WLWH01 (sample SAMN12718694, study PRJNA515312) | sponge metagenome | isolation source: marine sponge | host: Mycale hentscheli | place: New Zealand: South Island, Marlborough, Capsize Point | collected 2003-05-01 | reverse complement strand
TTTTATTTTTCGCGCCAATGTACAACTTGGTCGAAATCAAATGCCTTTTTGCTACGATGTTTACTCCAAGAAACACACCAAACGCGTTTAACACCCGATTTGCGCCTGTATTTCAGTGGCACTTTACCCTTTTCTGATAACAGCATACCACTTACAGGCGACGAATTGATTTGGTTATCATCCATCTTGAGATCGTTTAAAATTGTATTTATGTTGCCCTTTACAAACCATGCTTCGGCAGTTAATGAAACTGTACCAGATGTAGTATAATACGAAGTTGGAATTAAGAAGTAATCTTTTCCATTATGTTCAATTTTGTCGTTATTAACGATCCAACATTCGGTGAACTTGCGTATTATTGGCTTTTCATTATTGAAGCATGTGCTGTGCTTCACATATTGTAATATGACGCCTGTATTATTCGTGCCGTTCAATGAAAACTTAGCGACGTGTCCTATATCATTTACATTTCGATAACTTTTGTAGTTGCTAATTTTTAATTTAGTGGGCATTTATTATGTTATTATGTAATTATTATAACAAGCAGAAAATAATTTAAATACAATATGGATAAACGATTCTCTAATATAGCACACATTTACCCAGGCACTAGACCAACAATTGAAGAGTATACCATTTCGACTCAACCGGAAAATACGATTATACAAGGCCGAAATATACCGTGGATGGATGGTAACCAATTAAGATGGAGACGGCGGCCTCCTATTCAAGACGAGTCGTTCCATAGTTCAACTCAAAAAAAAGTAAATCGTGTACTTCGTCAAGCGGAAAGAGAAGCCAATTTACAAGCCAATTTACCACTTGATGAAAATGCCGTTGCTGGCAAAAAGAAAAAGAAAAAGAAAAAAAGCATTAAAGCTGGTAGAGATGTCAACATTAAAAAAAAGAAAAAAACCAAAGCCGGCCGAGATATAGTCGGGAAAAGAGCTAATGTAATTAATATAAAAAATGTAGTTGGCGGAAAAGGTGGTGGTGCAAGCGGCGGCGGCGGTGGTGGTGCTGCCGGACCGGCTGGACCTGCTGGCCCTGCAGGAGCACCTGGTGTTGTTTCAGCAGCACCACCTATGTATCATCCCAGCCCAGCCCCGCATATACCACCTTATTATGCACCCCCTGTTTACCAAAATGAGCATACACCAGGATTTGACATGTCGTCACGTGCATCATCTGTACGGCCGCCCTTTTATATACCAACACCGAGCCCTTCAAGTTACATGGATTTTGATGACTTGAGCAGCAGAGGGGGGCCAGGCTCCGATGTATCGATACACAGCGCACCAGAACCAGAACCAGCACCCGCACCCGCACCCGCACCCGCACCCGCACCCGCACAAGCACCCGCAGCAACCCCACCACCTCCTGTAAATAAAGGAGCATTGGCTATAATTGAAGGTAGTGGACCTGCTATTGAAAAACCACCAGCACCTGTACCACCACCACCACCCGACAAACAAACAATTCAACAAATAACTGATGCAACCGCTTTGCTAAATGCATTGACAAATGATTTGAAAAAAGCAAAGAACGAATTAAAAAACAACCAACGGTTAAGTGAAGAAGATAAAGAAGAATTACGAGAAAGTATTACCTCACAAAAAGCTCAAATAAGCGATATGAAATCAAAACAAAATGCTTTACAAAACGCATTGCAAGATCAAAGAGGTGCTCTTCAAATTAAGCAACAGCAAGTGAATGTATTAAAACACAAACAATCGAAATTACAACAAAAAATTGATACGGCAGCAACTGCTTTGGAAACGAACAAAAATATGTCGGAGGCGGAAAAACAACAGTTACAATTGCAACTTCAAGATTTAAATAACAAATATAGCACACTTCAACAACAAGGCCAGCAATACCAACTTCAAATGGAACAAAAAACGAGCGCACTAACAACCAGACTACAAATTGAGCAAGATAAAACTGCAAAAGAAAGAGGTGACGCACAACAACGAGAATTGGCATTAAGAAACCAGCACGATCGATATGTTGCAAAAGCAACCCAACGACACCGCACAACGAAACGAAAACCACCACTTCTTTTGGAAGGCGCATTTAGCTCAGCGCGAGGCGCGGGATCAACCAACCGGCCTACAACACAGCAACTCCAGCTAGCTCAGCAAGCTGAATCTGACACCGCGGCCAGGGGGGTTCCTGGACAAGCAACAAGCCAATTAGTGGTTCGTCCGGAGTTAGGTGAAGCCGCAAGTCAGCACAGTGTACCCCCATCGGCACCAAAACCGACAAATTTGGCGGATAAACGGCAAAAAAGAGCAGACCAGTTGCTTGCGACCGAAGCTGACCGACGTCAATTTCAAATTAAAAAGGAGCAATTACAAAATATTGGGCATTTACCTGGTGGAGCTGGTGGTAGCCAACTTCAAGCGCCTGCTACAGCCGCCGAAGATGCCGCACAACGTCAATTTCAAGAGCAATTACAAGAAGAAGCAGAACAACAAGAAGCAAGACGTAAAGGACCCGACTTAGAAGCAGATACAAGTGGAGTTGAACTACAAGGAGTTTTGGGACCTGACGAAAGATTGCAGGCAGCGATCGAAAGCGGGCAAGTTCAAAACGTGGAGGACTAATTATAGTACACTTTGACTTGCATTTTTCAAAAATTATTTTCGATGTCAATTTAGATTTGCATTTTTCAAAAATTATTTTCGATGTCAATTTAGATTTGCATTTTTCAAAAATTATTTCCGTAGTGCACTTTGACTTGCATTTTTCAAAAATTATTTCCGAAGTCAATTTAGACTTGCATTTTTCAAAAATTATTTCCGAAGTCAACTTTGACTTGCTGGTTCAGTGTCATCGGTTGCTGGAGGCACTACAATTTGGGGCACTTCTCGATCGCATTTTAGACAACACATGTTAATTTGGTTACATCGGGACTGCTCCGCCTGCGCTAGAATACGCGTACAACATAGGCCAAGGGCCCCTAATATTGCAACAGTAGCAGTAGTAAGCTCTATTATATTAAAGGCCGATAAAATCATATGTTTAGTTAATAAATGCGTTTATAGATGCAATTTTTTTTCTCAGATATGTTATATATCTGTAAATTTCTGTAAATAATCTGAACGCATCTGAAAATGTCTAGTGAAAGTGATAACGAAAAAGTAGGTGAAAAAACACCCTCGGTATCTTTGGAAAGGGATCGTACTCAACCAACTATACCTGCAAAACCGAAGAAAAAATTGAGTGAAAAGCAACTTGAAGTTCTAGCTGGGGCAAGAGCTAAGCGGTTGGAGAACTGTCGCAAAGCAAAAGAATTAAAAGAAAACCCCCCAGCACCTGTTTTACGCAAAAAGAAACCAACAAAACGCACTGTAGTGCACGTTCCACCACCGGAGGAATCGTCTTCATCTGAAGAGGAAATCGTTTATGTGCATGCTCCAAGACGAAAAAAAGCAGCGGCAAAAAAAAAAAAGAAGCGTGTTGTTGTTCAAAAACCTCCATCGTCATCTAGTGAAGAAAGCAGTAGCGATGACGAACCAACTTATGCACGTCAATCTAATCCGTACCAAGGCATGAGGTGGGTATAAAAAAATCTCTTAGGTAAATAACAAACGAAGCCAATTACCTCGGTTTAATGAAAATAATAGAAACAGATAGCGATAATAAGATCAAAGTTCCAAAAACAAATCGTAATAAAGTGATCTGCGACAAAATAAAACCTCCTTTACCAAATAAATGTTTCACCGCAATGATTTCGGCCAGACCAAATTCGGGTAAATCAGTATTATGTGAATCTTTACTATCCAAGCAGTATAAGAAGTGTTTTGATTCAATTATAATATGTATACCACCAACGTCACGCTCCTGTTTTGAAAATTCGTGTTTGAAAGACGTAGATGATGCAAAAACATTTGATGAGTTAAATGAAGAAACTATCGAACAAATATACGACCTAATAGTTGAAAATAGAGACGAAGGCGATAAGAATGATGAAAATTATTATTCTCTTTTGTTAATTGATGACTGTCAGAAAGATTTGAAGAATAAATTCGTTGAGAAACGCTTACGAGGAATTTTAGCCAATTATCGCCATTTATCTTGTTGCGCCATAATTTGCACACAAAACATACTCGCGCTTTCTAAACCATGTCGAGACTTAATGCGATGTGGTTTCTTCTTTAACGATCCATCCAAGCTCGTTAAGCAGCGAATACATGACGAATTTTGTGGTGGTTTAAGTGTAAATGAATTTCGTGAAATGACAAATTACGTTTTCGATAAAAAACACAATTTTCTTTTTGTCGACAGAGAAACAAATACGTTTTGCAAGAATTTAAACAAACTCAAATTAATAGACGAGGATTCTAATGAATGACAACAATGACAAGTATATGACAAATAAATGACAGCTGTTAGTACTTACTACTCCATAGCGTTCTTATAGTTTTCTCTTTACTTTACTTATTTATGACAAAAAGACAAAATAAAATACAACAGATAAATTAAAAGCACTCAATAAATAATGATTGGTAAATTCTAGGTTGTCATCTGTCAGTCTGTCATGTCATTTTTATGTGCGTTTAAATGAATGCTAATTATTTCATACTATTAACATACACTACTCAACTCGCGATACAAACAATATGAATAATGATTTATTAAGCAATGTACTGGGTCCGCAGTATTCGTTTTCCCCGGAAGGAGGTACGAAGGCAGCTATAAAATGGGAAGATGAAAAATTGGAAGCAAATAAACAGGAATATACCCATCTTCATCAAGTCGATTATCTGACCGGTAAAGACAATAAGCCTTTGTCTTATGCACAAATTGAGACCATAGAGCAGGGTTTTCAGTGGCTAAAATTGCGCCATCCGATATATCCTGACGAAGTGCTGATGTGCATGGCGAAAGCTGAATTTGGGTTGAAAAACGTTAAGCCTGCTGAACCACCTAGTAATAAAAAAAAAAAAAATCCAGTTCGGGTGTTTTCTATTGAGCGAAAACCTTGTGAGGTGCGTTTCGATATGCTACCAAATAAATCTGAGGATACACCAACAACAATAGATAACATAATTGAACAATAACGAATGTCTACTATATCATATATTGGGTCTACAAACGCACCGCGCGAACTAAGCCTTTACCTTAATAGTAGAGATGCAAATTACCCAACCCCAAGGTCTTATTACAACCCCGATACTGAGATGTATACGACCTCTAATGATAGCTACCACACCGACTGTGAGTATCATTTGACTAATCCGCTCGCTATATCGCACGATGTAGATACGTTGCTTTCTTGCACCAGTGTAGCAGTGCCACACTCGTTTTACAATATAACAGCTGGCATAAACGATTGCATTTATTTCTCGGTGTTATTATGGCAAGGTAGTGGATCAACACCAAATCAATTCAGAGCTATTGTAGAGCCAGGCTTTTATGACGCAAGTGAATTTGCAACTGCAATTCAGACAGCGATGAATTTAGCACTAAAACAGGCGGTCCCAGCAAATATACCAGATTTTAAATTCGATGTCACCGTAAAATACAGCGCTATACGGCACAAATTGTATTTTAATTTTGGTTCAAATCAATCCATTGGGCCGTTTAACCCGCCAGACCCGCCGCCAGATATTCCTATAAAATACGAATTAGATTTTAGTGGCTCCGATAATACCATAAATGCAAATGGCAATTACACAATCACAGCAGATCCAACCGAATCTGGAGTAACGTATGACTTTAAATTATTTTTTGTTACACATGAAAGTCAGCAAGGTAACTCGGTGCCTAATACAGTCACTGGGGGTGTTTTAGCATTTGATATAGATTTTGAAACTATCTCAGCCGACTACGGTTTTATTTGGTGCACGAGCACAGCAACCGCCCCAGGTAAATCAGGTACTAGTCCAGATTTGATATTAAAATTGGATCCACCACCACCACCTACACCAGTCAAATTTGGTACCACAATTTATCTTGAGATAGACACTGGTGTGCCTGATATTATACCTACGTACCAGCCGAATTCGTACGCAAGTCAGGCAAGCGAAACGTCTTCATATTTGAAACAATTTTACAAATTCAATTTGAACAATTTTAATGTTGCGCCTGGCGCAAACAACGAATATGCGACACCATTATTGACAATCGACGCTAACGGGCACGCTATTTTTCGTTTAAAAATTGATATGTCAGACATAGAAAATTACAATGAGCCCAGCAAAGTGCTTGAACGAATACAATCTGAAATTGCAAAATGTCCATTTAATAATAATAACACTACGTTTGATGCGGATGTAAACGATGGGAGCGGGTATACTCGGTTGTCCTATTACCCACCTCCGATGCAAAAGGTGCTTTATGACGCGGAAACGAAGCAGTATTGTTTTAAATCGGCTTGGAAGTATTCAATAGTGTGCTACCCGCAAAATAATCCGGAAAATTTTGAACCAGGCGAGGTTATAGCCGATTTATTGAATATCGGTACGGACGATGGTAACGGAAAACGTGTGATTGAATCGAATTTGGAAAACAACACTGACCAATCAATATTTACCAGCAATGGATACTATCCACTTGGATATGGCTCTACAAGCGAGCCTAAAATAGCGGCTCAGTATTGGTCTGCCAAAACAAACGCGCCCACGTCGAAGCTTGGATACGTAATGTATCTTGAAATTGATACGGGCGTACCAACAATTCAACCTATATACAATCCTAATACGTCTGCATATCCAGCTGGCTCTACATCACACTATTTGAGAAGCTTTTATAAATTCAATCTCAATAATTACCGTACAGATGATGCAACAAATAACGAGTATGAATCACCACTACTAACCGCTGACGAAAACGCGCATGCAATATTCCGCCAAAAAATAGACTTGTCAAACGTGACTGATTGGGATCAAAATGTCGCCGAATACATACAATTTGAAATAGAGCGCAGTCCTTATAACAATTCAAATACGGTTTTTGCGGCCTTCGTTTATTCTGAAATAACACCCCCCGGGACGTTGCGAGACTCGTATTATCCACCTCCTATGCAAAAGGTCATTTACGATTCAGAAACAAAACAGTATTGTTTTAAATCGGCTTGGAATTATCGGATTGTTTGTTATTCAAAAGATAATGCTCTGAATTTGGAAGCGGGTGACGTTGTAGCCGATTTGCTGAACATAGGAGACCCCGCAGATGCAACGAGGATATTAACGGCAAATTTAGTAGATAATACGGAAAACATATATACATCAAACGGATATTATCCTAATGGATACGGTAGTGAAAGTGAACCAAAAATAGCAGACACTTATTGGTTAGCAAAAACGAACAAACCAAAGTTAATTGAAGTGTCGTCCGAGGTTTTTGCGGTCAGAATTACGTTTTTACAGCAAGGTATACCATATACAGGCCCTGGCGCTGGTCTATATACCACAACGAACAACGCCGGTATGTTTATTGAAGATGGAATGCGACGAGACGTCCCTAGCTATATGCAAATAGGAAATCAATCTTTGTCACCAGTAACGGCAGCATATGACCCAGATACGGGTAAATGGTCGGATTTCTCATCAGATCCCGCTCAACTTCCGACGGCGCCTTTCCCTGGTATGCCTACCCCGCATGCAATTGATTTAAATGCAAATCAGCACAATCTATATGTACGCACATCATTAACGCCTGAGTCATCGATGTCATCAATGGAAGGAGGAAGGGGCAGTAAGGAGCGCCTTGTCGATTTTGCATCGATTTTGACCTGCATAGCGACGACTGAAACGACACCAGGCCAAGTAATTTCAAACACAATTCCTATGTGGGACCATCCTACTCGATTGCAACTGACAAAATTAGATTATATACGCGTGCAGTTAACAGACACTCGAAACCAGTTGATCGATTTGAACGGATGTCATTTTTCAATTACGTTGCGCCTTGGTTTTATAATGAAAAACGCTCGCAAAATGCCATTGAGCAAATTGGAATCCCGTTTAATTGGATCTGTACATGATCGAGGTACAATTTTGAAACAACGAATACAGTACCAAACAAAAATCGAACAAAATACTGCAAATAATAATAGTAGTAGTAACAAAAAGAAAAAAAAGAGCAAAAAAAAGAAAAAGAAAAATGGAAATACAATTCTTGACACCACAGCAAGGAACATTCCAGTGGCCGCCGCCGCCGCCCGGGCAGAAGCCCTTGGCCCCAGGCGAGAAACCAAAATCAAAGTTGGAGCGAGTGCGGAAAAAGCCTAAGCAAATTGCGGAGACTAATATTAACGACATGTCGTTTCGCTAATATTAAAATGTCAGTTATAAATACATAAATTAGTAAAAAAAACCATAATTTACGTTAAAATGGGACTTATATCAGACAAAACAAAAGCCAAAGCTATAAGGCTTGGCCAAAAAAAATTAGTTCAAGGAATTGAAAGCAAGTTGGGGAAAAAATGGGCTAGGGGTGTTGATGCGGGTATAAATGCATATCGAGCAGAGCCGACAGCCGGTATACCAAATTGGAAACCGAAAGGCCCACCATATACAAACGTACGCAAAATGCAGGCGTTTTACCGTCAACGAGCTCCTGTGGAATACCCACAGCGCCCAACGTTTATGGTTGACAGATATGTCAGACAAAATACGTATCTAGGACGTGAATTGCAAATGTAAATAAAAAATCTCAACATCAATAATAAACCTAGTTAAATATTACAACTTATTAGTAAAATCATGTCTCATGGAAACCGCAATTTGCCATTGGCTAGATCAAGGTACACTATGCTGCTTAGGAAAAGAGATGCAGATTTTTTGACAGAAACGAAGAAAGAGGACCGTATAATTTCACAAAGATGGAAGTTTAATAATACCACCATGTATGATATTGACCCGAAATATCAGTCTGCAGTTGTCAAATTAAGAAGCTTGCACTTGCTAACAAAAAAATACACGGCGGAGCAAAATGAACCAGCAGCCGTTTTAACTGGACATGCAAATTTGGACGGCGCTGACGATTATTTAGAAATTAGTTTGCCAGAAACGGATACGTCTTTGTTATCGTGGACGCAGGACTGGAGCCTTGCGTTTCATTTAATTGAAGTTCATAACCCGACAGAAGGAACAAAACGCACAATTGCAACACGCGGGAATAACGGTATTTATTTTTCAAAAGGGGTACAAAATTGGGGGTTTTACGCTACAGCAACTGATGGGGTGCACAACCCAGCATCTAACGAGGGTATGTCGCACAGCCATGGAGTAAATACCTGGTTTGTTCCGGAGGATAATTCAAAACATCTATTTACATACAAAAGTAGTACTGGAAAATTGAGATGGTATTGCAATGGCGTTTTGAAAGGTACAATACAGATGACCAGTACTGAAATGACAAAAGGAGTGGCAGGTGAAGATAAATTAAACATTGGTGATGGCATGAGCGGGTATTACGGGAGTCAATTTTGGGACGGCCATATCGATGATTTGCTTTTAATGTCAACAAATTTAGTGGACAATTCGCCGCAAATTACGGAATATTTTTCAAATAGTAATTACACTGATCATTCAGAATACAGCGATAAAATTTTGAGTTGGTTTAAATTAGACCCGGAACCAGATACATATCCAGTTATTACGGATACCCTCAATTATGCAACTGGTAAACACATGAATGGTAACATAAACACAGCGTTTGTTACGACAGGCGAAACGGTCGGTGCGCAAGAGGAAATAGTTACGGCAGCGGTACAAACTGGTATTGGAACACCATACGTGTTATTTAAATTGATGGAAAGCATGCCAAATAATGCCGAAAGTGAATTACCGCAGAGCATAGGCCCTTCAAATGTTCTACGATGCGTTCCGACGTCTGTTGCAACCGATTTTGGAGATTTTGTAGCGTCCTCATATACTTTTAATGATACGGCTTCGGAAACGGGAAAATACGTGAGTTCAACGGTAATTAATAATGATCTCCGAATCGAAATCGAAGCTAGTACCCTTTTGGATGAAGACGACAAACCAATTTTTGGTATTGGACCCGAAACGCTAGGCGGTCTCGTCGACTTTACTGCCGAAATTGACATACAATTATTGATAAACGCACCTGACACTGATTCTATGGATTTAGGCTAAAAAAAAGGTGTGCGTTTGTTTGCAAATTTAATATATCTCGTTCTATTTATACAATCTACTCATTAATTTTACTATTCAAATATTATAATGGAAACTGCAAGAGCTGCTCCATCCGAATTAAATTATTCTCCCAATCAAGTGCCGCTAGCGATTCCTTCAGAAGCCAGCCGTCAGGAATTTTTACCGTCTAATAATGGCACATTTAAATATGGTAATTCGCAAACAATTGATATTTCAATTAACGGTGATTTCTTTCTTGATTGTAGCCAGTCATATTTACAGGCAACAATTACAAATTTATCCACAACAGGCCCTCTGTGTCTCGAATTTGGCCCTTCATGGATTCGAAAATTAGAGATTAAAAGTGCAGGTGTTGTGCTCGAAAGCATAGACCAATACCACAGATTATATGCTATGCTCATGGCTGCGCAAACAGATGACGTACATTCAACTCAAGGCGTGTACTGCGGATCACAACATACATCTAGTGTCGAATCGTATTCGAAAAACACAGCAAGTGCAGCTGCTGCGGAAACAATCGCTAGTAATGCTAAACGGGTAGCTGGTGGCCCTCGTTATCCGCAGCCAGTTCTTTTCAACACTGCAAATGGTGACCTATTTGTTGATGTCCCCCCTTCCGGTGTATTACAACCAAATGTACCAGACTCAGGAACCTCCAATAAATATACTATGTGTATTCCTTTAATTTCTGCGCTATTTAACTCTTCGCAAATGATACCATGTCTGCTTTCGTCGGCCGGTTTACAAATTTCTATTGAACTTGCTCCTCCTTCCCAGGTAGGTGTCACATACAATAACGTAGCTGGCGCGGATCTCCCTGCAAATGATGAAGCCAAAACACTGTATGCCGAAACACAATACGAAATTTCAAATGTAAAATACATGGCTCACTGCGTTTCTCTCGACAATTCTTTTACGGGTGCTCTACGTCAGCAATTGGCTGAATCGGGCGCCATATCTATGCACGGCACAGCATGGCGCCAATTTTCGGCTACTTATCGCGGCGACCAATCAAATCCGACCATTAATATTCCGGCGAGAATGAGGAGCATAAAATCAATGTTTGTGACCATGCGCAATCAAGCTAGTGGTAGTGCAACAACAGCTGCTGCCGCCGATGCAGATGGTTCTACAAAAGTCAAAGCGAGGTCTTCTACCAACGGTAGATTTAATACCTCCGCATTTGTGCAATGTGGTGTATCAAAAGCACAATTTAAAGTTGGTTCAGCCCAATTTCCAACCACTCCTATTAATTTAGATCCATATGGTTATGCTTCATGGCCAGGCGATCTCAAACAAGCAGCGGGCTCGGGTACTGCTGAAGCGTATTGTGAATGCCTTAAAGCATTTGGAAAATTAGGTGCAACTGATCACACCACAAGTTTGACTCGGCTCACGTACTCCCAAACAGGAAACGCTGGTAACCCCGGTCCGGGAGATTGGATGCGAAATTTTATATTAGCAATTGATATGGAAAGTTTTGGTAAATCGGTTCTTGAAAGTGGAACGGACAGTAGTAGCCGGTCGCTTCCTATTATATTAGAGTTACAAAGACAGACGTCAGTGGGTGATGATGAGGGCTATCTGCACGTAGATCGTACATATCAAAATTTACTTGCAGCCGGAACTGCGGATACAGTGTATGCCGAAAAATGTATTATTGCAAATCCAAAAGCCGACTATATTACAGTAGATACATACGTGTGTTCCGATATTTACTTCTTTTTCAATAGTGATGGAAGTATTGTGTCTAGCGTTTAAAATCGACTTACGAAATAATTATTTTTTTTTTATCTAAATTACAATTAAAACAACGGCACAGTTATTTAATGTCTGCAACTTTGGATGACATGCTAGCTGAGTATGATACCATTAAAGGCGAAGATTCACGCGCTAAATATCGAAACAAAGTAAAAAAATTTGTAATAAATAACAATTATTTTACGCCTTTAACACAACCTAAAATTAACAATGGTGTTCCTGATTCGGTTCTAGAAGAACTAGTACGCCGGTTTAAAAAAAATAAAAAAAAATGGTACACGTGGAATTTAGGCGATAACGACGACGATGCATATCTAATGCAGTTAACAAACGAAATAAAACGACGAGAGCAATCCCCGGAACCTAATTTGGCAGTTAAAGTACGACGTGCAAATTACGAACGCGATAGGGAAAATCTATCAGAGAAAATCCCATTGTATGCGCTTGAGTTGAAGAAAAGAGATATATTGAATGTTAAAAGGTACAATCCTAATGGGTATGATGATGCTGATAAAGAGTACATGAGAGAAGTGAAACGGCTAATTACGCTACAAAAATACCGCAAAACTATGAAGCAAAAACAAAAACCATATGAAGCAATTGACCATTTTGAAACGCCTACAAAAGAAGAACAAGAAGAGCAAGTAGAAGAGACAAAGATAGCTGAAAACAGACCAGAACCAAGACGCAGTTCACGTTTTCGAAAGCAAACGGACAAATTCGAAGCAGGTCAGGGAGCCACATTAAATTATAAAAAGGATCGTCCCACTTCCGGTGTCAATGATATTGATCCAGATGTTGATAGAATTCGAAAAGCTCCTGCTAATTACAAATTCAGGGCATTAGAAAAAACAATAGAAGAAGAGCAACCATCACAAGAGAATGAATTATTAGCTGAACAAGATGATGATGTAAACAGAGAGCCATCTATTCCAATAGAAGAAACGGAATCGAAATCAGGCATGTCTCAACAACAATTGAAACGTGTAGAGAATTTGTATTACGGTACCGATACGAGTCCTCCAATGGTTTCAAGTGCCCAAGCTATGTACCCACTTCTATTGGCAGAAGGAGATCCTCCTAGTATGTCACAATTAAAAATTTGGATAAACGAGCAAGGTTTGAACCAAACTTTTAAACCTTTTTTTCAAAAAGGCAGCGATGTAAAACCATTTACTGCAACAGTGCCATTACGTAATTTGGCAATGGATCTATTTACGGCTACCGATTATGGAAGTAAGGAACTGAATAAACAGAGTCGAAAATACAAGTACTGGGATCGGTGGGGGAAAGGGGGGTATGCCTTGATAGTTATTGACGAATATAGTCGAGTGGCGTTTACAGAAAGTCTAAATTCTAAATCGGATAAAGAAGTTGCAATAAAACTGGCAAAAATATTGGATAGAATAAGCGAAATGAATGGTAACAAACAGATTAATTATATACGAAGTGATGACGGAAGTGAGTTTAAGGGTGATGTACAATTGCTACTAAAAAACAGAGGTATTCGTAACGTTCGTACGTTAGGTAGCGCGCCTCAATCAAATGGTCAGGCAGAGCGGGCGGTTTCTTCTATTCGAAAAACACTAGCAAGACAGTATGTTGTATCGGGTCAATCATGGCGGTCGCTTCTGCCAAAAGCCACACAAGTACACAATAAAAAAATAAATCGAACAACTGGTAAAGCACCTATTGACGCAGTTGAAGATGATACAAAAGCTGATTTGCAGGAGCTTCGATCCCGACAATTTGAATCACAAGCAAGAATCGGAACAGAACCACGACCCGATTTAGAAGTTGGTACAATTGTAAAATTACGGGTATCTCCTGATAGTATGAATAAAACAAGCAAGCAATCGTTTTACGAAAATCCCTTAGTTATTAAGCAAGTCGTAAAAGGTAATGCAGTACAAGCAACCAGATACCGACTAGAAGACCCTACTGTTGGCGCATCTAATCAGCGTATACTAGCTGAGAAATTGTACCCTCGCAATTACATAAATGTGGTTGGTGATAAAGATGAGACAATTGATGATGTTCGAAAACGTGAGAATATGTCACAATTAAAAAAAGGAAGATGGTTAAGAGCGGTGCGATAAAATGACAGAATGACAACAAAATATTCTTAATCAATTAAATTATTATCTTGAAAGTTATATTTCTAGAAACTGTAATTATTATTTGTCATTTTGTCATATTATAAGGAGAGTAAAGAGGAGAGTAATAGCTTGCTATGGAAAGAGGAGTACTCAACGTTGTCATTTATTTGTCATTTTTCTGTCATAGTTGTCATTTGATTGTCTAATTTATTTTCTACGATTACGATTGCGCTTAGCCGTTGCTCGTCCTTTTGCTAAGGCTTTTAATTGTTTCGCTGACACTTTACGTTTACCGGCGGTCGCTTTCTTTCTCGGAACAACCCGACCCGTTCCGCCTGCATACATATTGTCAGCCAGTACTTTTCTTGAAACTCCAGCTTTAGCTTGTGATCTTCCATATGGTGCACGTGGTATACCACCAATTCCTAAGAGGGATGGTAATAAAGCGGCTGCTAACATTCCTGCCATTGTGATTTGATAATTATTGTTTTGTGTTTGTATGTATAAGTGCGATATATATTTGAGAGCTAAAGCAACCGTTTTAGTTTTAAAAATTAATGCTGCATATAGTCAATAAATAATTGCAATATTTTACATTACTAAAAAATGGGCCATTTGGGTCGTATTAAAAGTCAATCAAAAGGAAGATTAGGTATTCCACATGCGGGGAAAACGTATACATTAAATGATATGACAAATGAAGATAAAGACGCGCGAGATTTTGCTCATCAGGCATATGAAAAGCCGGAAGAACGGGCAGCTACACATAAAGGCTATCTACTGGATAAAGACCTCAGCGATACAACTACAGCTGTCTATCACAATCCTGAAACAAACCAATCATATATTGGTTTTCGTGGTACAGCAGATTTAAAAGATGTGTATACGGATGTTGCAGATCCCAGGGGGAACATACTGAGTGGAACTCAACGAAATAATCCTGTTTATAAAGCGGATTTGAAAAAATATGATGCAGTACAAAAAAAATACGGTGGAGAAACACGGGTATCAGGCCATAGCATGGGCGCGAGCCGATCGAGAAATGTAAGTAAACAACGCAATGCATATGGGCAAGGCTTCAACTTAGGTAGTGGTTTTGATAAGACAATGCTAGTGGATAAAGCAAGATGCAGTAACCCAATCAAATCCATGCGCCCTAAGTTTTGCGATAAATTTACATCGCATCACATACGTGGGGATTTATTATCTGTAACTAACAATTTAGGGTATGGTACGCAAAAGAAGTACGCGTTTAAAAACCCAGCAAAGGCGCATTTTTTAAGCAACTGGAAACCAATGGAAGATAACTTGACGGACGTTAAAAAAATTACAAAAAAAAATAAAAAAAAAAAAAGATGGTGGCAGCGCCGGCGTTCCTAAAGCAAATAAAAATATCAAAAAAAAATCTTGGTTATAAGGACAACAACTAAAAACAAATCTGAAAAAATCCATTATGTCATGTAAAAAATGCAAACACGAACCAGCCACAGCAGGATTGCTAGGTGCATTGGGAAAACTACTATTTCGAACAGCTGCAAAACGGACAAGTAAAGCAGTTGTAAAAAAAGCTGCAAAGAAAGCAGCTGCAAATGCTGCAAAATCAGCAGCAGTCAATTATGCAGTAAAAAGGGCAACAACAAAGAAGCGCAAACCACAAGCAGGGGTCGCTAGAGCAAGGCCGCGGGGAGTTGGTAGAGCAGGGGCAGCTAGAGCAAGGCCCCATGGAGTTGGCCGAGCAGGCGCCAGGATACTGCGAGCCGATCAGCGGGTGGTTTAAAATCCACTTTTCGTATATCGCAGAGCCGTAAATTATTTCTTGGTAATATTAGTTTGTGTACGGTATTTGACACAATTGTGGTTGTTGAATCAAGCACTTGTGCAATTTCTTTAATTGTTCTAAATAATGAATCATTTCCTCATTTACCAACGAACTGTCCTCCTCGCAAAAACAAGAGTTCAAACGAATTGAATTCTGGGTTCATCACGATCCATAACTTCATATATACTACCATAAATCAAAACAA
>WLWH01001398.1_pt1 | contig 16045 bp, 21 predicted proteins | sample 6712741 | NCBI WGS metagenome assembly WLWH01 (sample SAMN12718694, study PRJNA515312) | sponge metagenome | isolation source: marine sponge | host: Mycale hentscheli | place: New Zealand: South Island, Marlborough, Capsize Point | collected 2003-05-01 | reverse complement strand
AAACAGTGAGCACTATTTCCAGTACACGCATGAGGATCTATTCTTGGGCCTGCTATGACGACGGACTCGGGAACAGCTCATGCGATGACGGCACCAGTTACGGCAACACGCAATCAACAACAACGGTCGCTGATCCAACCGTCCTCAGTTCCACAACAACGGAAGTGGTTACATCGATTCCAGCGAACTGTTCACAAGGCGGCTGGACTGGTTTCGGCGACTGGTGCATTGTTGGCAACTGGAATACGGGGTATCCGAACAACCGCAGTGAACGAGAAATAGTTCAGTTCACGGTCCCTGATGACCCAGATGTTGTTGGGGAACGACGTCGAATCGTGATCGAAGCTGAATCCAATTTGCGGTACAACCAGTTCAATCAAAACAATCAACACGGCGACCCATACATTTATTTGTATGAGGACGATGACCCAGACGTTGGAGATCACACTGGCGACGCTGACGAATACACTCGTGGAGCGTTTATCGAATTAGATGATGACGGAGGCCGAGACTGTTCGGTTGGCGGTGATTCGTGGACTTGTAACAATCCACCAGCCGATGCGGAAGATGAAGCAGAGTTTCCGAACGACACGATTGTTGGTTACAGCGAACCACGCCCAGTTATCCAGAATGTAACAAACGCATGGGACAGCGAAATTGATCGCCTAATGGAACCGGGCGACTACGCTGTCGAAGGAAGTGTCTTTAATGCCACTAACTCGGGTTGGTATCGTTTAACGATCAGCGATGAGACAGTCGAAAGTGAAGGTTCCTGATGTATGAATACGCAGCGAAGGTGGATCGGGTAGTTGACGGCGACACGGTTGACGTAACACTTGATCTTGGTTTCTCGATTCAGTACCAAGCCCGTGTTCGGTTGTTAGGTATCAACACGCCTGAAAGCAGAACACGAGACAAAGCTGAGAAAGCGCGTGGGTTGGCTGCGAAAGATTATGTCGTTGATTGGTGTGAAGCTCAGGAAACGATTAAGATTCAAACCAGTCTTGATAAGCGTGGGAAGTTCGGGCGTGTGCTTGGTCGCGTTATTGGCGACGGAGAAGGCTGCTTAAATGATGTGCTGGTCGATGTTGGACACGCAGAGGTTTATGACGGCGGTAAGCGTTGATGACTGACATCGTGGCGGCTGTTGGTGCAGTAACGGCTGCTCTCGTGACTGGCCTATTCGCGTTGATCGCTTCAACAATGCGACGTGAAAATAATGAGTCGCACGCTGAGAACACGGTCTTGCTTCGATCTATTGATGAGCGAACCCAGCGTTTAGATGAGCGGACTGACGCTCATGGGGTATGGATGGCGCGCCATGCTGATTGGCATGCCAACAAAGGCGACTCCATCCCACAGCCTTGACTTACTATGGGTTGCTGACGAGCCGATCCTGTAAGCAGTGCTCGCAGAGTGGGTAGTCAACTCCTCGGCTAGTAATAAAGATTTCAATTCCTTGCGGAAGATCAACCTCGTTGTCACAGTCGAAACATGGTTTGACTGGTGTGCGTTCTGGTGGGAGGAAGTCACCCATGCCGGGTAGGTCGTAATCGCTCATGAGAAGTAGAGGCTGTATGTGCGGCCTTTGGTGGGACGGTTATCGGTCACGCTGACAAGCTGGTCAGTCATGTAGACGTCAATGTCTGGCCGATTGTTCTTGAATGCTTGTTCGTCAATCAACTCGAAGATTTTGTTGGCGATGCGCTTGATGTTGGTAGCGGCTCGCTTTTCATCGTCGACGGCGCTGCCGTCCCATGGAAAGATTGTGCCGTTTGTGTAGTAGTAGGTGCCTAAGCACCCGCAAGTGCAGCCACGTTCACCTGAGTAGGCCTGAACTGTGTTGTTGATCATTGTTTCTTTGAGATTCATGACATTCCCTTCCTGAGTTTGAGTTGCTGTCATAAGATAATCATACACACTAGGGGCCACCCTAGCAACCTAAGATGGGAATTATTTTGATGTTTATAGATTAAGCTCAAACTATGGTTGCCGTCCCTGCGTACATTTCAGCGAACGCAAGACGAGCGCTGGACAACATTGACCGTAAAGGTGGCGGTGTCACAGACAAGACCCTCCGTGAAGCACGTCTCCTAGCGCAAGGTGAAGCGAGCGAAAACAAGATCATGCGAATGGCTGCTTGGTTCGCTCGTCACAAATCAGACTTACAGTCCCCGAGCGCTGCTGCTTATTTGAGTGGTGATGGGAAGATGACCGCCGGACAATGGGCATGGCTCGCATGGGGAGGAGATCTGGCAGCAAGTAACCGGATGCGCGCTATGGAATGGGCCGAACGCAAACGAGATCAGTTAAACAAACAGTTAAGCCCATCAGTTACGGCTGGGCTTAAACGCAAAGTTGAGGAACACAACAAGAAGCATGGGGATAACCCGAAGAAACGGGTCAACCTCAGAATGCTTTCCGCCGTGTTTCGCCGTGGCGTTGGCGCATACAACACGAACCCCGGGTCCGTACGACCAAATGTGTCGTCATCAGACCAATGGGCATATGCCCGAGTCAACGCTTTTTTGCAAGCTGTTCGCACCGGTAGCTTCCCGAGGGCTAAGTTTGATACTGACCTGTTACCTGAGGGGCATTCATTGTCAACCCGTAAACGACTAGCCACCTTGTTCAATAAACAGGAAACCAAAAGGGAAGACGGCGAAGATTTCCCGGAAGAAGCCTTTGCCTACGTTCCTGATCCTGAAAAGGTATCTACATGGAAGCTGCGATTGTGGGACAGCCTTACTGAGCGAACCACAGCAGCACAAGTAGGGCGAGCATTAGCAGCGCTCGGTCCGGGCGGTTTCCGTGGTAACCGTGTACAAATACCTGCTGAAGATCTACCCGGCGTTAAACGAAAAGTATTGGAGGCGTGGCGCATGACACACCCAGACGCAACAACCGACGAAGAACCCGAAGTCCTAAAAGGATACGGGTACTACGACGAAAACAAAGATTACGGCAGCACGGCTAGCGGTGAAGACGCTATGACGCATTTGTTGATGGCGTATCGTTTGATGCTTGATCATCCGGAGTGCGCTCCAGTGTTACAGCCGTTGATGGAAGTGATCCACATGAAGGAAGCAATCATGTTGGAACACGCTGACGAAACACACATCGTTGTGGATGTTGAGATGGGTGACGATGACGAACGGGAACAAATGATTTACCGTCAGTCCACCCGAAAAGTAGTACGTCAAGAAGATGGTCAGTTTTGTGTTTATTCTGAGACAGGGCGCTCATTTGGCTGTTACGGCACCAAAGATCAAGCTGACGCTCGGTTAGCGCAAATTGAATCTTTTGCTGACCGGCGTGTGACTTACGCTGCTGACAAAGAACTCAATGATTGGCATGATTCGTTGCACACGCAGAAAGTGGTGACCGATGGAATGGTTATATGCCATGACATCATTGAAGAAGAACTCGAAGCACGTAAAAGTACTTTAGAGATGGTCAAAGCTATGACTGGCACAGTCCCGGTAACTAAAGCGGACGAGCAGCGTTTTACCCTCGGCCCTGTTTACGTACCCGGCGTAGAAGATGCCCACGGTGAATTTACTGACAAAGAAACTTTGCAAAAAGCCTTATGGGATTGGATGCGTGCCGGTGATCGCACCATTTACCTCCAGCACTCAGAAAAACCTGCTGGTGAAATGGTTGAGATGTTGACGTGGCCTATGCCGATTGAAACGGCGTTAGCTGTGCCCGGACAAGGCATTACGAAGTATGCGTTCCCGCCGGACACTCCATTTATGGGTGTGATTTGGGAGCCTTGGGCTTGGAAAATGGTCAAAGCTGGTGAGCTACGTGGCTACTCAATAGGCGGTAAAGCGCAGCGCATGGAAGCTGATCTGCCAGAATTAGTAACTGTCTAAAACAAAGATGCATAGATTTAGGTAGTAGTTGGGACTACTATGCGTCATGTCTGCATCGGGAGGCATGATGGCGAAATCGACCAAGCTGACTGAACTCACCATTAAAGAAACATCAGGCGTGGATCATCCCGCGCACCTGCATGAAGGCTGGCTGGTGATGAAGTCTGAGGAAGATCTCGACATTTCTCTCGATCAGGTAATTAATCCCGACTCACAGGAGAACACTGTGGAACTCAATGCCACTCCAGAAGTCGAGGACGTAATTGAAGAAGCGACTGAAGTTGAAGCTGCCCCAGAAATGGCGACAGAAACAACTCCAGTAGCTGCATCAGTTGACGGCCCCGATCAAACAGAGGTGCAGAAGGAACTTACAGACCTGCGGAAAGAACTTGATTTGGCTAAAGAAGCCCACCGTGAACTCATTGAGGAACGGGAACTGGAAAAAGCGGCTACCGCTTCTCACCAGTGGGCAATTCTTCCGGGCTTAAATCCAGTTGATTTCGCTAAGGTCCTTGTACGCCTTCGCGCCGCCGACCAAGAGGTTGCTAAAGAAGTTGAAGCAATCCTGAGCGCATCTAGCGTTGCTCTTTCCGAGGCCGGTGTGTTCACCGAGCTTGGAGCCGAGGGTGATGAAGATGGAGCGATGGACGCTTACGGCAGAATCACTAAAGCAGCACAATCGCTCGTTGATTCGGGTGAAGTTACTTCGCTTGCGAAGGGCATCACTGTTGTAGCTGAACGCAACCCCTCTTTATACAACGACTACATGAACGAAAAGCGAGGCTGAAATGTCAGCATACGATTTCACTAGTGCTAATGACTTCGGCACGCTTACTGCCTACGACGACTTGTCAGCAAAGCAGTACTACTTTGTGAAGCTGCAATCCGCGACTCAGGTCACGGCTTGCGCTGCTATCACCGACAAGCCCATTGGTGTTCTTCAGAACAACCCAACAGCCGGACAAGCTGCAATCGTCCGCCCGTTTGGTATTTCTGAAATGTCCGCTGATGGAACAATCGCAGCAGGCGCGTCTCTCGGCACTTCAGCCGATGGTCAAGCCGACTCGATTGTTGCCGGTACGGATACCACCGTTTACTTGGTTGGTACCGCTATAGGTGCAGCGTCAGCAGGCGAAACCTTCACAGCACTCATCAACTGCGCTGGCGCAGGCCGAGCAGCTTAGGAAGGATTGAATAATGCCTAACCCAACTTCAACAGATGTCCATGTAGACGCGATACTCACCAACATGAGTGTCGCCTACATGCAGGAAGCATACGCTTTCGTGGCATCCCGAGCCTTCCCACAGGTGTCGGTATCGAAGCAAAGCGACAAATACTTTGTTTACGATCAAGCCGATTTCTTCAGGGATCAGGTACAACTTCGTGCAGACGGAACCCAATCAGCAGGAACCGGTTACTCATTGAGCACCGCTTCCTACTCGGCTGAGGTTTACGCCTTGCACAAGGACATCGGTGACCAAACCCGAGCGAACGCAGACGCGCCGCTTGACATGGACATGGATGCGACTCGTTTCCTTACTCAGCAAATGCTGATTCGCCAAGAAGTCGAGTGGGCTGCTTCAGCTTTCACGACTGGCGTATGGGGCAGCGATGTAACACCCGGCACCCTTTGGAGCGCTGCTTCCTCAACCCCGATAGCGGACGTTGAGACAGCAAAGAACACTGTGTTGACCAACACTGGCTACGTGCCAAACACGGTCATCATGAGTTACAAAGTGTTCAGCGCCCTAATGGACAACGCCGACATTGTTGACCGCATCAAATACACGTCACAAGAATCAGTAACCGAGGATCTCCTCGCACGCTTGTTCAATGTGGATCGTGTGTTGATCATGGCTGGCACCTACAACACCGCTGCTAATGGGGCTACTGCTTCATATAGCCAAATCGGTGATAGAGATGCCCTTGTCTGCTACACGCCAGCGAATCCCGGCCTCATGGTCCCCTCCGCGGGATACACGATGGTTTGGAACGGTGTTAGCTCCGGCATGGGAACATCCTCAGCGATCAGCCGTTTCCGTATGGAAGCAGAAAAAGCTGACCGCATCGAAATTGAATCAGCTTGGGATACCAAGATTGTTTCTTCAGCGCTCGGGTACTTCCTGAGTAACTGTGTAGCAGCGTAAACCCACCTTTACGCATCACACACAATGAGGGTCGGGTCGGCACTTCCGACTCGGCCCTCTTTCTATTTGTAAGGATCGCACATGGCCAGAGTTGTACCGCCTTATCCAGCGACTCAGCGACATTTTGTCAATGACGTGGTGGTAACTCGAAAGAACGCGATCTTTATGGGCGGCTGTTTCACCTGCGGCACTGGCGGCTTCACGTTGAATAGCGTGACAGAAGGCGTGCTCAATACGAGCACTCTTGGTGGTACTGGATCAGTAGTGGTGAAAGCGTTTAACGGCGTCGATAACACTGGAACGCTGATCTATCAGCAAGCCATAGCGGAAGATGCGTCTGAGAACGTTAACTATGATGGTGGTGTGGCCTGTCCCGATGGCTTATATGTCGAAGTACTGGAAAGCGGCGCTGGAAATCAAACGGGCACAATTCTTGCCCACTGGAACGATTAAGGAATAATCATGGCTCTTATCCCTCCCCCATACGCCGCTACCGCTTCAGCAGTGGCTGATACGTCGGTGACAGTGCTTACTGGTGACGGCATCTTCTTTGGTGGATGTTTTACCTCCACCGGTGCCAAGGTCATCAAGATTTATGACAACGTGGCTGATTCTGGAACGCTGATTGCTCAGGTCACTCTTGCCGCTAACGAATCAGTCAATCTTCGCTATGCCGGTGGGATCAAAGTTGGTACTGGTATTCGGGTCACATTATCGGGGGCTGGCACTCATGCCGGTTCAGTGTTCTACGGCTGATGACTTGGACTTATGGCGGCGATCCGGCGGCTAGCGCTTTAGCTGCGATCCGGTTTTTGACTGGTGACACCGACACCAACGATCAACTCATCAACGATGAGGAAATAGCGTGGACCAATAATCAGGTCACCGGATCTGACACTGCCACAACGGCTCTCTACGAAGTCGCGTATCGAGTCATGATCGCTATCGCCTCGAAGTTCAGCAGGCTCGCAGATCAAAGCGTGGGCGATCTGAAGGTCGATATGTTCCAGAAGGCGACAAACGCTCGGGAACAGGCAGCGCTTTTGAAGCAGCAAGCGTTGAGGGAAGGCAACACGCCAACTCCGTACGCTGGCGGCATCAAAATATCTGACAAAGACATTGACCAAGAGAACCCGGACATTGTTCCAGAGTTCTTCTCGCGTGGTCAGTGGACGAACAAGCGTGGCGGTGCTGAAAACGTGGTGAGTAATTATTCCGGGGCAGACTGATGGCTTTACAATCGCAACAGTTCATGACTGATCTCAAAGTCAACATGACACCGGACACGGTAGAGATTCGTACTACGTCAACTGTGAATAGTTATGGTGAACGCACGTTCAGCGGTGGCGCTACAACTTACGATGCTTACATCATCAGAGTTGAAGAAGCGCGTCGCACTGCTGACGAGAACTTGGTTGATGTCGATTACATTGCTTATATTCCGAACGCGACAATCGCTGTAGACATCACAAGTCAAATAACTTTGCCGTCACCTATTTCTGAGACTCGTCCGATTGTTCGAGTGAACACGAAACGTGATCCGCTTGGTCAAGTCGCTCAGGTTGTTTACGTTGGCTCCAAATCGAAGCGTGGTTGATGTGGGAATCAAACATGACATAACGGGCATCAAAGAACTTGAACAAAAGTTGAATGCGTACGCTATCGACGCGGAGCGTGCCATGTTGGTTGCGTTTACGTCTGCGGTTGTCGATATCGCTGGTGATGCTGACACGATGGTTCCGGTGGACGAAGGAATTCTCAGAGCGAGCCAAGACATTGACTTTCCGAAGTTGTCTGGTCGCACGATGGAAGCAACGATTTCTTATGGTGGTCCTAGTGCGCCGTATGCGTTGGTCCAACATGAGAACAGAGATTTGTATCATCCGCCGAAGCCACCGGGCAAACGGAAGTCGGGTGGCAGGTCAGGTTCTGGACCTACTGAACCGGGTAACACGACGTTTGGTGGTCCAAAGTATTTGGAGTTTCCGTTTGATCGTGAAACCGAGACGTGGCCGAACGGCTTTAAGCAGCGTTTGATTGCTGCTGGCATGAACATTTTGAAGGAGGCTGAACGTGGCGTTTCTTCCTGAGGTCGGTACTTATTTGGTGGCGAATGTGACCGCACAAACTTTGGTGTTGGGCACGAATTTGTTTCTTGGGCGGATGCCTGAGACTCCCGATATTTGTGTAGCTATTATCGAAACGTCTGGTCAGAGCGCTGTGGATGCGATGGGTGGTTCGTCGTTGCCTGCTTACACTCGGCCAAGGGCGCAGGTGTTAGTTCGTGCGGCTTCGTATTCGGATGCGTCGGCGTTAGCTGAGGATATTTATAAGCAGATGCAGAAGATTGATAACGAGTCTTTGTCTGGTGTGTATTACTTGCGTGCCAACGGAATGCAATCACCTTTCTATTTGGAACGTGACCCACAGGAGCGAGCGGTCTTTTCATGCAATTACCAGACCCTGAGAGTTCTGACGTAGCCGACGCGTATGGTGAGGTCAGGCGTACGCCTGAGCATCAACGCGAAACTCGGATCGAAGTTCGTTGCGCTAATTGTGTGAAGAAGTTGGCGTTGATGGTGACTGCTCCGTGGCGGATTCAGTGTCCGCGTTGCAAGATGATCAACGAATCTGCTTAGTTGTTGCTCAGACTGCCACCTCGTTTAGCTTGCCTTCGTACCAGTCAAAGTCCAAGACCTTGACCCAACTGATCATGTTCCAGTCGATCATGTGCTTTTGCTCTGCGCCGTTGCGGATGACTCCGTAGATTCCGATGCCGATATCGCCGTCACGTTTGCTGACTTCATCACCCATGAGCGACTCGCCTGTTTCTGTCACGTCAAGGAGAACGGTTGCCCCACCGTTGATCTTTACTCGCAGGTAGTATCGGTTTCGTTTAGCGAAGTTGGCAACTGCTTGCATGGCTTCCGAAGCCATTAGAATGCGTTCCTTCGTGTTGACATGGCGTTGCTGGTTTTGCCGTTGGCGTACAGTTCAATCAGGTACATGCGCTTGCCGTTAGGGAGCTTGGCGACGACGCAGAATTGTCCTTCAATCCTTTTGTCAGGCAGTACACCTATTACTTCGTAGGTGCGTCCTTTGCGGCATTTGATGGTTTCGGTAGCTGCTGTCATGTACATAATTATACAGCTATGGATACCCCTTGCAACCCAAAACAGGGGATTTCTCAAAATTCTTTTGCAAGGGTTACACAGAGCTAGAACCCTGTTGCGGCTACACTCGCCAACAGTGACCTTTGTGTCCAGTGCCCTAAGTGGCCGGTCCTTTGGCCGTGCCATGCCCACACAGGAGGCGCGATGCCTAAATATAAAGTGACCGGCGGCGATGACGGCGAGTCTGGAATTGAGTTCTCAGGCAAACGCTACGAACCCGGTTCAACTGTCGAGATGCCAGCGAAGAAAGCTGACTGGATGGTTGATATCGGAATCCTTGAAGCAGTCGGCGGTAAAGCTGCCCCTGAAAGAGATGAGGACGAATAATGCCTACGTTCATTCACGGCAAAGGAACCAAAACTTATCTTGACGAATTCGATCTCAGCGATTATTTCAACGCTGCGGATAGCACGTTCTCAGTTGAGACAGCCGACATCACGGCGTTCGGGGCGTCATCAAGATCTTTCCTTCCCGGATTGCAGACTGCGACGATGGGCCTCACTGGTTTATGGTCCGCCGATACTGACGGGTCAGACGAAGAACTCAACGCTTTACTTGCTAACGCCACCAGTCCACTTTCCACTGTGGCGATTCAGGCTGGAACGATTGGCAACAAAGCAATCCTGATGCAGTCAGACGAACTGACGTACAATATTTCGTCACCTGTATCTGATGTTGTTTCTGTTAGCGCCGATTTCCAAGCTACTACTGATGGCACAACGAACTTGACGTATTCCGGTCAAAGCGGTGTGCAGCTAACGACTGGCGCTTCAATAGCGTTCGGTGCGCTTGGCAATCTTTCGTCAGTTGATAACGCAGCGTCGAGTGCTAATGGTGGGTTCGGTATTTTGCACGTTCCCACTAACTCTGTTGGTGGCGGCGTCACAACAATCAAGGTTCAGCATTCGGCGGATAACACCACGTTTGCTGACCTCATCACGTTCTCTACGGTTGCGGCTTCGACCAAAACCTCTGAGTTAAAGGCGGTGTCTGGCACCGTCAACCGTTATATCCGTGCCACGGCTGCAACCGCTGGCTCATCCGGGGCGATCACATTCATGTTGTCGTTCGCTAGGTTCTGAGGAGGACCATAAATGCCTACATTCGTACACGGTAAAAGTGTTGACTTTGCTCTTGATGACACATCAGGAACAAGCCGCAACATCTCCGACACCCTGAACTCTGTTGACTTCCCAGAAGTCACAGAAACCGCTGACACAACCGCTTTCGGTTCAAGCAGCCGTTCATTCATCGTTGGTCTTGAAAGCGCCACCATGTCTATCAGTGGCCTCTGGGACTCAACTGTTGACGGTTATATGAAAGGCGGCACAGAGCCAGCCTCTCGTTCGTTTATTTACGGTCCTGCTGGATCGACCGGCGGCAACGTGAAATACACCGGCGAAGCGATCATGACGAACTATTCGATCTCATCGCCTGTTGGTGACGTAGTGACTTACTCGGCTGACCTTCAGGTCACCGGTGCGGTAACTCGCGGAACATACTGATCCCTAAAAACAAGGAGTGACCTAAGTGTCCAGACTTGCAGAACAAATAAGAGCCGCCCACGATGTGAGCGCAGAGCTATACGAGATACCCGAATGGGATGTCACGTTAGAACTGCGTTCCATGTCGGCACGCCAACGAGCCGCGTTCGCATCGAACGTGGATTTCACGGCGGACGGCACCGTAGAGCTAGACGGTAACCGTGTCGAATTGATGTGGGGCACTGTCATCCAAGCATGTTGTTTTGATCCTGATAACGGTGAAGCCGTTTTTGAGGCTGAAGATATTGAATGGATGATGGAAGAAAAAAACGCCAACGTCGTTGATTCGCTCGCTAATGCCTGCCTAGCAGTGTCCGGTATGGGCGCAGACTCGGATGGTGACGCGGGAAAAGATTCCTCGGATTCCCAGACAGCCGAGGACGAACTGCCCCTGAGCGACGCTTCTACTTCCAGTTAGCAAGAGAGCTTGGTATGCCCGTTAGCGAACTCCTAGACCGGATGACTGCGAGTGAACTAACGGAGTGGGCTGCCTTGTATTCGCTGGAGAACAGTGAGCGAGAGCAGGCGGCTAGTCGCGCCCGTAATAAAGCAAGGATGGGCTGATGGCTACAGTCGGTGATGTAAATGTCAGGCTTGGTCTTAAAGACGAGATGACTGCGCGTCTGCGTAAGGCAGGCACAGAAGTTAAGAAGTTTGGCAAGCTCACTGATGACCAAATGCGTAAGGTCGAGAAGTCGTCAGAGAAGCTAAAGAAGTTCGGCGGCGCAGCTTCGGCTATGGGCAAGCAAATGTCTATGAAGATGACATTGCCGATTGTCGCTGCTGGTGGTGCCGCTCTGAAAATGGCTTCTGACTTTGAGTCGTCAATGACGAAAATTCAAAGTTTGGTTGGTCGATCAGAAGAAGAAGTTCAAGGATTAACCAAAACCGTTTTGAAGCTCTCAGGTGAAACCTCTAGGGCACCTCAAGAATTAGCTGACGCCATGTTCTTCATAACCTCAGCAGGTATTGAAGGCGCTGATGCGGCAAGCGTTCTTGAAGCCTCAGCGAAAGCGGCAGCCGTTGGTTTGGGTGAAGCGGCAACTATCGCTGACCTCGCCACTTCAGCCATGAACGCTTATGGCAAAGAGAACCTCGGCGCTTCTGACGCCACTGACGTAATGGTTGCTGCGGTACGTGAAGGTAAACTCGAAGCCTCAGAACTTGCTGGTTCGATGGGCCGTGTTTTGCCTATTGCTTCGGCTATGGGTGTGAGTTTCAACGAGGTTGGCGCGGCGTTTGCTTCGCTGTCTCGTACTGGTACGAATGCTGCTGAGGCTGCGACGCAGGTTCGTGGCATTATGTCTTCGCTTCTGCGTCCGACTAAAGAAGCTGAGGACGCTCTCACGGGGATGGGTTTATCGTCGGAGGGTCTTCGGGAACAGCTTAAAGAAAAAGGTCTCTTATCGACGCTGAAGACGTTAGCTGACGAGTTTGATGGGAACGCTGCTGCGTCTGCTTCTGTGTTCGGTAATGTTCGTGCTCTTTCGGGTGTCATGGACCTTATGGGTAAAAACGTGGCTGGTACTGAAGCCATTTTTGCGAGCATGAATAACACGCTTGGTGCGACCGATAAAGCGTTCGCTGTTACATCGCAAACCACTGAGTTCAAAATGAATCAGGCGATATCTGATTTCAAGGTGGCGATGATCGCTGTTGGGCAGGAGATTATTCCTGTTGTCCTACCGATTATTCAGAAACTGGGTGAGTTTATAGGCAAGGTCGTTAAAGCGTTTGGAAGTTTATCTGGGCCGATGAAAACAGTGATTGTTGTTGTTGGTCTTATGGTCGCTGCTCTTGGTCCGTTGCTGATGGTGATCGGCATGGTATCTACTGCTTTTGCTGGAGCGTCAGTAGGCATAATGGCGGTTCTTGGGCCTATTGGTTTGGCTATCGCTGCTGTTGGGGTTTTGACGTTTGCGTTTATGAAGCTGACAGAGGTTGATAAAGAAGCGCAATCACGACAGCAAGCCTTGAACGAAGAATTAAAAGCGGCTGGAGATCCGACAGCGTTGCTTGCTGACAAAACCGCTTCACTGACTGCCGAGTATGAGCGGCTGGCTGGCGCCCAAGAAAAAGCGGTGGAGGTAACTGAGGAATTCAACGGGTCGAACGTGTTGTTGGGGGAACTAATTGGCGGTGAAGTCGTTAAAGCGTTCGAGGATCTGGCCCTAAATGTTGACGACGTTGATAAAGCAACACGATCAGGTACCGATGAGTTTCAGCGTATGGCTGGACAGGCGAAGCTGTTACGTGATGACCATAAACGGTTCGCTGCTGTATTGAGAACAGTCGATGACGAAGCACAAGCTGTCACGGCAGCTATAGCCGATCAGGTAGAACAAGAACTTATTAGCGTTGAAGCAGCCGGAAAGGTTCTCGCTGCGTTAGACGAAACCGCCGACGCCTATGACGACAACAACAAAGTCATCTCCGAGAACGCCAAGGAAACGCTGACGAATACAGAAAACCAGATCAAGTACGCCAAGATGATTGGCGGACCGCTGCTGGAGAGCATTATTCATAACGCGAAAGCGAACAACGATTGGACTGGCGCTCAAAAGAAACTTAATGATGCGATTGCTGCGACAAACACAGACCTAGAACGGGCGCAACGTCTCAATCATCAGATAGTTCCTGCGGTCGAAGAAGTAACCGACGCAGCAGCGGCGCAAGCAACAGAGATCGAAAACGTTGGTAAGACGTGGGAAGAGCTACGGGATGCCGCCGAAGGGCGAGCATTGTTCTTCACTCTTGCGTTAGATACCACTGGTTTGTATGAACAGTTGAACGATGCAATGAACGCAATCGTTGATCTTGGTTCGATGATGCCGGGTGGTGATTCAGCGGCGCTCGATACTCAGCTTGCGTTAAGCCGTCGAATCAGCGAGAAGCTGGTTGACACAAGGGCAACTGAAACAAAAGCTGCTAACAATGCCGCCAAAGCCGCAGCGAAAGCAGCAGAAGCAGCACACAAAGCAGCGATGGCTGAAGCTGAACGGGCTTTCAACAAGTTCGTCAATGACGCTGTGGGGCTTGGCGGTAAAGCGATCTCTGAATCGTTTGTTAAAGCGATAGCTGGCGAACCGGACGACATCAAAAAAGCGTTCAAGGATCTGTTTGATACAGCGTTCAGGTCTGGTTTGACTCAGATCCCTGAACTGCGCGCTACGTTCGAGAAAGCATTAGCAGGCCAGCAAGCGCTCATCGATATCGCTGAGAAACGCGCCAACCTGAACAGCATTCTTGAAAACAGTGAACAGAGGCTGGCTACTGCGTTAGAAAACCAAGCCGCAGCACAAGCCAAGGTCAACAAACTCGCAGAAGCACGGGCATCGTTGGCATCTAAGACAGCGAGTGCGTTTGGTTTCGAGTTCGGTGAAGACATTGGTGCGAAGGCCCAAGCTGAACGGCTGCTGGAGCAGTACACGACGTTTGAAACAAACTTGAAAGCTCTACAAACTAAGGGCTTCCCAAGTGACATCATTTCGCAGGTCATTGGGCTTGGTGCGTTCGCTGGCAACGATGCCGCTGAGGGTCTGTTGGCGATGGGCGACACAGACTTCGCTGCGTTCACGACAGCGCTCACTGGTATCTCGGCTATTGGTGCGAAGATCGGTGACATAGAAGCCGGTATGAAGTTCGGTGGGGCACAGGCAGCAGCGCAGGCAGGTTTGTTGGGGGCTACGGCTTCAGCGGAAGGTGCGTTAGCTGCTCGGGACTTAGCTCGGGGTAACCTGACGACGACTTCGGCGCAAGCGACAGCGATGGCTCAACAGGTCGCTGGTGCATTAGCAACAGGCATACAGGGCGTTCTTGGTGGTTTGTCGGATTCGACTGATGAATCAGCGGCAGCGATTAAAGCATTCGGGACAGAGATTCAGGCGTTCCTTGCTGGCGATATAGGTGCTGGCATGTTTGATCTTCTCAACAACCCGGCGCTCGGTGAGATTCCGAAACTGCTTGCAGATAAATCGTTTACAGCGAAACTGGTGAAAGCTCCGATTGGCACTAAGACTGATCCGATTGTTGTTACTGATCCGGCGGTACTTGAAGCAGTCAAAGCTGGGTTGACTCCGGCACAACAATTCAATGTGGATACAGCCGCAGCGCAAGCGATTAACCGACGAGTGACAGAGATGGCTGGCGGCGCTGGTTTCGCTGAGGCTGATGCTGCGAGTTTGGGTATAACGAACTCGTTGCGGAAACGCGCTCAGAGAACGAACGAGACGTATGGAATAGCGGATGCTGCGTCAATGGGACTGATGAGCGGTAGTGGCCGAGGTGGAATGAGTATCGACGCTTTGCCGGGTGGCGTTGTCATCAACGTTCAAGGCTCAATCGTTACCGAAAAAGAAATTATCGAAACAGTGCGTCAGGGAGCGCTCGAAAATCAGCGTTCCGGTAAATCGTGGTCAGTGGATGTGTTGTAAATGGCGACCGCTGCGACAGTCAAAGTAGTTGTCAGGTTCTCTACTAGCGCCTCGTTCGGTCCGCCTCTTGTATTGAATGACGCATCAACACCTCTTGATACTGGTGTGCTGGCTGATTCAACTGTCACGATCCTCGATCTCACTAGCAACGTCCAAAATATTTCTATTAGCCGTGGCCGATCCAGAGTCCTAGACACTTTTGAAGGCGGCGTCGCCACAATTTCTTGTATCGATACGACAGGCGTTCTTGATCCTGACAACGGTACTTACGCTAACGAAATCAAACCGATGATTCAGGTGGTGATCTCTGCCACGCATGGCGGCACAGAACGCTTCCTGTTCAGCGGATATATCGAAGCATGGAACTACACCTATCAGCAAGACATTGACGCCTCCTACGTGACGATCAACGCTGTAGATGGTGAACGTATTCTGAACTTGGCGAACATCAGCACCGTGGCAGGGCAAGCAGCCGGTCAAGATACTGGTACACGCATCAACAAAATCTTGAACACAGTCAGTTGGCCTAGCTCAGAGCGTTCTATTGATACCGGCGACACAAGCTGTCAAGCAGATCCGGGTACCGCTCGTTCTGCTTTGACGGCAATTAGGACGTGCGCTACCACCGAGATTGGTGGGTTCTATTTAGATTCTGACGGCAAAACAAAGTTTGTGAGTAGAGAAAACACGATCAAAGCGTTGGCTACTACACCGACACAGTTCAACGACACAGGCACACAGGTTCCGTATGTTTCACTTGATTTCAATACTGATGACACGGTGTTGGCTAACAAGATCAGTGTGACTCGTACTGGTGGAACAACTCAAACCGCTTCCGATGCGACATCAATCAGCACCTATTTTGAGCG
>WLWH01001395.1_pt1 | contig 16054 bp, 23 predicted proteins | sample 6712741 | NCBI WGS metagenome assembly WLWH01 (sample SAMN12718694, study PRJNA515312) | sponge metagenome | isolation source: marine sponge | host: Mycale hentscheli | place: New Zealand: South Island, Marlborough, Capsize Point | collected 2003-05-01 | reverse complement strand
TGATTTTAATTTGTCCTGAAGTTGATCCATCAGCTAAAGTTACTGCAGCGGCTCCAGCCCCTGTAGTAAGCTCTGTTATTAGGTTTACAATATCTGCAGCTCCTGCGCCTGATAATGCTTGTACACCACCTGTGATAGATGAACCGTAAGTAGCATTAGTTGTTATAGCTCCAGTAGTTGCGTTTTTTGTTATATCTTCGAACCCGTTTTCTGATCTTACCGGTCCTGAAAAAGTAGTTTTACCCATTTTATATTCCTCCTGTTAATTAACACAGTCGCGAGGCCGTCTGGTCAAGTCTGTGTTTAATTGAATATACGCTTTTAATTTAGTAAATGCAAATAAAAAAAGGGGGCCGAAGCCCCCTTAATTAAAGTCTTAAACTAATGCTTAAGCACCTGGAGATCCGAAGATACCTCTAGGATCAGACCAACCGAAGCTGTATCTTTCCCTAGCTTTATATCTCATGTTGCCAGTTTCAAAATCGCCTTCCATAGCAGTTTTGATTGGCGCTCTTACCATGTGTTTCATTCCGTTAGGAACATCAGTTTTAATGAAGAATGCATCATCATCGGTTAGGAAGTTGTTTACCACGTATCCTTGTGGAATCATTCCCATTGATTTCATTGCATTGATATCATTATCAGCTGTGCCAACTCTATTAGCAGACTTCATGATTCTGTCAGCTACGAACTGCAGGTTTGAAGGTATAATAAGTTTCATACCTTTAGCTGCAATTTTTAAGCCTCTTTCATCAGTTAGGTTGCCAATGTCGATCAAACATTGCTCTAAAGATGTTTCAGAAAGATCAGCCGAAACTAATAATTCATTCACAAAATTTCCAGCAATAGTCGGGTGACCAGCAGCTCTGTTAGCAGTTTGACCAGAACATAAAGTTGCTCCGTCGCCACCAACTACGCCAGCCGTAAATGCATTGTTTAATACACTTGCCGCTTTGATCTGTTTTGTGTTAGCCATAGAACGTGCTAATGCTTTCGTATAACGTGTAGAAATTTTGTCATACAAGTTATCTTCAACCGCCTCTTCCGTTAAGCTAAATGCTAACGCAACAGTTTCGTGTTGATATCTTGCAGTGAAAGTTTCTTGTGCGTTATCGTATACGATCGCTGCACCTTCTGCTTTAACAGATGCGTTTTCGAAACCAGATAACATTACTTCTTCTTCAAAAGCTCTGTCACTGTTTTCAGTGTCGAAAATCTCCGTGTGTTGATTTTCGTATTGTTTGTACTCAAGTCCAAATAATGCATTTAGACCTGGCTCTAGCTCTTTTGCTAGTTGTTGTCTTGATATAGCCATTTTTTAAATCCTCCTGCTATTATTTATACAGATGCTCTGCTATTAGAACTTCATACAACATATTTGCAGCACCGATTTCGTTTCTTGAGGCATTTCCTGAGAAGCCTATGATACGAACGTTCGCGCCTGTTCCTATGTCGGATGCATCAAGTTCCATACCTGAGATACCGTTAGTTGTGTTACCAGTGCCTACAACAATATCGGCTGTTCTACCGATATCTGTCTGTGCAGAGTTTGTTCCTGAATCACCTTGTAGTTCGAAAACTTGATAAGGATCATCATAAACAAACGCCTTAGACGCTTGTCCTGCTGCTGATTGATTTTTAAATGCGGGTTTTCCTGTTGAGTCATCAAAGTTACATCCCCAAAAAACACCGACGTTAGTAGTTCCAGTTCCAGCTTGTGTTAAAACACCACTGTTACCTGCAATCTGTACTGCGTCGCCCTGAAATATAGCATCATTTGTGATGTCATATTCAGCTGCTTTTTGAGATGGACCACTTCCGATTTTGCCAACTGGATTAAAACCCATTGGGCTGTCTGTATTAGCCATAGTTTTTATCCTCCTTAAAAGGGTTAGTTGATTAAATCAGTAGTTCAAAGATTATTTCTTTGAGCCACCAAAAGTTACACGAGTCTGTCGATCTTGATTGATCGGCATACTTGGATGCTGTTCCTTTAAAACATCGTTCTGTACAGCGTCTTCACGTTCTTTAGTCTTATTATTAAAATAAGCCTCACGTGACTGTGCGAGTTCTTCAGATATCCTTGCCAGCACAAGGCCGCCTACACCGATTAAACCTGCATACTTTCCACTTTCAATTACGGGAAAATCTGTATCTGGATATTCGTCTGCTCTCACAAACTCCCATCCGGATCTAATTTTTCCAGAGATATTACGCGCGTCGTCTTCGCCCATACTCTCTGCTCGTAACCATCTGTGTCGGAACCCTTCCGGGGCAGGTGGTGCGTCTAATGAAGACGGTGGAGTCCAAACTTTTGGCTTTTCATTTTTAGCCCTTGTTTGACTCACGCGGGAAGTTTTAACAGTTATTTCTGTTTCATTTTTAGTCATATGCTTATACCTCCTTCAGCGATAGTTGTTTCGCATACTCTTCGAGTGGCACACCTAATCTTTTAGAAATTGCGACCTGTGAAGGTGTGAGTTTCACAGTTTTTCTGCGTCCTTGTGTGGCCGGACGTCGGGCACTTGCAACGTTCTGAACAGGTTGTTCAGGCGTTTCTGTATTGATCTTATCAAATTTGTGCGGAAATTCAAGTCTTATTCGCTTGTCTACTTCTGCATAATAATTATCTGATTGTGGATCAAAACCTTCTTCTTCAACAAGCTTTTTATGGATATCGAATGCAGTGTATGTCATTGCATTATCTGAGCCAAACCAAGGGTTTTTTGCTGCCCAAGCATCTGCTTGAGGGTCTATTGGAGCTTGTTTTTTAGGCTGTACAGGTGCTTTAACAGGCTCTTGTACAGTTTCCTTTTTATTTTCTTGTAAGTCTTTTAGTCTAGCTACTCTAGTTGATTCCATAGCTAAACCAGAAAGTTCAGCTTGAGCTTGTACTTGACCTTCAATATCGCCATTAGCAATTGCTGTAGCTAGTTTACCTTTTACGGCCTCTAGATTAGTAACAACTCTTTTTTCAAACTCTTTAGTGTAATCAGAATCTAACGTATTAAACTTACTTTTAATTTTTTCGTTTTCTTCCCTTTGTGTTTGAGCAAAGGCAATAGCTTCTTCTTTTTGCCTTTCAGCTTCACGCATTTTACGTGTGAGTTTTGCTATTCTTTTTTGAACACCTTCTGAATACTCATCAAGTTCATTTTTATTTGATTCAACTTCCGGAGTTTCTTCCGTTTTAGTTTCTTCAGTTGTTTGTTCAACTTCAATTACTTCTTCTTCTTGTTTTATTGGTTCAGCATCTAAATTTATTTCAGTTGCTACTTCTTCGCCGTCGCCGACATCTATTTTTACATCATCTGACATATGGTTAACCTCCTATGGTTGCGTGTAAGATATCTTCAGGATTATCTATTGTCCCTAATATCTCATCGTCGTTTAACATTCTTATCTCTCCGCCATCGATCTCCATTCTGGATCCTGCATACCTTGCAAATATAACCCAGTCTTTTTCCTTGCACCAAGGACCAGTTGGATATTTATCTTTGTCTTCATAACAAAGATCACCCATCTTTAATACGTAACCACATTGAGTAGCAATACGTGATCGGTCTAAGGTTTCTTGTGCAATTATGATTCCACCATCTGTTTTTTCTTTTTGAGCAAATGGCATTATAAGTATACGCCACCCGGTTGGGTTCGGTAACTTTTCTAAATTTGTTTCTTGAGGTTCTTCTTTAGCTAACTTAGCTTCTTCTTCGTACTTAGCTTCTAATGGGTGTAATTTTTTCTTCTTCGTCATAGTTATTCGGCTCCTTAGGGTTTAGCAGGTTAGAGAGTTCCTGTGATATTTGATCCAATGTGTGAATCTTGCCACAAATATACTTATAGTCGGGCATATTGTCAACCCCTCCGTTTGCAAGAACTACGACATGTGTTTCTTGCTCCCTTTCAAGGTATCTTTGTAGTTTATAAATTACTGCGATTGGATCGGTGTCTTGCATTTATGATAGTCTCCTAGTGATGCCCAAAACTCGTCTAAAGGATTGAGCCTTTTTTGTTTACAACATTCCCCCGATTGTTCTTTTTCTTTTGTGTGACAGGCACACTTGTCTTGTTCTTGCATCTTCTTTCCTCCTTCTGTCTAATAGATTCTTTATATGAAAGTTCTAATAGTTTATTCTCACTGTCCCAATATTCGTGGAACTTCACTTCTTCTTAAATATGTCTGCGCCCTTCAATCCGTATATCGATGCGACCACACCGATAAATAACGATTGGTACCAGAAAGGCAAATTACTAAACTTGTCAAAAAAGATATCTAATTTTTGCTGGATTAATGGGTCGTCACTAAAGACCGACCAAATCAATAAAATCACTGGGGCACTCACAAGCAAAAGCACGAACTCGTCTTTCCATCCCTTGTCGTTTGATTGCCGTACTTGCGCCTGATACTCAACTTCACCACTAGCCATTTTTTGGGCATGCAGTAAAGCAGCATCAGACATAAGTATCTTAGCTTTTTGCTTATTAGCAAATATAGCTGAACCGGTTTTTAATACTGTCGGTAAGAGTGATAACCACATTTATGTTATGAAAATATTGCGATTACAATTATAGCTGCAACTACACCTACGGCAATTTGTTTCTTCTTGCCAAGTGCAGTCCATTTTGCTTTTAAAGATTCAATCATTTAGATCTCCTTTTTTGGTTTTTAGAATACTACTATTTTTTAATTAAACTCGCAAGGCATATCTATAAGCATAATCCATGTCATAACCACTAGATAACATTTGATTATATACATCCAAACCATTTTCACTTAAAATAGTTAAGTCTTGTGCTGCTTCAGCCGCATTTTCAGTAGTTGCTGATAAATTACCACCTCTAGTAGCTTCTTTTTCTTTTGCTTTATCTACTTCTGCTTGTGATCTATAAGCTGCAGCTAATCCAGGATCAGCGAACATATCGTTGGCTACTGCTACAGCATATTGTTCTTTAGTTAAATTCGCTGCTATTTTTGCGTCTTTAAAAGTAACACCTTTTATTTTGCTATAACTGTCAAAATCCAAATTTGCGCTAGCATTTATTTTATCTTGATAAGCCTGTTTGTCTTTCATAAATTCCCCTAAATCACTGTAGTCAGCTAGCTCTGGTTCTTTGGTAAACGGACCCATAATTCTACTAGTAAAAGATTGTACAACATTACCATACTTATCTTTTTTAAGATGATCCTGGACATTGAAATCAGCAGGAACATTAAGATTATTATAAGAATTAGTTATAGCGGGGGTTTGGTTAAATAGATTAAAACCTCCTTGTAGCGCACTCATGGTTGGACTTATACTAGGCAGACCACCATATCCTACTGACGCTAAGTCACCAGCTGTTAAACTTAAATCACCTAAAGTTGACATTGTATCAGTTTGTAAACCAGTGAGAGTATTACCAAAACCATCCACAGCCAAGCCAGCTAGATCACCAAAATCTGTAGTTATGGCTTTATATTGCGCCATAGTTACTGGTTTTTGACCATACGCTTCTAAGTTTGCATTATAAGCGTTATAACCTGCGTTAGTAATAGCGTCTGAAAGTTTTTCCATATTTGTTTTTTCTTTAGCATTCAGACTACCAAAGTCAGGTAGTGATAAATCTGCAGCAGTCATTCCAACAGTATCAGCCAATGCCGCATAATCTGTTGGCTCTGGATCATATCCAACATTAGCCAGAGATAGGTTTTCTGGATCATATCCAATATTACTTAAACTTAGGCTTTCATTTAAAGAGCTTAAACCTAAATCCGAACTAATTCCTAAATCTTCACTGGTACCTAAAGTTGTAGAAATTGGAGTACCATCAGGATTATAACCTAATGCTCCTAAAGCGCCGGCGTAAGCTTCATCTTCAGTTAATCCAGCTCTTGCAGCTGCAAGTTCGTTGTATTGATAACCAGCCAGAAGGTTTTCTTCGTCATCTAAATTCCAATTGGTTTTTATATAACCTTGGTCTAACAGTCTTTGTCTTTCACGTTCTTTTTCTCTTTCTGCAAGACCTTCATTATAGGACTCTACATTAGCATCGTGTGCAGCGCCAGCAGCATCATTAAAACCACCATTCCCTGTATTACTATCACCTGAGCCTGTAGTATTACCTGTGCCTGAACTTGGGTCTGTATTTGCAGTAGATCCAAAAGAATCACCTCGACCCCAACCATTGTAATTAGGTATATTTTGTATTTCTGGTCCGGTATTAGGTGGTGTTGTACCGTGCATGTCTAAATTTTCTAATAATTTAGCTTCATCTGGAGTTATATAAGCTAGGTCAACTCTATGTTTACCTAAGCCAAAATGTTTTGGAACACCACTAACTTCAGGACCACGAGCAACTTTAGAAGGATCATTTTTACTATAAGATTTTCTTATGTCGCTTAAACGTGTGTCTGCTGTACCACCGACAGCATAACCTTTTCGTATTTTTTTTGAGTGGGATCCAGGCATAACTAGTTTTTCATTTTAACGCTAGATTGCATTTGTTTTATGCCATCTTTTGCTAAAGAAACACTAGCTCTAAGCTTAGCATGTTGATCATCTTGTTCCAATTTGCTTTCAGCAATTTCACGTTGAGATAATAGTTTTAACGCGTCCATTTCAGCATCTGTTTCGCCTTCTTCACGTTTTCTATTCTCTTCTTGTGTCTTTAATCTTAGTTCATCGCTCTTTAATTTCAATAATGGATCAGTATCCATTGGATTTAGCACTTTTTGCTCTTCTTCAGCGTACTCTGCCATGGTTTCTGCGACTAAAATAGCTTTTCTAGACTCCATTTTCTGATTTAGGTCTTTCATTTTGTCTTGTTGCTGTTTTATTTGTGGATTTTGCATCATTTGTGCTTGTGCTTGCGGATTTTGGCCCATTTGTTGCATCATTTGCTGCATTTGTTGTTGCATTTCCTGCATTTCAACCATTTCATCTCTAAATTCTAAGGCACTTTGCTCTTGTGCCATCAAATTTATGTGTTCTAGGATGTTTTTTTGCAAAGCACCTAAGACTTGTGGGTTATTTCGTACTGTAACGGTACCCATAAAACTTAAATGTGCCGCCATGTGTGCCTGATGGTCTTGACCTTCAAACGCTTTAAATTTACCAGCAGATAATGCTTGAATGTTTTCTTGTGCTGGATCCATTGGTGCTGCTTCTTCTGGTTTCTTTAAAATTAAATCAATATCTTTAATACCTAAAGCTTCGTACATATCTCTATACACTTGATATAGATCATGCATCTGTGGATTTGACATCGCCATTTGCATAGTTGTTTGTGCTACACTAATACGTTGCGTTTGTGAAAATATGTTTGGATCAGCAACTGGTACAATGTCTACTCTGTCATCAAAGTCTTGTACAAAGATTTGTTTCTCACCACCAACTACATCATACGGATATTCTTTTGGTAGGTAAGTTGAAAAACAAGTTGCTAATAACATGAACTCACATTTTAATGATTGATACAATCTTTTGTGAATCGCTGACATGACCCGCGATCCGCGTTCCAAGAGCGCAACTGTTGTGCCCACGGCTGCCGATTGATTGCCGTCACCAACTTGCATATCAGCAATGCTCGCGAACCGTTGACCGGCTTGAACTACTGTACCCATTAATTGTAGTAACGTTGCATCAGGACCTTTAAATGGTAATGGCATAAAGGCATCTTTAAGATTTCCACCAGGGGCGTCAACATCACGAAACTCGCCCGGCTGCAACGGTTGAGCTTCATCACGGACTCTAATACCACGCATCTTAAATCCAGAGGGAAGATTTGATAAAGTACCTGCATCAAGAAGTTGTCGCAACGCTGAGGTTGCAGTTCTTGATAGGCCACCAATCATGTGGATTAGACCAAAGCCATAAAAGCCTAGTCCTGGTAAAAATTTAAAATGTACAAAATAATCTTTCTTTTGTTTTAATGGATCTGTTGCTGCAAAGTTTCTACGAATAGATAAAACCTCAGAACTAGTTTCATCTAAGGTTACAATGTAAGGTAATCCTAAACCGGTTGGAAGGCCTTCTTCATCAACATCTTCAAAACCAGCAAGATCTAAATTAACATGACACTCTAATAATGTGTGCACTTCTGCACGGTTAGGTGTTACCCCTTGTAGGTCGGCTTTCTTTTCAGAAATATCTGTTTCAATTAAACTTGCTTCAGAAATATCAATATCACGATAAAAACCTGATAATTGATATTTAATTAGTTCGTTGCCCGTGACCCGTAAGCGGTGAATAATACACTCTGCTTCTTCTAAACTGGTTGCTTCATAGGGTACAAATAAATCTTCAGCCGGTACAAACTTTGATACACAACGACCAAGAATTGAATCATAATATATTTTTTTAAAAGTAGAACCAGACAAGGGTAAGTTAAATAACATCTGATCAAACTCAGGTTCGTACTCTTTCATCTGTACCATTAATTGGTAATTCATAAAGTCTTTAACACGTTGTGCTTGTTGTTTACTTTCTTTAGTTATTTTACCAACTACTTGAGTACTAACCGGACCTTGCGCCGGTAATAATTCTTTGTAAGCTAGTGCTTGAAATTGCGTAACTGCTTCAGCTAATACTGGGTGGGTAGCACCACTTGATCCTGCAAAAGGTTCTGATCTGTTTTCATATTTAAAGCCGAGTAAGTCTAAACCTTTAGTATATGTGTCAGCCCAATCTTTTCTAGAGCCTTTATAATTGTCAAAATTATCTAGCATCTCGTTAGCAACACCCTGTAGAATATCTTCTTCTAAAAACTCAGCTAAGTTTTCTTCGTGGCTCGCGGTCCCTTGTCCAACTAAAGCTTGTGGATCAAAATCAATCGTTGCACCACCATCTTCGTCTTCTGTGATTTCGATTGGTTGTTCCGGTATTTGTTGTGTTGGTTGTAAGTCTTGAGGTTTTACTTCAACCGTAGACCTAACAATATCTTCAGCGGTTGGTTTATTCTTTTCGTCAAATTCTATAGCCATTTAAGTTCCTTATCTTTTTTTAAACATTTGACCAATACCAGCTTGCATCGGTCCGCGTTGCGGGGGTACTGGACCGCCAACATTATAATCATCTCTTAGTACACCTGCATTAGTCATAATCTCTATCTGCTTGTCACGAGGCATTTCAATAAATAAATCAAATTCTTCTTGACTTAAACCTTCAGCAAATTGTTCTATAACTTCTTTAAAACTTGCATAACCACCCATATTAAAACCAATACGACCACCTTTAGCTTTATCTAACCTTGTCTTTGCATCCATAGCATTGTCAAATGCTTCAGTCATTGATCCTACTCCACGACTATCAATTAATTCTTTACCTATTTGTTCAATCTCTTCTAAAAAAGTTATAGTGTCATCACCCATGATTTGAGTATCAATATACGCTTTCATGTCTTCTGCTTCGTTAGCTAGACCTTTATAATTTCCGGCTTCATAGCCTTCCATCATTTTAACTTTAAGAGCTTTTTTTACGATTGAATCCGGTAAACCGGTTCGTTCACCAACAAACTTAATAGAACGTTCTATACCTTCTGGCATACCAACTACTGCATCACTGTTACCTCTACCTGCAACTCCTTTTAAATTAACTATTCCTTTAACATCACTAGGGTCTGACATACTTCGTGTTAGAGGTGCAGTAATATCAAGTTGTGCTGTTTGCGCTTCTCTTAATAAATCATCGCCGGACATAGTGTCTACTCGATCCAATGCTTTTGTTAAATTTGCATCATCTACTTTAGTAGAATCCATAAGATCATCTACTTTATTTAAATCTGTGGTTTCTTCTGATTTAAAAGCTGCAATAACTCTTTCAACTTCTTTTTCATTTAAACCTAGGTTTCTAGCTGTTTTGTTAAGTTCTGTTGTGGTGGCTGGTTTGCCTTTGAATACTTTTCTTAAGAATTTTGTTATTCTCTCTAAAGCTGTTCCTGAATTTAATATACTCATTAGTAATATGTCCTCTGTTGTTGTGGTAATGGTTCATCCTCATAATCATCTGGATGTTCTATAAAACCACCTTGTCTAAATCTCATTACTGCTTGAGTCATACTATCCACAAGGTCATCATGCTCACCTAGTGGAAATGCAGCGCATTCCTCAATCACTTCTTCTGCAAACTTTGTGTCTGGTGCCCATATCATACCAGATTCAAACAAAGGTGCAACCGAGTTTATTCTAGTATGTTTATCATTTCCACGGCTTGGTGTAAAGTTAATAACTGGTATACCTAATTTTCTTAATTCATATGTTAAAGGTAATCCTGAAGCTTTGGCTTCAATAATAACTGTTTCTGGTTTCCAATAGTCATATTGTTCTTTGGCTTTCTTCCTTAGTTCTGGAAACTCATATCTATCTTTAACCATGTCTAATAAGATTAAATTAGGGGCGTCACCTTCGTTTGGACAAAATACACCCCATGTAGTTATAGCACTATAATCGGCCGTTTCTTTTTTCATAAACGCGGTATCATAAGATTGTATAACATGTGTTAAAGGTGGGGGTTCCGGTTTATCGTACAGTTTCCACCAATCTCTTTTAATAATAGAGCCTTCTGCTGCAGTTGGGTTTTGCTGGTATTGTGCATTCCATTTTAGTATACTTACGGATGCTTTCACCGCTTCTAACTCTTCTAATTTCCAATAACCAGGCCAAACTGGTTCGCCTGAAGGTAAGATTGCAGGAAACTCTATTACTTCCCATTGGTCTGCCTTTGGCTCTGATTGTGCTTTTATCAATTTACCGGTCAGATCTGCCACGTTCCAACGAGTCATCACCACAATTATCCTGCCTCCAGGCTGCAGTCGTTGCCGAGGTCCAGAAGTATACCACTCATATACCCTGTCGTAAGATGCCATATTCATTGCGTCCTGCTCTGAATGTGGGTCATCAATAATTAAAAGATCAGCACCACGACCGGTTATTGATCCGCCAACACCTGCTGCATAGTATTCTCCACCTTGGTCCGTTTCCCATTTTCCAGCAGCCTTTGAATCTTCTTTCAATCTAGTATTAAATATTTTTTTATATTCTTCCTGCTCCATAAGACCTTTGGCCTTACGACCAAACCGCACTGCAAGTTCGGCGTTGTTAGTTGCTTGGATTATTTTTAATTTAGGATTGTTACCAATCATCCATGCTGGCAAAAAGTTAGATGAAAATTCTGACTTAGTGTGACGTGGTGCCATGTTAATAATAACACGTTTTAAATCACCATTAGCAACACGGTTAAATTTTTCCGCCATAATTTTATGATGCTCGCCTTCAATAAATTCAGGCCAAAGATATTTTACAAAATCAAGAAAATTGTTTTTAATGTTTTGTTCTTTCTTTTTTTCTTCTAATTGCAAAGCTGTCTTTAAATACTCTTTTCTAGTATCAGGTGGTAACTGTTTTATTTGATCTGGTGTTAACATTTGAAAAAAATTTTTAAAAAATTTTGCACTTACTCTTTTAGTAGTGAAAATGAAAATAGCACATATCTATTTACAAAACAAGGTATATAGGTGAAAGTTTGGGACCCCTTTTATATAAATCTTGGGTAGGGGGGGGGTGGGCCCGCAAGCGACAAGATTTGGCCAGGGACCCCTCGCCGAGCGCAGCGAGGCGACACAACATGTAGTATGTATCAGAGTGAGACATACAAGATGTAGTAGGTTGTTCCAGTTTAGAATGCGTCTAATGTACAAAGAAAACTGTGGATAAAATTAAATTAGTTGTTGTATTTAATATGGGATTGTATATTATTTATTTATTAATTAACTAACAGAAAGAAGAAATCAAATGAGTAAGACAGGAAAATGGTTATTACAAATGCAAGAAGACGCAGAGATAATGACACGAGAAGAATTCATATCTGAACACTGTTTATCACAAGTTCATATATGGGAAGAAGTACAGCACGAAGCCGACACAGCGTGGGCTATGGCTGAACAAAGACTAGAAGAAGCACAAGAAGCACGAGGCGAGGGCGAATGAACACAGCTCGTCAATTTGTGTTAGTGACAACTGGATTTATTTTAAGTCCAGTTGTTGCTGTGTATGTCAGCCCATTAATGGGGCTGGCATTATTTGCAATATGTGCAATGAAAATTGCACTATCATTTATAGAGGATTTATAGAATGTTTTTATTAATCAAATCGAGTAAGTACGATAGCAAAATTGTTACAGATGATTATGCTGTTGAGCTATGGGCTGAAGATAAAGCAGACATAGAAGAAATGAAAAGACTAAAAGAAATAGAAAGCAAAGTAAAAGGCTTAACTTTTAGAACTTTTAAAATAGTTGAGTTAGTTAATTAAATGCTTGACTGTTATGGGAATATATATATTATATTCCCATAACACATTAGAAAGGATAATTATGAGTAATATAGAATTAGGCGAATATCATCAGCCCTATACAGAAGAAGATGATTACAGCCTTGACGATATGACTAATGAGCTACAGGCTAGTCGTTGGTTTAAGATAACCTTTTATGCTGAAAAGCATAACACAATCATAACTCGCTTTGGTCGTTTCAGTAATGATAAGTGTAAGATATGGATAACCAAAAAAGGCAAGGTTGCTGTATGTTATGAACAGTTAGACAGCGATTATAATAGCATGGGTTTTAGAACAGCTACTAACATTGTTAATATTATGGGTAAATCAAAAGTATTACCCGAAGTACTGAACTAATGAGTTTCACTTTATTAATGATAGTAATATCTTTAGGGCTACTAGTAGTAGTAGCCTTAGGGATAAGAGATATAATCAGAGTTATAAGAGGGGGTGAATATTAATGAAAATGCATTGTAAGAATTGTGGCATTAAGTTCTATCCAAGCGACAAGAACTATATCGGCTATCCCTTTGGGACTTACTATAACAGAGCGCCAAGCCACATGCGCGTCTTTCATAGTCGCGGTTGCTGGGAAGAATGGACAGCAAAAAATATTACCGCATACACTTTATGGTTGCAAGGTATGGGAAATAATGATACAACTAATGCAACTAATAACCAATCCATATAGAAAGGATAATTAATATGGCTAGACTAAGAATGAATGACGAATATCGAAAGAAAATAATCAATCGATATATCTCACACGCAGAAAGCGAGAACACTTTGGAAAAACAAGCATACGATACTTGTAAGGAAGAAGTGAAAGAAAACTATGCGAAAGCCTTTGCACTTGCCAAGCAAGTTGTAGAGAGGTCTTATCGCCCAGATGATGTTGAGTTATGTCAAATGTTAAAAGACAGATATGGCTCGGCAGTAGATGTGGTAGCTAAAGATAAATGCTTTTATTTCTCAATGGCTCAAGGCATGGATACCGAAGAAAATAGTTCTTATGGTCGCAACAACGAACATAGTGAACACATAGACTTCGGCTTATTTGGTAGCACAGATAGTCGCAACTATGGCGATAGTGGTGAGAAATTTGCCTTTGCTTATTATAGAGATGAGTTAAAAGCAAAAGGATTAAACCCCGATATCTACCCACAACAAAAAGATAATAATGATAACCCACACAAGTCGCAACATATCGAGGCTTGTAGACAAGAACTAGGTTATTCTAATTATCATTCACATAACTCGGATAGAGATAATAACATTGGCTTAACTAATGAGTTCGATAGTCAATACTATCTTGACATTATCGGCACAAGCCATTGTCGGCATAGAACGATTGCTTGTGAGCCACATGAGTTCTCTGTGTTTCAAATGTTTAAGAAGAAGAAAGCACAATTAATTTCTTCACATGAAACATGGATAAGCACTATCGAAGAACAAAGAAAGGTTATGCTAACAGGACTAAAAGCATATCGTTTCTTAGACGAGGGTGTTGAGTTAATGAATGAGCTAGGCGTACAGTGTGATGAAAGTGATTTGATTACAGTTAATAGCACTGGTCTTTCTATGTACAATCCTACTAATCTTGCAGACATGGTAAAAGGTATGAAGAACAAAACCATGACTAGAGAGCAGAAGATTGCTGAACGACAAGCCTACGACAACGAGATTGCATTGGTGATTGCAGAGGGCAATTCACAAATGCATTAACAGAGTAGAGTGGCATGGTAGTTATATCTGTAAGACCAACTCTACCACTATGAGAGCCACCGAGTGCTAAAAATATCTGTCTTTAATTCTAGGCGTCAGATATATAACCGATACTAGATAACGGCGTACAAGGGCTCTCACCAATCGCTATGCCGATTGTACTTTTAGAAAGCGACAGGGTCGCCACCTGCCACCTGGACTCGGTGCATGCAAGAGTCATAAGAGTACAATCGGGATTGCGAAAGTAATCGCTATGTGGTGACAAGATAATACGAAGGGATCCTAAAATTAGCTGATAAGACGTGAGTCGCGCTATGTTATCTTGTCTCCGGATTGCGAAAGTAATCCTGCCCTTTGGTCTCGGTAGTGAGCGACAGTCCCGCAAGGGAGCTGGGGTAGCCCCGGAGGTAGCACGCGTCGATGCTTCGGGGCGCAAAGCGGCAAGCCGCAAGCAACAAGCGCAATTTAGAATGGTTCTAATGTGCAAAGATAATATTTGACAATGATGCATGAATATGGGATATTGTGTTATTAATAATTAACAAAAGGATAATAAATGACATATAAAGTAAACATACTACGGGCTGACAATTCGCCAGCTGAAATGCATAGTTTTGAAAAAAAACCAACCTACGATGAAATCAAAGCATTATTAAATCACCGCGTATTTGATATTGTTGATGGCAGGTACGTGGACCATAACAGTGGCGCATCAGTGAAGGTTGAAATATGGTGTGATGATGAAGGCTTGATGGTTAATAACCCGCAACGCAATCACCGCGCGTCTATGTTGAGATGGAATCATTTCAAGCGTATGGAAAAACAACTAACTGACGATTGGGAAGATTGGGCGCACATTTATGGTGATGCCATCTTTGTGTTCAAAGAAAATGATCGGGTGAAACAAAATGGATGATTTAGATCTAGCCAAGGTAAGAACCGCCGTCAACATCTGCACAGGTGATGACGGCCACCGGGCCAGCGAAGTGGTGGAGACATTGCAGCAGCTGCTTAAAATGACGGATGACGAATATCACGAAACGGTGCAGAACTATGGATAATAAGCAGCGGCCCGAAAGGGCCGCGCCACCAGTGGGCTCCCGGGACTTCTACGAGAAGACGAACCCGTACTGGCTCCAGCAGGCGGCAAGCCGCAAGCGCCAAGCAGCAAGCGGGGCGGGTGGGCCCATAAGCGGCAAGTTTTTGATTGACAAAAAATAAAGACTATGGGATAACAAGATAATTAATTTAGAAAGGATAACACATGCAAAAATTATTAGGTATCAATACCAATTACAAAACCGTTAAATCTGAGAAGGTTGGCGTATTAACAGGCATTATTTATATGGCGCCGTATAACCTGAGCGGCAAGAACGTATGCCCTGGCGCTTCAGCTGGTTGTGCTGCTGCCTGTCTTAATACCGCGGGCCGGGGTGCGATGGGCGTGGTGCAAAAAGCCAGACTCAAGAAGACGAATAGATTCTGGGATGATCGCGGCCAGTTCCTGTGGGACCTGGTCAACGAGATCACGGCACTAGAGAAGCGCGCCGCGGCCAAGGGCCTGAAGGCTGCCGTAAGATTGAACGGGACTTCTGATCTACCCTATGAACGTTACAAGGTGCCAGGCACTGACATGAATATTATGGAAATTTTTCCTGAGGTTCAATTCTATGATTATACAAAACTAGAGAATCGTATTGTCAACAAGAAGCTGCCGGCTAACTACCACCTGACATTTTCACGGGCTGAAGATAACGATCATAAGCTTGAAGCGGTCCTGAAGCATACCAGCGCGGCCGTGGTATTCTCTGGCCAGCTGCCTGCCACCTGGCGCGGCTATCCTGTTATTGATGGCGACGAACACGACGCGCGCTTCACGGATGCGGGACCGGGGGTCATTATCGGCCTGACCGCTAAAGGCAAAGCCAGACACGACGCCAGCGGCTTCGTGGTCCCATCGGAATTAATAAATTAATGCGGGGTCTTATCCTTTCACCCGCAATTGATCCGGACCCTAACTC
>WLWH01001394.1_pt1 | contig 16062 bp, 9 predicted proteins | sample 6712741 | NCBI WGS metagenome assembly WLWH01 (sample SAMN12718694, study PRJNA515312) | sponge metagenome | isolation source: marine sponge | host: Mycale hentscheli | place: New Zealand: South Island, Marlborough, Capsize Point | collected 2003-05-01 | reverse complement strand
CCTTTTGTGAACTATTACTTGTTGAGTTATTTGTGTTCACATTTTGTGAGGTATTGTTATTGTTGTTAAAATTTTGATTATTTGTTGTAACGTCAGAACTCGATGTCGAAACATTGTTGTTATTATTGGTGTTAGAAGTTGTTGAACTGTTAACGTTATTGTTGTTATTTTGATTAGTAGAGTTGTTAGTTATTAAAGAAGTGTTGTTAACATTTTGTGTTTGATTAACAGTACTTGTTACAACAGAAGTATTGTTGTTGGTATTGGTTGTGGTTGAGTTGGACGTTGAATTAATTGTCGTATTATTCGTATTGAGATTTGTATTTGTTGAAGTGCTAGTAGATTGATTTACATTGGTATTGTTATTGGTATTGGTATTATTACTAGTGACAGTCGATGTAGTCGTAGTTGTATTCGTTATGTTTGAGTCCTCAGCTAGTAGTAAACTACTAACAGAAGCGACTGATACAAATATTACAAAGAGATCTCGTAAAGTCTTTTTCATTTTTCATTTCCTTTACTCTCCTCTCGCTCTGATTTACACACGCCTTGGCACTTATAGTCAACAGATTTTTGTTCCAAAGGTACCTCTTTGCAACATTTTTTTTCGTCTTTAAACATTTTATACAGCACCTTGAATAGCTGCTAATTGTTCTGGAGTTAATTGTGTACTGTTTCCTTGATTTCTTTGCACACCTCGGTAGTTAGCAAGATCTATAATACCACCGCCATCAGATTGTTTTTGTTTGGCTATTGTTTCTAAATCACCTAACAATGATGTGTAAAAATCTTTACCAGCATTTTCACCTTTAAATGTTTTTCTGTAAATAGAACCACCATCTCGTGTAGATTGATCTCTACCATCAAAATAATCTAATCTATTTCTAAACCCTGTAACATCTCTGTTACCTATGTTATATGCAAGTCCATCTCTACCACCATAATTAACTTGAATATCTCCTTGCAAATCAACACCATACATTTCTTCTAGTTGTTGTATTGCTGGAATAATTGGTTCCATTATTTGCATAGTTTGATCTACATTTTCTTGACTATATTTACCACCTTCCATGCCAAAACTTACAGGTTTAAATTCATCTAAATCAATTGATGTGTAACCAGTTTTATTAGAAGGTTTTTTGTTGCCCAATAAACTAGCAACTAAAGCAGCACCAGCTAACCACGGTGCAGCAGTCGCAAGACCTGAGAAAGCTCCAATACCTGACGCTCCAGCTCCCGCTAAAGTTCCAAGACCAGATGCTAAAGATGGATCGTCAATAAAGTCAGCTAAAGAAAATAAACCACCAACAGTTCCAAGAACATTACCTATGCTCGTTATTCCTTGACCTGGTACTCCACCTCCACCAAAACCTGTTGCCGAAGCTCCTGTACCACTTACACCTGGAATAAAAGATCGAGGTGCATTAAAGAAATTTCCTACACTATTCATAAATCCAGTATCTTGTGGTCCATAAGCTGAATTTAATTTAACAGCAGCATCAGCTGTATTTTCTGGGCCATAACCAAAGAAACTTTTAATTCCATCAATATAACTTGGTTGTATTGGATTCATATTTGCATCATAAAGAACACCAGTACCAGCTACTCCAGGAGCACTCATGCCTGCTGCTGAATTTAAACTTATTACTCCAGCTGGTCCAGCTTGAGACATTGTATTGTTAATAAGACTGCCTAATCCACTTCCAGCATTACCAATCATAGTTCCAAGTTTTTCTGCATCACCTGCAAATCCATCAGCTATATTTTGAAAAAAACCTGGTTTATCTATTAACCCAAGATTTTGTCCAAATTCTTTAAGGTTTCCAAGTCCAAGAGAAGGAAGTCCAAGCATACCTAATCCTGTGCCAACAGCAGCTAGTTTACCACCTGTTAACAAACTATCTTTTACTACATCTCCTAACGATGGAGTTCCAAAACCCATTGTTCCAGATTCGTAACCTAAGTTATCCATAGGATTGTAGCCTTGCACTGGTGTATTACCAGAAAGACCAGGAGGTGTACCACCAAAAGAAGTCCCGCCACTAGACGATAAATTAGTTCCAGGTCTAAAAGGTTTTGTTTTACCAGCACCTACTTTATAACTTGGTGCTCCGTAAGCAAAAGAAGGTATACCTTTTGTAGGTATCCCTTTTCCCCCTCCTAACATTGCAACTAAATCTTTATCAAGAACTCTAGCAGGACTGTTATAACCATACGCCGATGAAGATGTAGGAAATAATTGTGGGTTAGTTAATGGAGGCATCTATCTTCTCCCTGCTATGTCTTGAGTGTTTGGATTAGAGCCAGCTAAAGCTTGCCTTCTATCACGCTCTGAATATATTGTATCATCAAAAGTTTTTACATTTGGTAATCTTGTTGGTGATGAAGATCTAGAGCCAATTGGATTTCCTCCAAGCTGTCTCGCAACATTAGTTGCTATATTTGGAACAAGTTCGGCAACTTCACTTCCAATATTAACAAGATTTTTTGGAATATTTTTTACATTTTCTAAAAAAGCAGGAACGCCCTCTTTAGATAAATCTATTTTTTCAGTTTTTAATTTTCTTGCATCTGGACCTAATCTTTTTTTATCACTTTGTTTGTCTCTTGCAGAATTACGCAAATATGTTTCTAAACTTCTATTAAAGTATCTTATTTTATCCGGAACAGTATTTCCTGCTTGAGGAAGAGTAGATTCTGTTAAAGCTTTTAAAAACCAAGGTTTTCTAAATAATTCACCTAAACCTTCTATTCCTTGTTTTAAAGCCATAAGACCTAGAGCACCAAAAGCAGATGTTGAAAGAGTAAAAAGACCGGTAGCAAAGCCAATAGGTGCACCAGCTAACATAACAGCATAAGCAGTAGCTATAAGACTACCCATATCGTTTGTCTTTCCAGATATTTTTGCAGCTTTAATAATTTTAGATAATTGTTCAAATGGATTTTTTCCTGCTCCTTCAAAAATAAGATTAAATCTTTGTGGATCAAATGACCCTAAGACTGCATCAACATTTGAATCTTTAAAAGCATTTACTATTTGTTTTATATCTAATTCATCAGTTTGACCTAATGAATCAAATCCTAGTTCTCTAAAAAATTTATCCATTAAACGAGATTGCAATTGTTCTAATTCGTCACTTTTTAAATTATTAATTATTTTTTGAAGTTCTGGCAAAGGAACATTATCAGAAAATAAATCATCTATAAATTTTGTAAAAACAGGTTCACCAATTTTTCCATTAGTAGAAGGCAATCTATAGCCGTTTTTTTGAATTATATTGTAAAAAGCATTACTGTCATAATCTATAACTTTTTGTTGAGCTTTTTTAAAACTATCTAAAGCCTCATCAAGGTTTTTTGTGCTTCCATTTTTTAAAGCATCTTCAACTGTAGTTAAGCTATCTTTTAATTCATCAGCTAAATTTCTAGGAAGTCTGTCCAAACCCAATACAACATCGTCTAATCTTTTACCAAAATCTTTAACTTTATTTGCTGTTTCTTTTCCAAATATAGACTCTAAAGAACTTGAAGAACCAGGTTTTCCTGATCCATAATTATCATTTCCTAACTCTCTAATTACTTTTCTTACATTGTTTATATCTACACCACCGTCTTTATTTAACATTTTATAAAGTGTAGCTCTACCAATTTCATTTCTTACAAAAGTTTCTATTTCTTTTTTAGACATATTGCTATCAACAAAATTAATTTTTTTTTGTGCAGCTAGTTTTTCTCCTGCCCTTGATTTAGGTCTAAATATAACTTCAGATATTTCACTTTGCATTGGACCTTCTAGTATTGCATCAAAAGCAGTTGCTTGAGGACCTTTAACAGTTTTAATTGGCTGTCCTGCACTATCTAAAGCAATATCTTTATATTCTTTTCCCATTTTTGCACTTGGGTTATATATTTTTTGCTGACCTTTTTTTACTGTTTCAGTAAAATATTCTATAAAAGTTTCTAGATTTTCTGGTTTATTTGGATCTAATAAAACATCTACTAAGTCTGTATAATTTGCATCACCATTTGCAATCCTGACAGCTAACTCTCCTAAACCATATTTTTCAAACATCTCCATTTGAGTTCTGTTATCAATTGTTAATTCTTTAACAGCTGAATTATATTCGTCCATTTGAGACAAACCTTTGTTTATACTAGCTTTAAAACTGGGTGATGATAAACCTGCTTTACCTAAAGAAGAATCTATACCTTTAAGTGATTGACTAGGAATAATTTTTCCTTTTTTTCCTAAATTTATAACATTATCTAATACAGTAGAAGCTTGATCATTGTCTAGAATAGCAGCGTCCCATAATAATCTTGTATCAAATTTAGAACCTTGCACTCCATCTAAAGAAATTCTTCTCATTTGTTGAATAAGTAAATTAGACTCAGTTGCAGATATATATAAAGGTTTTATTATATTTCCGTTTTCATCAATATTATTCCAAATTTTTGCTAAAGGGCCTCCTTCTTCTATTAAAGCTTCAGGAAAATCTTTTTTTACTTGTTTAATTCTGTTTGTTATGTTCAGAGTACCTATAAAATTCTGAGAACCTCCATCACTCATCAATGCTATTCTTCCATCATCAGTCATTAAAAAACGTAAATTTTCTGAATTTTTTCCTCCAGTTGCATAAAGATTTTTTACATACTCTTCTTGATTTAAAGTAGCTTTATTAGAACTACCGGCAAATCTTGCTTTTCTTGGGTTTTTTGCCATTATTTCGACAGCTTCTTCAATACCTACAAATAATTGATCAACATTTCTAAAAGCTTCTTTACCTAAAACATCTGCTACCTGCATTGCTTCTATGCTTCCTAAAGCTGCTGCTTGATTAACAACGTCATACATGTCTGCAATATCGTCTATAGGTAAATCACCTTTTTGAGCAAGATTTAATATACCGGATAAAGAATCTGCTATACTACCTCCAACTTGCTCTCTGTTTTTTTTAAGACTATTTTGTAAATCTTTTCCTCCTTTTCTAACATATACTTCAATAATTTTCTGTAATTTACTGTCGCTTATATTATCTAAATCACGAGGAAATGTTTCTTTAATTTCTTTAAAAACATTTTTTACATTTATTTTATCTCTTTTAACTCTGCCTAAAGTTATTTGATCTAATGCTGCAAAAAGTCTTGCCCTTGTTGGGTTATCAATTTCTTCAAATATATTGTTTATATAACCTCTTTCAATTGCATCCATAACACTATTTTCATCAGCTTTTAAAATTCCTGTTTTTTGATATCTTTCATAAGCTTTTTTACCGTAAACTTCTTGTGTAAGTTTTGATGCTTTTCGTCCTCTTATTAATCTTCTTGTGCCCATAGAAGCTGCGTTTCCTAAAACTGAAAAACCGCCAGCTAATTTTGCTTCTCTAACCCCCCTGTCAAAAACATCTGACATAGATTCTTCTTGTATTTGTTGAATAAATTGTTGTCCTTCATTAAGAACATTACCAACATATGCTCCAGCTCCAGCACCTGCTGCATTAGCGGCAATTCGAGCACTATCTGTTAATGTTCCTGGAAGATAACCTCTAAAACCTTTTCCTAACATTTCTGCTAAAGGAGCTGTTTTTCCTAAAAAACCTTTTTTAAATAATTTTTTTGTTTTACTTTTGTCAGAAACAGCTCTTTTAAAAGCTTGATCAGCTTTTACTTCACCATAAATTGAAGCAGCAACGACATCTCCAAATTCCCCAACAAATTCAGAAAAATCTTCGCCTTCTAATCCTGCGGCATCTATTGCTAATAAATTATTTCCAGAAGATCCTTTTAATGGATTTCCTATTCTAGACCTTTGTAAATTTTGTTGCCCTTTAGGTGTTAAAAGAAAATTTCCCATTTGATCAACAACGTAACCTTCTTTCCCTACTTGTTGGTCTAAGTAATTTGTTTTTTCTTTAAAAGTATTTGTTCGTGCAAACTGTCTTCTAAAAGCATCGTTAGTTACGCCACTTTTATAATCAGCACCTCTAAATTTTCCTCTTTTATCATAAAGTCCTTTTGACACTCTTCTTTGTGGAACTAAAGAATTACTTCTTTCTATTGCGTAAGCAGTTGCTTCTGGTTCAGAATCAAATGTAGGAAGGGTTCTTCCTGTTAATGGATCTTTAGGCCCGTTTCTTTTTACAAAATCTTCTAAAAATCCTACATCAAATTGACCGCCTGAACTATTTACAGTAGGAATTGTTAACCACTTACCATTTTCCATTTCAAAAGTTGTAGATCTTTCAGAATAATTTTCGCCAGTTTTTTTATCTTTATAAATAGGTCTTCCAGAGGTTGTTTTTTTTGCATCTTTTATTTGTTGAGTAATTTTTTCTCTTGAACTTTTTTTATTACCCTGTAATTGATTTCTAAGGTTAGCTTCCTCTGAAGCACTTAAAGTTTCTGATTCTTGAATAACTTTAACGTAACCACCACTAGAATCTTTGTAAAATTTTTCAACAGTCATTAAGAACCCCTAGCTACATCAATTGTTCTTATAATTGCATCTTTTGGAATATCACTTGCACTTACAGATTCAAATTTAAGCCTGCTAGATTGAGGAACGGCTAACCTTGAGCCGCCTCTTTTAATTTCACTAGAAAGTCCTTTTTCAATATCTAAGACTTCATCCATGTAACCGCTTTGTTCTGCTTGAGCATAAAGGGCTTGCAATGCTGTGTTAGCATTTTGAGATGGTTTTTCAAATATATGCAATAGCTCGTCTAAAGCTAACCATGCAGATGTCATATCTGTAGTAGTTCCTAAAACATTTACAATATCGTCAGCTCTTTTTCTGTCAGCATCAGAAATAGTTCTGTTTGATTCACCTAATAAAACTGTAATGTTTTGTGCTGTAAATCTTTTTGCCCACCTACTCATAACTTCAGCAGCTATTTTTTGTGATTCTTCAGTTAATATTGGTTGACCAAATTCATTAGTTAATTCTTGACCAAAAGTTGGAGATTGCGGATCATCATCTATTTGAAATTCTATTTCAACATCAAGTCCTCTTGATGTTCCAGATAAAGCATTCATTGATCTAATAATGTCATTTGCTCTTTGGGCTAAACCAACAGTATCTGGTCCTAAAAGATTTCTTACGTTCTCTATTTCTTCTTGAGTTTGCTCAGTGTATCTTTCAGCTCTATAAATTTCAGACATAACTGGAGCTAAATCTATATCAGCTGTAAGTCTTGTTTCTCCTTGTTCATTTTCAAGAAGCCTTACTTGGTATTCCAAACCTTCATTAGAGTTTCTAGAATACATACCTGGAAGTTTTATGCCAAAAGATTTTTCATGCATAAACGGAGACGGACCGGTGTCTGCTTGCATATCAGCATAATTTTTTTCAATTTTAGAAAGTGTTAAAGCATTATCTAAAGCAGCTTCTTCTATTTCCATAGCACTTGGACCACTTAAATCTCTTCCAGCTAACGTAGCTTGTCTAAAGAATGTTTCGTCGTCCATATTTTCTGGAGCAAACTCATAACCTTGATCACTTAATTTTCTTACTTCTAATGGAGTAACTGGAGTTGGAGTTAATTCCCACTCTCCACCAGGTTTTCTAAAAGCCATTCTTTGAGCTGTTGCAGCTTGTTGTTCTTCATAATCCATTTCTGCTAAAGTTTTAGCATTTTGATAATTAGACATTGTTTTGCCTGGGTCATTATAATCTATAGGTAACATTCCAGCTTGAGCTTCAGCATATTTTTTAGCTCTGTTTTCTTCAGAGCTTTCTATAGTATATCCGGGCTGATCTCCACCAACAACAGCCTCAGCAGCTTCTCCAGATAAATAACCTGCTGCTAAACCTACTGGTAATGCACCTATTCTAGTTCTTTTAGGTATAGCTGTTGCTATTGTACTTAACAAACCTCCGCCTAATTGAGCATTTCTTTTTATTCTTTGTTGAAAAGGAGTTGCTTTAGTAGATGCAATATCTACATCTTGGCCTCTAGTTAATTGAATATCTTCTAAAAACTGAGCCTTGCTACTTTGTTGATAAGGATTTTGTTGTAAATCACTAATATCCATAGTTGCAATAGCCTCAGCTGCTTCACCAGTTCTACCGGTTTGTTCTTTAAATACTTCATATAATAAAACATTGCTTTCAGGACTATTTCCAATACCAATTTCTTCTTTTGTCATAGGTTGAATAAAAGAGACATTTCCACTTTTGTCTGTTTTTGTATTTCTTTTAATCCATTTTTTAAATTCTTTAGCGTCGTCAAATTCTTTTATTTCATTCTTTTTAACTTCTTTAGTTTTTTTCTTAACTTCTTTAGGAATTTGTTTTAAGGAATCTGTTAAAGAATCTAATTCACTTTGAATATCTGTAGGTGCTGAATTAGCAATAATAGCATCTGTTATAGCACCAGACATAATAGGATCTCTTGGAATATCACTACGTTCTGCTGCATATCTTCTTTTTCTATCTTCTTCACCGTTTCCTGCTAACGCACCTATTCCTCCAATAATCGGAAGAGCAGTTGATGCTGCTAAAGCTTTTTTTCCAAAAGGAGAAAGGCCAACAATTCTTTTTAAATTTGAAAGTCTTTTTGGTTGTATAATAGGAGGTCTATTCATTTTTTAATCTCCTTTACAGCCAGTCAAAGTAACCACCAGATTCAGGAGGTGGTGTTCCAGCAAATTGATTAGTGTATGTAGGGTTGCCAAAAGTTTGTTGCATAGGGCTTGGTGCTGATCCTTGTGCCATACCATAAGTCATTGTGTTTCCAGGTAATAAACCAGCAACCTGGAATTGTTGTAAAGTTCTATTGATTGGATCGTTATATATGCTCATAGCGTTAGCTCTTTGTGTATCATACACAGCTTGCTCATAAGCCCTAGCAGTTCGTCCGGCAGAACCTAAAGCATTAGCATCATTATACATTAAGTTTTGTAAGTTGTTTCCATAACCAGAAAATGCACTTCCTAGATTAGCCATTGCAGGTGCAAAATTTCCTAATCCTTGGCCTAATCCAACATAACTATTTGCTGTTGATCCAACATTTCCAGAAAGACCTGACAAGAGAGCTGCTAAACCACTTCTTGTTTGTCCAAATGCTTGACCTAAATTAGCCATAGTAGGACCAGCTTGTCTTAATGCTTGTTGTTCTAAATTAAATTGATTTTGTGCTTGATTAAATGCAGTTCCTAATCCTGCATTTAAAGCTTCTCTTCTAGCTTCTTGTTGTTGTTTCGCCAACTCTAAACCTAAGAGACCAGCTCTTGCAGATCCTCTTAGACCGCTTTGAGCAGCTTGAGTATTTAAATCAGTTATTTTTTGATTATAAAATTTATCTACATCTTCTAATTGATCGTCAACTACTGATCTCATGTAAGGATTCATATAATTATCAGCTGCTCTTTGATCAAAAGAACCAAGGCCAGCTTGCAACATATTCATACCTTCGTATATGCCACGTTCCGTTGGAGCTAAACCACTACGAGCCAACATAGCTGCATCTCTTTGACCTCCAATAGATTCAGAGTAAAGAGGATAAGCATCTCTCATAACAGATGCACCTTCCCCGATAAAAGGAACGGCACCTTCTGTCATTTCTATACCTCTGTTAAAATAAGGTAAATAAGACCCTACTCCACTTGTCAAAAGATCAATACTGCTTTGCTCTAAAGGATTAAAAGGAGCTATTTGAGTTGTTAAACCCTCAATTGGTGGAGAATTTGCAGTAACAGAATAAAGTTGATTAAATAAAAATTCTTGAAGAGCCCTTATATAGGGATCAGCCATTTGATATTCAACATTACCTGCTGGTACATAATCTGTTGCGTTAGGTAAGCCTTCTATTGAGCTAGTAAAATCTACCATTATTTTATCTCCAAACTATTCATTAGCTCATACATTTTTCTTACTCCTTCAGCACGATCTCCTTCGCCCATACCTCTTACAGCATCAGCTGTCATGACAAATTCACCATCAGATAGTCTTGCAGGAATAGAGTCACTTGTTCCTGTTCCTGGTCCACTGGCTTCTCCACCATCTCTTAAATCAACACCTCTACCTTTTAAAATATCAGCTTGTGTTATTTCTCCGTCATTATTTAAATCAGGAAAACTAGCTAAACCGCCTTTAGCGTATCTAGAAAAAGAAATGTCCGGAACTCTTCTTGCTACTTCACCACCATTAGCCATGCCATTATTAATAGCTACATTAGGTTGTGTGTATGTTGGGTATAGTTGATTAGGATCAATAGTTTTAAATTTCCCGCCAAATTGATTTTCTATATCCATTCTAGCTTGCATATTTCTAGCTTGAACATCGTTTTGTGCATTATTTACAGGAAGATTTGTTGGTTGTTGAAGAGCTTGAATTAACATCAACATTCTGACACTTTCTGGTTTTAAATTTCCGTTTTTATCAAAAACTTTATCAGATTTTTTTCCTGTAGGACCGTTGTTATAATCTGCTAAGAAAATCATTATATCTTCGTCAGTTAATGAAGATAAACCTTGTGAATTTTTTATTTGTTCTTTATAGGGATTATTTATAATTTGCGAATAGTTACTGTCTGTTTGACTATATTGACCTAAACTACCTAAACCAGAACCTAATCCAATATTAGGAATTGTTTCAAGAGGTTGACCTAGTAACTTAGATCCTAAATAATTTCTTAATTCCATATCAGCGTATTGATCAGCTTGAGGAAACCCTAATGCATCCATTATTTTTCCTTGAGCATACAAACCACCTACATCTTGCAATGTATTTTTAATATTTTCTCCACTACCGGCTAACTCACCAAGTCCTTCAATGCCTTGAGCAATTGCTTGTCCTCCCATTTCAGGAAGACTAGGCATTGGTCTAGGAAATAAACCGTCAACTTTTTTTCCTAAAACATTTCCAAGTGTTCCACCTCCAAGAAATCCTCCAGTCATTCCTCCTATACCAAGTAAACCTTGTGCTGCTCTTCCTCTTCCACCAAGTAATCCTCCAATACCTTTAAGAGCTTTACCGCCAACTGCTGCTCCTGCTAGCGATAAACCTAAAGATCCAAGTGCACTTGCATATTCTTCATTAGCTAATTTTTTTCTAAAACCACTATTTGGATCAGCTGCTACAAGACCAGCAGTAAGAGGCACAGTAACTTTAGGACTAAATACTGTTCCTAACGCACCTTTTGTTCTATTAAACGCACTTCTTGCACCGGCTCCAAAACCTGCACCTTTAGCTTTACCCGCACCTCTACCAAATATTTTAGGAAAAAATGTTCCTATACCTCTTTGACTTAAAGGTATTACAGCACTTGATCCTCTTTTTGCTAATTGTCTTCCAATGTAAGGAACTACTGCTCTTCCTGCTGCTAATGCTATTGGTAATGCCATTACGATGTCACCACTGTTACTGTTCCTATGGAACTTGTTAAACTCATACCCGTCGGATAAACCACAGGTAAATATAAATTTCTCCAAGCATTGCCATCGTACGCTTGGTGTACTTCCACCGTTGTATTAAATATTAACCCACCTGGGCTAAATTTTCTACCATTTCTTTCGTTAGTTGTGTAAGAAGGTACCACATTTAAATCTAATTGAAAAAGGTTTTGTTCTAATGTACGCACCATTCTGTTTAATTTCTCTGCATCTATGTCGCCTTGTGTGAAACGAGGTAGAGATGAGAAGGCTTGTCGAATGTCATAACGTGGCATTATTGTCTCCCATCTGGTTTAACATCGAGTCGTGTAGAGCCTAATCTCCAACCAACTCCAAGACGATTAGCATTGTTATTACTTCCGTCATTAAAGCTAGTTACATTTAAAGAAAACTGTCTTCCTCTTCCTCTAATGTTTGTTACTTTTGTTTCTGCATCAACAGGTATAGTTGCATCTGCTGTTAAAGTACCACCTGGTGCATCACGCATTTTTACAACTAAATCAACAGTTTGAGGTCCAGCTATATTTGTTCCTATAAATCTAAAGTCTGGTATAACTCGACTAACAAATGCAAATTGTTCGCCGTCACCTATATCAATATCTCCTGACTGAATAGAAACACCATCCATTGGAGCTCCGTCATCATCAAAACCTACTTCATGAGCATAAATATATCCTGGTGTTGAACCGCCAGCTGCTCTTGGTTTTTGATAAATGCCGTAGTCAATCCAAGCTGTTCTTTCCATTTTACCTATAGACCATGTTCTTTGCACGTAGTTATAAGTTACATAGCGATCAATTTCGTTAGAACCAGCAGAAGGATAGTACCATCCTACTTCATCAAATGTTTGATTAGAAAAACCAAAAATTTTATATCTTTCGTCATAGTTAATATCGTTAAAGACATATTCTTTTACACTACAAGGAAGAGCGTTAACAGAACCTGTGTAGACATAGAAGTTAGATTTATCCATCCAAAATGTTGCATCGGCTCCATTAACCGCTGCATTTGGACCAAGTATCGAGGGACCCCTAGCGAGGAGAGAAGTGGTAAAGGGCAGGGGTCCCCCTACGAATCGCAATGAAAACAATGCGATATCGGTCCATACTAATATTTCCTGACGAGTTTGTAGCCCGCCAATAATCTCAGAACCTAGATTTAATTCAATTTGATCAGCTGTAGATGTACCATCTGTTCGTATTTGCCAATCGACTGCACTGTTTTGATTAGAAATTGCTATTATCATTGGGTCTATTGTTCCTGTTCTAGAAGCACCAGAAATAGGATCAACACCTAACGCAATAACATGGCCGTCTCTTTCAGAGACAATAACTTGATTTGCTTTTGTTGGAGCTAAAATAGCTCCTGAATCATCTGTTATATCTGTAGCACGAGTATTTGTTCCTGCACTTTCGTCCCATTTATAAATACCACCGCCTCTGTAATTCATAATAAGATCTTCACCATAATTATCTTGATTCCATAATCTAAAAGAAGTTCCGGTAGCACCAAAACCCCAAGAGCCGGCATTCCAACTACTAGAGCCCCAACCACCTAAAAGATTTTGTAAATCTTCGCCAACAGGTATTTCAAAAGCAAATGTTAAAGTACCTCCAGTATTAGATGTAGATCCATTAGCTTGAGTAGCAACTGTTATATCAAAATTATTAGCATCAACAACAGCTACAGAATGATTAGCATTTATTTGTGCTATTGGAATACCATTAACAGGAGCTGACAATCCAGAGATAGTTACAAAATCTCCTGTAGCACAACCATGGCCTGTAACAGTAAACCTTACAGAAGTTGTTCCATTTGTAGTCATTATATTTGTAGCGGATACTGTGGATCGTAATGGTGTAATATCATAAAAAACAGATTGATTAAGAACATAAAACTTACGATTAGTTCCTACACCTAAATATTGATTGCCGTCAAAATCAGACCACTCAAACAATGTTCGGCAACTTCCTAAGAAAGAATTTTGAGAATACTTTTCCCATCCACCTATTTTTTGAGGAAGACCTGCTTGAAAACGAACAAGGTTACCATCTGTCCAGCCACCTTCGTCTGTATAATCTGTTGTTTCTTTGTTTATTCCAGGTCGGAAATTAAATTTCGCTAACGGCATCTTGTAATTCTTCCACTTTCTCTTGTAAATCGTCGATTTTCCAAATTGCTTCTTTTAAAGCTTGAGTAAGTAAAGGAACCAGCTTAGATAAATCTAATTGCTGTAGGATTGGTGCGTCTGTTATTGGATCAACAGCGTCCTTATCACCGGTAACTGCATTAGGAACTACAGCGTCAACTTCGTGAGCTATAAAACCCTCATTAATATCTTCGCTTCCTATAAAAGAATAGAGAAGAGGTTGTAACTCTAGAACTCTTTCAACAGCATCTTCAATTTCACCTAGTTTATCTTTAACTCGATAATCAGAAGTAGTATTAAATGATGCAGCAGTTCCGTTGTTAGTAACAGAGCCTACAGTTGTAGCTCCGTTTAAAAATTGCATATGTGGTATACCAGTACCTTGATAGCTTTGAAGGGTGGTATTTGTATCTAAGTAAGCTGTAGCATTATCAACAGCATTTGTTGTTGTTCTAGCTCCGTAAAAAATATTACCAGAAGCGTCTATTCGTATTCTTTCAGCTGTACCGCCTGTTATAAATGCTAATTGATCTGAAGTAGCTTTAATATTATTTCCATCAATATTTACAAGATCTACTGTTAAATTAGTAGCAGGTGCGTTACTTCCTATACTAACACCATCAATTGTTCCTGCGTTAATATCTGCTTGATCTAAATAAGCAATTCCATCAATGTAAATATCTTTAAATTTAAGAGTAGATGTTCCTATATCGTGTGTATCATCTGTATCGGGTATAATTCCCTTTGTTAAAAGAGTTCCAATACCGTTTACAACATTACCGTTAGTTGCTCCTGCACCATCAGTATATATAATAGCACTTATTCCGTTAGGAACAGTAACTGTAGTTCCACCAGATCCTTGTTTAAAAATAAGAGAGTAACCGCCAGTAGTAGAATTTTTTACATACCAATTTTTTTCTAAATCAGAAGGAGAAAAAGTTATTGTTCTGTTGGCTGTTAAAGTTCCTGTAAAATTAACAATTTTATTTCTAGCATCTGATGTAGCTCCATCAGAAATACTAAAAGTTAAATTAGAATCAGACATTGTATGACTTACATATCCGCCTATAGCTTGATCTACAATATCAAAATTAGTATTTGTACTTGTACCCCATGTACCAGATTCTTCACCTGTTTGAATTAATTTTATTCCTAAATTACTAAATGTAGCCATTATGCAGCAATCCTTGTCCAATTAGGGTCTTGGCTAGTATTAACTTCTTGCCAGAGAAGTATATCTCCAATTGACCCAGTTACACTCACTCCAGTAGGGAATACATCGGCACCTAAACCTACGGTTATTTGACCAATTAAACCTTGAGACGTTAATCCCGTAGGAATTATTGTTACTCCTGCTGATACCGTAACAGTTCCATCGCTCAATGTCATTAAGAGATTTACGTTTGCTTCAATAGAAAGAGCAAAACCCATCCCGCTATGGTTAGAACATTTTACATACAATGTTGATGGTGCATTCTCAGCTACTACAATTTGTGTGTAAGCTCCAGCCTGACCTGGTGTTCCTACGACTGTAACGCCATCAGTGTAATCAGACCCATCTTGTGAAGTACTAAATCTTAAAGGATGTGTTGCATTACTTGAGTCTGATTGATCAAACTTGTAAGTAAAACCTTTGTGTAGGGCCGTATAAAGACTTTGTTTTTGACCATTAGCATAATATTTATTACCACCACCAGAATTATATACAGTAATAGTAAATGTTTCATTGCCACGAGGAGTAGCTATTGTACTTGTATTAACAGCAACTGTTCCTATTTCTCCAGTAGCTGTTTGACCTGTAGGTGTAATAACAGAATCAAAATTAGTAGCTGGAGTTCCAATTGCACCAGTGGCAGCAACTCCATTTGTAACAACAAGTTCGTTACCTTGGGTGGCTACAGAAAAAGTACCTATTGATATAGTTGCACTTACTCCGCTTACAACATCAGTAACATTAAAGACTGCATCTATAGTTACATTGCCAATAGTTGTACTTGCGGAAACACCAGTAGGTACTACAGTAACAAATTGTCCCGCAGACGCAGTTCCTAATTGACCAGTGCCAACAACACCCGTAACCTCAACTGTTACAGATAAAGTCCCTTGATCTGAAAAAGGAAAATCGGAATATGTACCTACACTAAACATATACTAGACCTGTGTTATATTACTTCCTAATGTGTGTGCCGCAGCAGTTGTGCTGTTTGAACCTCTCGTAGCACCAGTTAAGGCTGTTCCGCTTACACCTGTATAAGCAATTTTTTCATCACCAATTTGAACTGTTCCGCTTGTTGTAAAAGGATTTGAATTAGTTACATCAATAGTAGTAGCAGACGCATTGATGTCAGCATTTAACTCTGAACTTCCTTTAAAACTAGTATTAGCAGCTAAACTAGAACCTGAAGTATGTTTGTATTTCCATCCCCAATAATCACCTGGATCGGTAACACCTGTTACAACAGTTACATTAGAACTGTTACAATCAGATATAATAAGAGTCTCAGGATCTCCTATTACAA
>WLWH01001388.1_pt1 | contig 16130 bp, 26 predicted proteins | sample 6712741 | NCBI WGS metagenome assembly WLWH01 (sample SAMN12718694, study PRJNA515312) | sponge metagenome | isolation source: marine sponge | host: Mycale hentscheli | place: New Zealand: South Island, Marlborough, Capsize Point | collected 2003-05-01 | reverse complement strand
GGCTTTCCCTCTCCCCGAGGGACCCCTTGGGTGGGGATATGGTGTGTTCTATGACTCTGGTGAGGGAAGAGGCATAAGGTCATGACCGGTTACGACCACCGCCACCGCCAGGCCCGTGCCGAGCTGCTCGCCGACCGGCCGGTGTGCGTTTGGTGTCGTGGCGCTGTTGCGACCGAGGCCGACCATGTCCCGCCGCTGGCGTCGTTCCCGCCTGGCGAGTGGGTCGGGCAGTACGTTCCGAGCTGCGGCCCGTGCAACGCTGCCCGTGGCGGCCGGCTCGCTGCGCAACGCAAAAAGCCGAAACCTGTGACCTCGAGGAGATGGTGAGATGGGCCGACACCGCAAAGCTGTCGAGAAGTACCTTGAAACTGCTGATGGCGACCCGGTGACGGTCGAAACGTGCCGAGGGCTCGCTGACCGGTGGGATGCGATCGAGGCCGGCGCTGACGGTGCCGGACAAATACCGCAGATTGCGGCGGTTTTGCTTCAATCCTGCAAGGATCTGTCGATTCCGCACGAGGATGCCCTGGCTTCGCTTGAGAACGCATTGAAGGCCATATGACGGCTATCGCACGCCAGTCTGTGCTGTTCGGCGAGGAACAGGCTGAAGCAACGAGCGATGACGTCTACACGCCTCGCTGGGTCTTCGATCAGCTCGGCTTGACGTTTGACCTTGACGTCGCTGCACCGCCTGGCGGCATCCCATACATTCCGGCAAACAGACATTTCACGCAAGCCGACGACGGCCTTGCGCAGCCGTGGCACGGCCGGGTTTGGATGAATCCGCCCTATTCGGCCTGCACGCCTTGGGTGCACCGATGGCTGGAGCACGGGAACGGTGTAGCGCTACTTCCATGCGCAAAATCTCGCTGGTTCTGGACCTTGTGGAAAGAAGCTGACGCCATACACGCGCCTGACGCTTTCAAGTTCGCAAACGACGTCAGTATCAGCTACCCGGTGCTGCTTGCGGCAATGGGCGACGACAACGTCAAAGCGCTTTCAAGATTGGGTCGAACCCGATGAGCTACCCGGCGGCCTTGCACGCCACACCTGCAAGCGATTCACCGAGCCGAGGCCACTACCTCGCCCAGGTCGCCGAGCTCATGGGGCTGGAGTTGTTTGGCTGGCAGCGGCAGGTCGCCGACGTGGCCCTCGAGGTCGACGAAGCCGGCCGGTACAAACGCCGCACGGTTGGCCTTTCGGTTGGCCGGCAGAACGGCAAAACGGCGCTGTTGTCGGCCCGTATCGGTCTTGAGCTGCTCGCCGGCGGCCATGTCGCCTACACCGCCCAGGACCGAGGCGGCGCACGCCTCAAGTTCCAGGAAACGGTCGAGATGCTGCGGCCCGGCCTCGGTAGCCGCTTCCAACAGCTGCGGCTCGCAAACGGCTCTGAATGCTTGACGATGTCGAATGGCGCGTCGTTCCGAGTCGTCACCCCGTCGAAAGACGGTGCCCGAGGCTTGTCGCTCGACCTCGTCGTCATCGACGAAGCCCTGGCGCATCCGCTTGAGCTCGTCGGTGCCCTCGGTCCCACAATGTCGACCAGGCCGTCGTCGCAAATGTGGCTCGCCTCTAACGCCGGCACAAGCCAGTCGCAGCTGCTGCGCCACTACCGTGATCTCGGCCGTGCTGGTGACTCGCCCTCGCTGGCATGGTTTGAATGGGCTGCTGCCGACGACGCCGACCCTGACGACCCTGAAACGTGGCTGGCAGCGATCCCGACGCTCGCCGAGGAGCTCGGCGTAACGATGGCCGCCGTTGAGGACTTCCACGGCACCATGACCACCGACCTGTTCGATCGAGAGATACTCAACCGCTGGCCGCTCGAGTCCGGTGATTACGCCCTCGACCTGGCCGTGTTCGCACAGCTCGAAGAGCACGACTTGCCGCACGGCGAAAAGCTCGCCCTCGGCGTCGACGTCAGCCCGATGCGAGACTGGTCAACAATCGCCATCGCTTCGCAGACCGGCGACCGATACCTCACCGAGATTGTCGACCACCGGCCCGGTGTCGGCTGGGTACCAGCACGCCTCGCCGAGCTCGCACAACGCTGGGGCGCAACAATCGTCGTTGACGCCGGCGCAGCTGCTGGGTCGCTGCTGCCACACTTGCAGCACCTCAACACGCTCGAGGTCGGTGCCCGTGACTACTGCGCCAGCTGCGCCACCATGCACGACGCCATCGTGGACGGAAAACTCGCCCACCTGGGCGACAGCATTCTCGCCGACGCAGTCGCCTCGGCTACCCGCCGGCGGCTCGGTGACAGGTGGGCCTGGAAACGCACAAGCGACGAAAGCCCGATCACGCCGCTCGTGGCTGCTAGCCTTGCGCTATGGGGCGCAATCTCCGTCGCGCCGAAACCGACCCCGCAGGTGTTCTGATGTATCACGCCGCCCTACAGCTCGCCGGTATCCTCCTGGCGCTTACCGCTGTGCTGATCGAGTTCGGACTGTGGCCGGCAGTATTCGCAACCGGCATCGCTGTCGTCATCGTGTCTGCTGCTGTTGAGGCTGGTGAAGCGTGATCGGCGACCTGATCCGCAGAAACGTCGAAACGAGGGCAACGACTATTGAGCTGCCTGCTCGCAGCATCACCTCTCAAACGCTGTTCGGGCCGATGTCAGTTACGCGTGACACGCTGCTGTCCGACGTCGTGGCGAACCGGTGCGTGGCGCTGATCTCCGATCAGATCGGCTCACTGCCTGTTGCTGCCGAGCGCAACGGCGAAATGGTCGAAACGCCGGCGCTTCTGTCCGCTCCCGAGGTCGACCGCACCCGCTCCGAGTTCATCGCAGCCCTCACAACGTCGCTGCTTATCAACGGGAACGCCTACCTGCTCGCCGGTAACCGCAACAGCCTCGGTTTCGTGCAAAACGTCGTGCTGCTCGATCCCGAAGCCATCCAAGTGTTCGTGCAAGACGGCCGGCCGCAGTACCGCACAGCTCGAGGCGCGCTCAACCCCGAGGACGTGCTGCACATCCGCAACTTCACGCTGCCCGGTCACGTCGTCGGCTACGGCCCCCTCGACTACAACCGGCAAAGCATCGCCCAAACGCTCGCAGCCGACCAGTACGCCGCACAAGCGTTCACGACCGGCGCGCTGCCCGACGGCGTGCTGCATAGCGAAAACGAGATCACGTCCGACCAGGCTCAAGACCTCAAAGCGGCGTGGATCGCTGGCAACGGCGGCCGGCAACGAGGCCCAGCCGTGCTGTCCGGCGGCGTCAAATACCAGCCGCTCGAGTTCTCATCGGTCGACATGGAACTGCTCGACAGCCGCCGGTACAACGCCGAACAAATGTGCACCCTGTTTGGTGTCCCGCCGCACCTCGTCGGCGTGCCCTCGCAGGATTCGAAGACGTACAGCAACGTGCAGCAGGACTCGCAGTTCTTCGTCCGCTTTACGCTGCGGCCGCTGGCAATCAAGATCGAAGAAGCGATGTCGACGCTGCTGCCTCGAGGTCAGCGCGCCGTGTTCAACTTCGACGCCGTGCTTCGGGCAGATACGCAGACACGCTACGACGCGTATGAGACAGCGCTGCGGGCCGGCTTCATGACAGTCGACGAGGTCCGAGCTTTGGAGGGTTTGACGTGACCGAGATCGAAACACGCACAATCAGCTTCGACGGCATCGAGACACGCACCGATGACGACGGCTTCCGGCACCTGGTCGGCATCGTCGTGCCCTGGGCCGGCGAGTACCGCATGCCAAACGGGCTCACCGAGAGCTTCGAGCGTGGCGCATTCACCAAGACGCTGCAAGAACGAGGCGACCGCATCCCGCTCTACCAGCAGCACGAATCACGCTCGACGCTGCCAGTCGGCACCTCGGTCGGCTACGAAAACACCAACGATGGCCTTGTGATGGACTTTCGCATGGCCCGCACCGAACGAGCAGCCGAAGTGCTAAGCCTCGCCGATGACGGCATGGTCACTGGTCTTTCGGTCGGCTTTATCCCCGTGCGTTCCCGCACCGAGACACGAGGCACCGGTCAGCACGTCGTCAGGGTCGAAGCCCGCATGGACCACGTCGGCTTCGTGGCACAGCCGGCCTACGACGGCGCACGCGTCCTGGCCGTGCGTCACTTCGACGCCGACGACCCCGAAATCGCACCGAGGCTCGCACGCTGGCGAGGCGCGTTCGCATGACAATGAAATCCGAGCAGCTCACCGTCGGCCTGACCGCCGTGCGCATCCTCGACGACGAGAACACAAACCGGCGCGTGTACTTCCACGACGACAGCAGCCACCCGGTCTACCTCGGCGGCTCTGACGTGCTCACGAGCAACGGCCTTGAAATCCCGAAGAACTTGCTGCTCGAAATTTTCATCCCGGCCAACGAAGAACTGTGGGCCGTGTCCGGCAACGCCGACCAAACCGTCAGCATCCTCTACCAGACAGACTGATGCCCGAGGCACCCGCCTACGTTCGCCGCAACGCCCAACGAGGCCTCAGACTCCTCGAGTTCGCCGGTGACGGCCTCCAGGCGTCGACCGTCCGAGCAGCCCGCAGAATGGCCGAGGGCACCATCAGCGACCAGAAGGCCCGCCTGATGGGTCCGTGGTTCGCACGCCATGAAGGCGACCTCGACAGCGAAAGAGCTCGTGCGTACCTGGCCGGCGACAGCGAACGACCGACGGCCGGGCAGGTCGCCTGGCTGCTTTGGGGCGGCGATATCAGCGGCGACGTCATGCGCGCAGCCCGCTGGGCACGACGCCAAACCGAAACAGATGACCGAAGCACGCCGACCAGCGTGATAGATTCACCCCAAACCCACGTTGCGCCGCTGGAAGCGCCGCCTGTTAGCTACGGGCACCCGACCAGCACCCGACACACCACACCGACCAAGAAAGGCGCAACCGTGCGTTTGCTTGACCAGCTCGTCGAAGAACGAGCAGAACTGTCCGAAACCGTTGACGGCATGTTGACCCGTGCAGCCGACGAATCCCGTGACCTCAGCGAAGTTGAGGACAAGAACCTCGCCGACCTCAAGGCCCGAGCCGATGCCCTCGACGAGCGCATCACCGAGCTGCGTGCCGTGCAGGTTGCGAACCTCGAAGCGGCGAAGCTTCGTGCCGAGGTCGCTGCGACCGACGAACCCGAGGCCCGTTCGGCTGCCGGCGTCGTCCAGGTGCACAGCGAGCCCATCACCTACTCCGAGCGCAGCAACCACAGCTTCTTCTCGGACATGTACCACGCCCAGACCTACGGCGACACCGACGCCCAGGGCCGCCTTGCGCGTCACCGTGAGGAAATGGCTGTCGAGCACCGTGACGGCACGACCGCCAGCTTCGCCGGTTTGGTCGTTCCGCAGTACCTGACCCAGCTGGCCGCCGAGCTCGCTCGTGCAGGCCGGCCGTTCGCTGACCAGTGCACCTCGCTGCCGCTCCCGGCCGACGGCCTCACGGTCAATATCTCGCGTGTGACCACCGGCTCGAGCGCTGCTGTGCAGGCCGCCGAGAACGACGCCGTGTCTGAAACGGACATCGACGACACGCTGCTCACCGCCGACGTGCGCACCATCGCCGCCGGCCAGCAGCTCAGCCGCCAGGCCGTCGAGCGTGGCACCGGCGTCGACGCCCTCGTGGCAGCCGACATGCTCGGCGCGATGGCGACCACCCTCGACAACCAGCTGCTGAACGGCTCCGGCTCGTCTGGCCAGCTGCTCGGCTTGACCAACGTTTCCGGCATCAACTCGGTCACCTACACCGACGCATCGCCGACCGCTGCCGAGCTCTACAGCAAGATCGTCGACGGTATCCAGCAGGTCAACAGCAACCGGTACGCCGGTGCCGACCTCATCGTCATGCATCCCCGCCGCCTTGCGTTCATGCAGGCCGGTGTCGACTCGAGCAACCGCCCGTTGGTGGTGCCCTCGCAGAACGTCCCGCAGAACGCCATGGGCGTCGGACCGGTCGCCGGCTACGGCAACACTGGTGCGTCGATCGCTGGCCTTCCTGTCGTGACCGATGCGAACGTCGTCACCAACGCTGGTGCAGGCACCGACGAGGATGAGATTTACATCGTTCGTCGTGCCGACATGCTGCTGTTCGAGGACGCTGGTGCGCCGGCCCTCGTCCGCATGGACCAGACCGCAGGCCTTAACCTGACGGTGACGATGGTTGCGTACCAGTATGCGACCTTCATCCCCGGCCGTTACCCGGCGAGCATCTCCGTGATCTCCGGCACCGGCCTCGTGGCCCCGACCTTCTAACAGGTCGCATCATCGTCGGTCGGGTCGGTACCAGTCCCGGCCCGGCCGACACCCTGACCCACGAAAGGTTCACCATGTCTGACGCCCTTTGGCAGAAGCAGGCCCTTAGCCGTGTTGAGAAGCCCGTCAAGGCTCCCGCACCGGCTCCGGCCAAGAAGGCCACCAAGAAGGCCAAGAAGGCGTAACGATGGCGTACACGTCGCTCAGCGTGCTCAAGGACTACCTCGGCATTCCGAGCGGCACCACGTCCGAAGATACGCCGCTCACTGCAGCGATCAACGCTGCCCAGGACCTGGTCGACGGCTACACCAACACGACGTTTGAAACGGTCACCGAAGCGCGTGTGTACCGTGCCGACGATCCGCAGGTGTTGCTCGTCGACCAGTTCCACACCCTCACCGGCCTCGTCGTCAAAACCGACACGTCGAATGACGGCACCTACGACACGACGCTGACCATCACGACCGACTTTGTGGTGCAGCCGTTCAACGAGCCGCCGTTCACGTCGCTGCTCAACGTGTCCGGCGACTGGCCCCGGTACTTCTCTGGCCGGCCAGCCGTGCAGGTAACGGCCGCCTACGGCGACCAGAACGCCGCAGCCGTCCCGTATGCCGTGCAGCAGGCCGCACTGATCCTCGCCGCACGCCTGTACCAGCGCAAAGCGTCCCCGCTCGGCATCATGACCGGCTTCGCTGACTACGGCATCGCCCGCATCAGCCGCCAAGACCCCGACGTCGCCGCCCTGCTCCAGCAATACAAGCGGCTCGCGACCGCCTAATGGCCGACTACACCGCCATTCGTGACGGCCTCGCTGCACAGCTCGAGACTGTGCCGACGTTCCTGACCGTGCACGCCACCGTCCCGAACCGCATCGTTGCGCCGGCGGCCGTGGTCGTTCCGGGCCGACCCGTCGCCACCTACCACGACAGCATGATCGGCAGCGGCGGCTCGCTCACCGTGTTCAACTTCGAGCTGGTCTGCGCCGTGCAATCCATGACCGAGGAATTTGCGCAGGACGCCCTCGACGACCTCATCAGCGGCACGAACAGCGTGCCAGCAGCTGTCGAAGCCGACCCGACCCTCGGCGGCGCAGCCACGACGTGCCAGGTTCGCCAGGCCGTCGACTACGGCGTGGTAGCCTTTGCAGACACCGAGTTCATCGGTGCCCGTTTTCTCGTAGAGGTATACGCACGATGAGCACCTACACCGTTACGTCACACAAGCTTGTCGGCCATGAGCACGGCGACACCGTGACCGACGACGACCTCGAGGGCGCAAACGTGCCCGCATTGATCGCAGCAGGCCACCTGGCCGAAGCGAAACCGAAAAACAGCCGAAAGGCCAACCCAGAAAGTGAGGCCGACTGATGGCCGTTTTTCTTCAGAACACAGTCACCGTGACCGTGAATTCCGTCGATTTGACCGATCACATCGCCAGCGTGACCTGGACCGAAACCGCAGACGAGCTCGAAACCACAGCGATGGGCGACAACAACCGCACCCGCATCGGTGGCCTCAAAGACGGCAGCGTGTCGATCGAGTTCCACCAGGACTTCGCCGCTTCGTCGGTCAATGCCACGCTGTACCCGCTGCTCGGCACCGTCACCACCGTCGAGATGACCCCGACCAGCGCCGCAGTGGCAGCCGACAACCCGAAGCACTCCGCCTCGGCCCTTGTCACCGAGCTCCCCATCATCGACGGCAGCGTGTCCGACCTGGCCACCATCTCGGTGACCTGGCCGCTGTCAGGCGCAGTTACGGTGACGACGAGCTGACATGCTTGACCTCTCCATCTCAACCCGACTGGCCGACGAGAAGGAGCCAGTCACAAGCAAACCCACGATGGGCACGCTGCTCCAGCTGGAGCGGCACTTCAACCTGCCAAGCGCAATCGAGGCGTTGCAGCAAACGAAAATCGAGCATGTGGCGTGGCTGGCGTGGGAATCACGCCGGCACGCCGGGCTCACCGTGCCGACCTGGGAAAAGTTCCGAGACACGCTCGTCGACATCGAGTTCGACAGCGACAACCACACCCCTTTAGCCGAAGGGGAACCGCCTACGGCCTAGCGTCGTTGGCACTCGCTACCGGGCAACCGCTCAGCGAGCTTGAGAACGCTTCCCCGGCCGTCATTCGTGCGTTGCAGGCAATCCTGAAAGAGCGTCAGCAGGCGCAAGAGAAAGCAGCACGGAGGCGCTGACGATGGCACAACCCGCAGTCCGAGTCGAGGGCGGCAGGGAGCTGCGGCGCAAGTTTCGTGAAGTCGGCGACGACATGACTGACCTGAAAGACCTGCACAAAGAGCTAGCAGACGACGTCGCCGGCACGGCAAAGACCAAAACGCCGGTGCGTAGCGGCCGGCTGCGCAACTCGGTGCGTGGCAGCGGCACCAAAACTGCTGCTCGAGTTCGTGCCGGCAACAACCGACAAAGCGGCCCAACCTCGGTGCCCTACGCCGGCCGCATTCACTTCGGCGACCCTGGCAGCCGTACCCGTGGCCGTATTAGGCCGCAGCCGTTCCTGTACGAAGCACTCGACGATCGCCGCCAGCAGGTCGTCGATCGGTACAACGACGAGGTCCGGTCCATCATCCGGCGCACGTTCTAGGATTACGGCATGGCAGCAGGCTCAAGCGTCATCAACGTCGCTATTCTCGGCGACGCTAAAAAGTTCAAGCGTGCTGTTGGTGACGCCGGCGACAAGCTCGGCAAATTTAGCGCCAAAGTCGGCAGCGTTTCGGCAAACGTCGTCAAAGGCTTCGGTGTCATGGGCGCTGCGGCTGGCGGCCTGGCCGTCGTTGTCGGCAAACAGCTGTTCGACGTCGGCGAGGAACTGACCGCCCTCGACCAGAAGATCGGCACCGTATTCTCAGGCGAGTCGCTCGAAACGGTAACGGGTTGGGCTGACGAGGTCGCTGCCCGCATGGGGCTCACATCGACACAGGCGGCCGGTCTTGCTGCTAACGCCGGCGACCTGCTCAAGCCGATGGGGTTCACGGCCGACGAAGCCGCCAACATGTCGACCGAGATCATTGGCCTGGCCGGTGCGTTGTCGGAGTGGTCAGGCGGGCAGCGTGGCGTCGAAGAAACCGCTGAGATTCTGTCCAAGGCGCTGCTCGGCGAACGTGACTCGCTTAAGTCGCTCGGCATCTCGATCAATCAGGCCGAGGTCGACCAGCGTGCCCTGACGATCGCACAGCAAGACGGCCGTGACGCCATCACCGCTCAGGACAAAGCGCTGGCGACGCAGGCGCTGATCCTCGAGAAATCGACCGATGCGCAGGAGGCGTTTGCTGCCGGCGGCAACAAGCTCACCGCAGCCCAAAACCGGCTGCGTGCGGCGTTCGGTGAGCTCCAAGAACGCCTAGCCCGCAAACTGCTGCCGCTGTTCGCCAAAGCCGCCGACATCGTCGTCGAGCTGATCGAGGTGTTTGACAAGGACGGCCTCGGCGGCGTCATCTCAAACGTGTCGGACCGTGTTAGGGCAGCGTGGCCGGCGATCCGCACACAGCTCGGCGTGTGGGCACAAGGGTTCGTTGACTGGATCAAACGAGTCGGGCCGCCGTTCTTCTCAGCGCTCGGCAGCCTCCTGGTCGACTTCGGCAAATGGTTCATCGACGACGCTTTGCCCGTCATCATCGACAAACTCAGCCAATGGGCGAACGCCTTCATCGACTGGATTGGGCCGCTCATCCCGCCCTTCTTCCGCCGGCTCGGCGAACTGATCGCTGACTTTGCGAACTGGTTCATCGACGACGGTCTACCGATGATCGTCGAAAACCTCGCCAGGTGGGCACAAGCGTTCCTTGAGTGGGTCGGGCCGCTCATCCCGCCGCTGCTCCGTGAGCTCGGCAACCTGCTCGTCGATATCGGCTTTTGGATGCTGACCGACGCCCTGCCCAAACTTATGGGCTACCTGGCCGAGTGGGCCGTAGCGCTCGTCGAGTGGATCGTCGACGTCACGCCTGACGTGCTGCGCGAGCTCGGCAATCTGCTGGTCAGCCTCGGCGTCACGCTTTACAACGGCGCAATCGACCTCGGCAAAGACCTGGTACAGGCGATCGTTGACGGCATTCGGTCGGTCGGTAGCAGGATTCCAAGCGCTATCAGTTCATTCATTCCATTCAGCAATTTGTTGCAGCAGGCAACCGATCCGTTCTTGCGAGGCAGGGCTGCTGGCGGCCCGGTCAGCCTCGGCAGCGCGCCGTACATCGTCGGCGAAAACGGCCCCGAACTGTTCGTCCCGTCTGGCTCGGGCACGATCATGAACAACAACCGGCTCGGCATGATGGGCGGCGGCGGCGCTATCAACGTCACCGTGAACATGCCTGCCGGTAGTAACGGCGACGACGTCGTGCGAGCTCTGCAAGACTTCCAGCGACGCCGAGGCGCGATCCCGGTCACGACGTCCGGCGCAAGGTTCTAGCCGTGGCCTGGCCCGACTACTCGATCTATCTGGTCGAGGACGTCAACAACCGAAACGACATCGCCGGAACCGTTCTCGGTTTCAGCATCGACCAGGCCGCCGAAGCCGGCCAGATGGGCCGAGGCAACGCTGTCATCGAGCTCGACAATCAGGATGGCCGTTACACGCCCTACAACGGCGGCACCTACTCTGACGTCGACTGGTTCTCAGCAGCGATCGAGATCACGGTCGGCACCTACCCGACCAGCATCCTCGCCTACCTGTTTGCAGGCATGATTGTCGGGTTTGACCTGGTCGACGACGGCATCAACTCAAAAGTGCGTTTGAGTGTCGCTGACGCGTTCAGCATCGGCGGCCGCACACCCGTCGTCGACCGCACCGTCACCGGCACCACAACCGGCCTCGCAGACTTCATCGAAACGTACTGGTCAGGAACGTACGGCGAAGTACAGCTCCCGACGCTCGGCGCTGGCGCAGGTGCCGAACCGTACGACGACGACGCCGGCCCGACAGCGCTCGAGATCGACTACAAACTCGCTGACGTGCCACAAACCGCAGCGATGGACGAAATGAACGCCGCTGTGCTGCCGGCCGGCCCTGGCGTAGCGTTCCCGACCCGCCTGTTCCTGCCTGACCCTGGCTTCCCGCTGCTGTGGCACTTCACAAGCGCCGATCAGCTCCACCGAGGCACCGCCTTCGACAACACGTTCACGTTCACCGAATCACCCGCCGTCGGCGAGCTCCCGTATGCGCGCCTCGAGCGTGGCTACAACATCGACGAAGTCACCAACTCGGCACAGGTCACCGGTGCGTTTTCTGGTGCTGCGCAGCAAACGTCACAAAACACGTCGTCGATCGACAAGTACGGTGCCCGCAACCGGCAGTACACGACCGCTGACCCGACTGACGCCCAGGCGGCCCAGACGGCGCAGGCGTGGACGTCGAAGTTCAGCGACACCGACTTTGTGGCGCAACGCATCCTCGTGACCCGTGCGATGGTTGCCGACAAGGTCGGCGACGACTCAAGCCCGTGGCTGTTCCTGCTCGACTGCCGCAAAGGCTGGTGGAACCCAGCTACGGTAACGTACACGCCGACCGGCGGCAGCGAACGCACCGACGAAGTGCTGATAACGGCCCGCACGATCGAAGCGACTCCGTCAGACACGACCGTCATGTTGACGCTGCGGCCGCTCGCAAATTATTGGGCCTTCACGCTCGACTCTGACATTCTCGGAGTGCTTGACGTCAACAGACTAGGATGACCCTATGGCCTACCAGGGAAATTTCGCTTCTAACAGCGTTTTGACTGCGTCGGACCTCAACGGCTTTGGCAACGTCACGGTACTGCGCCAGAACAGTTTGAGCGTTCCGAACACAACCAACACAGTGCCAGCATTCAACATCGAAGACATCGACGTCAGCGGCTGGCATACCGGAACGAACGGTTATGTCACCGTCGATCAAGACGGCATTTATCTGGTCACAGCCAACGCAAGGAATCTAAACGGATTTAGTAGAGGCCTTATCGTTATCGACGTCAACGGCACTGCAGCTGCTGACCAAGATGTGTCAGGGGCTCGCGATTTGTCTTCCAGCGTTGTTTTGGCAGCTTCAGCCTCTGACCAAATCAGAATGGTCGTCTGGCAGCAATCTGGCACCACACAAACACCTGACGTTCGTTTGACTTGTCAGCTTGTGAGGGCAACATGATTGAATTACCAGGACTTCCAGAGGACGAAGAAACCCAGCGGGCCGAAATGCGCCGCATCCGTGACGATCTGCTCAAATCTTCGGATTACACGCAGGCCGCTGACGACCCGACCGGCAACCAGGCCGCCTGGGCCGCCTACCGCCAAGAACTGCGCGACGCACCCGCAAGCTGGACACCGGCCTCGACCTGGACACCGCCGGCCCCGCCGTCATAACGCAGCACGATGCGCGCCGCCCTGCTGGCACGCCGCACCAGCCGCACCCTGCTCGCAGCCACCTACCTGCTCGCATTCTTCGCACCATCGCAAGCGCTCAGCGTGCCGGCCACCGTCGCACTATCTGCTGACACGCCATATGTCGACTACTCGGTCACGCTCGACGGCGACACGCTGTTTTACGTCACCGCCTCGTCAGGCCAAAACTGCGCCGGCTGGGACTTCGCCGAGCACGTCGACCCGTATCTCATCCTGTTCAACGACACCGGCGAGGTCGCTCGTGACGACGACGGCAACTTCAACGAGATCGGCGACTGCTACTCGGCGAAGCTCAACCTGACACCTGCTGCCGGGACCTACACGCTGCGCGTCAGCTCGTACCAGCACGAGACAAATATGACGGTGCCGACCGGGTCGGTGACGCTGGGATGGTCGCAGGACGGCTACCAGCCGCCTACAACGACGACGACCACGACCAGCACAACAACCACCACAACAACCACCACCACGCAGCCAGCAACGACAACGTCAACAACGTCAACAACGCTGCAACCGTCATCGACCACGACCACTTCAACAACGACAACGGCAGCCCCCTCGACGACGACGAGCACCACTAGCAGTACCACAACAAGCACCACGACCACGACAGCACCGCCTACGACGACCAGCACCACGACGACGACGGCAGCACCTACCACAACAACGAGCACCACCACGACCTCGACGACGACCGTGCCGCCGACGACCACCACGACGACAACAACAACAATCGCACCACCCACCACCACGTCGACCACAACAACCCTGCCGCCAACAACGACCACAAGCACGACCACAACCACCGTGCCACCGACGACCACCACAACGACGACGACGGCCCCGCCTACTACCACATCGACAACCACGACGAGCTCAACCACGTTGCCGCCGGCCACCACGACCTCGAGCACGACGCTGCCGCCACCGCCGACCACGCTGCCACCAACAACGACAACGACAACCAGGCCGCCAGCGACCACCACGTCAACCACGACAACCTCGACGACAACAACCACCAGCACAACGACGACAACGACCACAGCGCCGCCCACGACGTCCACAACGGCCCCGACGACAACCCAGGCCCCACCAACCACGACCGAGCCACCGAGGCTCACAGAAGCGCTCACAGTTGCTGCAGCGATCCCTGACGAAGCCCTCGCAGCCGCCGTGGTCGACGTCATCGCTGCCGAACCTGACGAGATCGCCGTCGAGGACGTGCAAGAACTGGTCGAACAGCCGTCGTTCGACGAGCTCGAGCCGGTGCAGCTCGCCGCTGTGGCCGCAGCAATCAACGACGCACCCGTAGAAGCCAAAGAAGTGTTCGAGGACGCCGCAGCCGACGACATGTTTTCGCCGGCGCTCGCTGACTACACTCGAAGCGACAGCACCATCCCACAATCGGAGCGCAAAACTGTCGTGGCAGTAGTGGCCGCCGGCGCTGTGCTCGCTGTTCCCAGGTCCGCAACCCCGACAACGTCCCCGACTGGTTCACCTTCCCGGAGGTCCCAGCCGTGAAATACGTTAGAGAACTGTTTGCCCTCGGTTTTACGATGGGCGGCGTCGGCCTGGTGCTCATCACGCTTGCACCCGGCTCGTCGACGTTCCGATATGCCGTCTGGATCGCAATCGCTTCGCTGGTCGCCCACATGGTCGCTGTCGCCCTTGACCGACCTGACGACGACTAGGCTTGTCGGCATGTTCAGCTCACTCAACTTCAAAGACTCGGCCGAGCGTGCTGTCGCTGCGTTCTGCCAGACGCTGCTCGCCCTGGTCGGCACCGACGGGGCCGGCATGCTCGAGGTCGGCATCGGTGACGCCCTGCAAGCCTCGGCCGTCGCCGGCGTGCTGTCTATCGTCAAGTCCTACGCAGCGATCAAAGGCCCGATCGGTGGCTCAAACCCGTCAATGACAAACCTCGACGAAACGCCGTGAGCAAGATTCCGGTCACGTCGAGCCGAGTCAAGATCGACGGCCTACACCCTCGATTCATCGCACGGCTTGAGGCCTTTTTCGCTGATCCTCGCATTGCGAACCGTGTCGCTGTCGTGTCGGGCGTGCGTTCCTACGCTCAGCAGAAGTACCTGTACGACGGCTATAAGGCCCGCCGACGAGGGTTTAACCTCGCTGCGAACCCTGACCGCAAGCTCCGCAACGGCTTCCAAGGCAGCTACCACATGTCGCAGCCGGCGTTCGAGGGATTTGGGTACGCCGTCGACTTCCGCATCACCGGCAAAGGCATCACCACCGGCGAAGTCAAGAAAATTGCGACCCAGTACGGCATGCACGCACCCGTTCGGTCGGAGTGGTGGCACCACACGCCAGGCAGCGTCAAAGGCTCAAAGTTCGAGTGGCTGCCCTACGACGCCTCAGCCGAACCACCGTCACCGGACCCAAAGGACGTGCTCGCCGAGGTCGCAAAGTTCGTCGAAGCATGCAAAGACACCGTGCTGCGCCGTGGCGACCGAGGCGCTGTCGTCGAGTTCCTGCAAACACAACTCGACAAAGACGGCCACCGGCTAACCCGTCAAGGCAAGCCCGGCGCAGGCATCGACGGCGCGTTTGGCAAGATGACCGACCAGGCCGTGCGCCAGTTCCAGCGCGACGAAAGCCTCGCTGTTGACGGCATCGTCGGACCGGTCACCTGGGACGCCCTCATCGCCTGATCCTTGCAAAGTTCTCCACAGTCTGATTGGATAACACCTGCCCACACCGGGCACAGACTGGAGAAACATGCAAACCCGCATCGCTGACGCTGTCACCGTCGCCGTGTTCATACTGGCCGGCGTGCTCGCCGCCTACATGCTCGTCGACGTCGCCCTGGATCCGACGGCCTGCTTCGGGAGCTGCTCATGACCGAACAACTCGCACAGCTCGCTAAACCCTTTCCGCAGTCCCTGATCCAAAAGAACCCGACCGGGTTCGGCTCATACGTCAAACACAGCGTCGTCGTCGAAAAGCTGCTGGCCGTCGTCGGCCCCTTTGACTTTCGCATCGTGCGCGAGATCCGTGACGCCGACACCGGCCACATCTGCGGCGTCGTGGCTGAACTCTCGGCGGTGATCGACAACCGCCTCACGACGGTGCAGGACGCCGGCGACTGTGAACGGCCCGAGAACTGGCCGCACGACGGCGCACGCATGAAGGACGCAGTGAGCGACGCGCTCAAGCGTTGCGCCGCCCGCATTGGCGTCGGCACCCACCTTTGGAGCGCTGACCAGTTCCGCCTGGACCGTGCCCTCGAACGCAACGCCGAAGTCGAGCGTGATGTGCAGCGTGCAGCCCGAGAGGACTTTTTGCGGGAGCGTGAGGAACGGCTTGAACAGCAGGACGGTGCAGCATGATCTGCCACAACTGCGGCGGCGACGACCGGCACATTGCCTGGTGCGACCAGTACCGGCCGGCTGTGGTCTACAGCAACACGACACCGAGGGCACGCAACACCGACCCCACAACCTCGCACAACGCCGCTGCGAGCGTCGCAACTGACACCATGACCCGCACCCAGGCCCTCATCCTCGAGGCGCT
>WLWH01001387.1_pt1 | contig 16143 bp, 25 predicted proteins | sample 6712741 | NCBI WGS metagenome assembly WLWH01 (sample SAMN12718694, study PRJNA515312) | sponge metagenome | isolation source: marine sponge | host: Mycale hentscheli | place: New Zealand: South Island, Marlborough, Capsize Point | collected 2003-05-01 | reverse complement strand
TGATATTGTAATGATCCCTGATCGATTGCGAATTAATCACCTCGTCGATTTCATCTATAATTGTTTTTGTTGGTATGTTTTTTAAGCAATCGGCCACACCATTGCACGAATGAAAACCACATCTATTCATTAGATTATCACGCACGGCCCGATCAGCTTCTGGCCTGTCGTGAATGTATTGTTTTAATTGTTTTAATGTCATTTTGTTTATATTTTCTGCTAATTGGCTTTCAGTTAAATGTTTTTTGCTTCGCAAATAAAAGCCTCGTGTCATCGTATTTAATTTATTGAATTTGTTTATTCCTCGCATTTAATTACCTCTTTCGTTATTGTGATCGGCATGGGTCTTCATCCCAATTATTATCATTAATTTCTATATTTAGAATTTGACGATCCCTCAAAACCTCATCGATTGTTTTTTTTTGTATTGGTTGTAAAGGTTTTGGTTTTTCTGTGTTTTTTTTCTCGAAATTCGTTGGCTCACTCCGTGATCGTTTGATTGGTTTTTGGACGTTTTTCATCTCATTTTTTTGAATTGGTTGCATTTTATTTCTCCTCTACAAAAATTTTTCCACAAAATTGGATATATTCTTTACCCGTCTTAGCATTACAAAAATGAATATATTGATTTGTGGGGGCATAGTCTTCGTGGGCTATTAGCTCACAATTTAGTTGGTATAATAATTTTTTAAACATTTGAACTCCTTTTACTTATTTGATATTTTAATTATCGATAAATTCACTCCTTTCTTTATTGCTTATTCTTTTTTTTTCGGTACTTTTTCGGCATCTAGGTCTGATTGTTCAATTTTTTCGAAAGTTTGCTTAGATTTTTGAATCCATTCTTGGTATTTTTTTTGTTTTTCTAAATATTCATCGATCGCCTCAGCTATAAAATGCGTTTTAAGTAATTTTGTTTTTAGGCAAAACTCGTCCATTTCATTCACTAAATCCGGCTCCATTCGGAAATACCGTTTTATGTATTTTTTTTTCATTTGCACGCACCTCCCTTCCACATACAAAATAGGCCAATCAACATCACACATAAAAGAATCAAATTAATATAGGCTATTTTCTTCTCTGTTCGTCGTCGACGTCCGCCATATAGTTGATACACTATTCACTCCTTTCGTTTATTTTTTTTAATTCCCATTCTTGAAAATCGATATATAAAACGCCATAACTGGCTACCCCATCCACTAAATACCCGCCACGGGCGACATTCTGTATGCGTCTATAATCCACCGCCTCTGGCTCCATCGTTATGTATGATTCAACCCCTCCACCAAAACCATCATAATTAAATGAATCGTGAACCTCGTGATGCTCTGTGTGATCAATGTATTGATAGTTTTTATTCAGGGCTACGGTCAAAAACTGATCATCAAAACCATTGTATGCGTCATCGTGTATCTCATAACCTGTTTTAGTTTTAATTATAGATGTCATCTTCATGCCTCTGCTTTCAACATTTTATTGGCTAATCGTACCCATTTATTTATTTCGTCTTCCTCTGCATCTAGTCCGAATTTATCGGCGATAGCATCAAAATATTCCCAACAGTCATAATATTCATTGTTATACAGTCTTGAGATTTGATTATTAATGTACCATTCGACTTCTTTTGTTATTTGCATTTTTGAACTCCTTTTTCTTATTTGATATTTAAATAATACAACAAAGGTTGGCAACTGTCAACCTTTTATTTAATTATTCAATATAAGTTATACGGAAAATCCGGACAACTGTTATTTTTTTAGTCACATAACCCATAAAAAACAAAGATTTGTTACTTTAGAATGCGTTACAAGGTTTTGTTACTTTTTTTTGTGCGTAACGTTTTTTTTAAAATTGTAACAATGAAAATGTATCAAATACGATCGTTTATGTCACACAAACAAACAAGGCTATTTTTCATTAAATTTCTTTACTTGTTGGGTTAAGCCTTGCCTGAGTTTAGGTATTCCATGCAAGGCCTGATCAATGTATCTATATTATAATCGTTTATTTTAAGGGGTTCAAGTTTTTAAGTGTGCCTTCCTGAAAAAAAACCCATGAATATTGGAAGGCACTAATCATTATCTTTTATAGTATATCATTTTTTTTTGTGACCCCTAAATATTTAAATCTTAAAAGAGACTGGAAAACTTATAAGATTTATTAATAAATAAATAGAAGTCACCCTGTTTGCAATTACATTAATAGTATCGGGCAATAGTTAGAAATATCAACAATTAATCCATTTATAAAGTTTGAATTAACGCAAATGATCCAATAAATCGGGGTGATATTCTTTAACAAACGCATACATCATTTTGGATATTGCGATTTTTTTTTTGTATCCTTCACGCTCACACGCCAATTTAAATATTTCAAATAATTTCATATCAACCAAAACATTAAATTGCTTCTTCATTTCCATAAATACATATTATATTTCACATATAAAATCATCAACAAAATCCTATTAAAAGATATTAAAAGATATTAAAAAAGCACCTTTTTACATGTTACAATAACACATATGAGCGTTAACAAATCGAGTCGCACAACCAAAACGAAAAAAAAGAATGATGAATTTATTAATGTAGCACCCCCTAAAAAAAACGATGTCATAATTGAAAACGAAAATAAGATCGAAAATATTATTTTTAAAGAACAATCAATAAACGAAACACTTAAAAAATCATTTTTAAAACATTTGGAAATGACTTTTAACGTATCGCAAAGTTTAAAGCGGGCTGGTCTATCGTCTAAACAATACAATTTATTTTTAGAAAATGATGAACAGTTCAATCAATCAGTTAAAGACTTAACTAATTCATTAATCGATATTGCCCAATCAAAACTTCTGAAATTGATTACTATTGACCCCGTATGGATTGACGATGACGGCAACCCCCAAAAACACCCCGCATGTGCCGAATTTGTACGGGCCACCACCTTTTTACTTGACCGATTAGGGGCCACCCGTGGGTGGAATGGTGAACCGATCCCCGATCTTTATACAGAAAAACAAAATAACACCATAGAAATAATAATTGTTGAACCTGACGGGACAAAAAAACCAAAACGAAAAACGCTGGGGCCAATCGATGAAGAAAATTAAAGATTTAATATTAGAAACTAAAAAAATTAAATGGGTAGATATATTAGACCTACAACCAATCGACTTGAAAAATGATTATCATAGCCAAAAAACAAAACAATCGATCATCGAAAATGGATTTAGCCGTGCTATTTATGTATGGTTGAACCCTGAGGATCAACAAACCTATATTATCGATGGTCATTTAAGGACCGATTTATTAAAAGAATTGGTAAGTGATGGGTATGACGTGCCGGATATGCTCAACTGTACGTTTTTGGACCTACCTGACAAACCAACCGCCATTAGATACCTATTACAGGTATTCAATCAAAAAACAAACCCTATTAGCCAAAAAGCATTGGGTGACTGGTTTGAGGAATTAGATTTATCAATACCTGAATTGAATTTGGAAATTGACGACCTGCATATTGAATTGGATGATATAAAATTAGAAGAATCTGAAAACAAAACCGATAATTTAAAATTTATGGTATCGGTTGAATGCGAAAATGAAATATCGCAACAAGAATTATACCTAAAACTCACACAAGACAATTATAAGGTTAGTATAACCTCTAAATAATCGCTTCTACGTATATGTACATAACTTTTTTTGATTCATCGTTAAACTGGATTTGATAAAAGTCTTCACGTGTCCAAGGCGTTTTAATTATTATTTCGTCCTTGATCCATACTTCTGTTGTATAATTTTTAGGTATTTCTATTATTTTAATTTTACTGTTGAGGACGGCCTCGACTACGTTCGGCAAGCGAACACTCCCATATTTATTATAGTCATTGAGCACGTCCTCAATCTGCGTAATGTCATCACCACCTAAATAAAACCCCTCTCGCAACCTAAACGTGTATTTAGGCCAGTCTTCTTTGTATGGCCTTAATCCATTGGGTAATGTATTGTTACCAACTAAATCATGATATAAAACCACCTCATTGGGTAATACCGCTTTTGTTATCCAATAGATTATCGTGTCTACGGGTAATTCATCGATTAGATTGGTTAGTTTGTATGAGTGACCATACCATGCAACCGCTTGCCCTGCCGTGTAGCCCTTGGCCTTGAATTGATCAATTCTTATTAATAGTTTAGCGATACGCTCCGTTTGCCACATCGATTTATTGGCGTCGACAACGTAATCACTACTCATCACCAACTCTAACTCGTGGGCCGTGTACAAGTGTTTTAATATGATGTCCCGTATTTCCCTATCTTGGCGTAAAAAATCGTATAGCAAGCCGTTCCCGCCTTCGACTAATATTTTTTTATCTTCCATTAATAATCTTGTAACGTTGGGGGTGGGGATTGTGTCCGCATATATGCCACAACACAACAAAAATAATACAAAAATTCGGAAAAGCATATTTTGATTAAAAACAATTAAAAAAGTTTTGTCAATAATATTATCGGAAGTATGACAACAACAAAAATATTAAAAAAAGATAAAAAAGTTAATAAGATATAGAATTTTCGGATGTCCTGATCGACGTTCTCCCATCTGTGGTACGTTACGTGTTGTATATCAGTTAATCGCTGTTTAATTTCGTATAAATCTTTCTGGTTTTTTTCTATTTTTTGATCGATTAAGGTTGGCATTAAACCACCGCCTTCGTGCGTATGATAGTGGTATGGCCATTGCGTTCGATTGTATCCATAATATTAAACTAGATTGAATTTCGATGCCAAAAAAATAATGAGCCTCAAAAACGATAATGGCTGAAATGAGGTTACCGATCACCACATCGGCGATAGACTCTTTAATGCTATCTATTCTTTTTTGCATGGCGTGCAATCCTATCGTTATTAACTGCAAGGCCCACAAGCATCATTCTGGCATCCTTTGGGCTAATGTTGGTATTAAAAATGCTAGTATCTACACCTAATTCATTAATAATTTTAAGTAATAATTCCGAACAAAAATAAGCCTTTGAGTTTTCATTCTTTTTGCCAAAAAATCCTGTGATCAATGCCGTGTAATCGTATGGCAATCCAACCAATTCATCATAAAAATCGGTTAATCTAACAAACGTGTCATTTGGTATTTGTATTTGATAGTTTAGTGATGAGTGTGATGATAATTCTTTAGGGCTTACTACCCCACCAAAAAAGCTCGCTTCATATAGTTTAGACTCATTGTAGAACTCGGATTTAAGCCTGAAGCTTACATGATAAAATATGTCATTGGATAGCCATTTAATTACGGCCGTTGTCCATCGTTTTGGGTCATACCATTTAAATTTCTGATCATGAAAATATATTGTTATCTTATTTACCATTGCTTATACCCATCTGTCCTTGGACCACATACACGACTTTGCTCATTTCATCGTATTTTCTTTCGTTTTTTTCTATATCCGACCTCACTAATCTGATCTCGGACTGAAAATAATCTTTCATTGCCACGGTTGAATTTTGTAATTCTACGCATGACCCTTGTACGTTTCGAATTAACATAATCGCCTTAACTAGTGCGTACGTCATAATTATTTGATATATGAAAACAATCGACCCAAACAAGTATTTTGTTGTTAATAAATGTTCAATTAGAGCTTCCATGGTTTAATTATATTTAACTCACTATTCAAAGTAAATTCACACGATAAATGAACATGATGTTTATTTCCTGTCTGAATAGTGGTTATGCCTGAATTCATATAAAATTTATTGTAATTATTAATGATATCTAATTCCAACTCTTGGGGCTGTATACCCTTCAATTTAATGTCTATGGCTAGGCTTTGTTTATGTCTTGATAAGTAACTACCAATTTTACATAGTGGGGGTCTATATCCTGAATAATTATAAAAATACTCTTGCTCTTGTCGGTTATACCAATTATTTATTGTTGGTTTTTGGCCGAATCTATCCAAAATTGACTCGGCCATTTTAATTAAATCTTTATTGATAAAACGTACTGATTTACGCTTAAAACGTTGAAAAATCTCACTAGGCACAAAATCTTGAATAACGAAATTGTGGCTAATTTCCATTATGATGGTTTGGGGTACGCCGTTTTAACCGCTTGGATATGGTCGGCCCATGTGGTCGTGCCGTTGGTATTATCCCAAAATTGCATGTCCATCTGTTCGCCTAATGATTTATAACCCAATGGCCCGTTTTTTCTTGCTTCGATATAATCATAAATTGCATCGGTGGGGTCGTATAATCTTGATGGATTCCCACTAAATTTGACATTGCGACGGTCTCTATCTAATTCGTACGCACTTGCCCCATCCTCCGTGTAGGCTTCGTTATCTACACGCACATTATCTTCATCAATATAGTATTTTTCGTTTGGTTCAAAATGCCCGCTGTTGCGTATTCCCGTTATACTGTCATCATTTTTGTAAAATGTGTAATTCATTAAAAAACTCCTATAAATTGGTTATGATTAAATCTGCGGATAGTGTGCTATCAATAACGAATACCATGTCGTTGTTGTGGGCCACCTCCACGCTAAACGTGCATACGCCACTTGTGATCGAGGTAGTAATTCTATTATAAAACGTTGCGTCCTCTGGAATAATGTCGACCGTCGATAATATTTGAAAATCCGCAGTATAACCTTTGACAATGTAAGCTCGCTCAATCGCCTCCGCATTATTCGTTCCACCATGCCTGATTGATTGGATTTTGATTATCCCCTCGGTATACCCACCTGCATTAATTTGGAGGCTGACCATTTGCGTGGGGGTCGAAGCCAAAACAGATTTTTTGTATGAGTAATATCCTTTATAATTTTGGTGATTTTTAATGTTAATTAATAACAATGATGAACTAATAGCCGTCCCAACAATTAGGGGTCGCGATACGATGGATACATAACTTTGGGTAGTAATGCCTCCGCTTGCCCCAACATAATAAGTCTCACCCGCGGTCAACCCACTAAACCCATTCCAATATCTAACCGCAATGCCGGCTGGGTCATTGATTGATGTGGTTTGCGTGACGATTCCAATAACGGCCGTAATACCGTCTTGTGTTGTGTTGTCCGCTTTATATGCAAGTCCGCCCGAAATCCGCACTACATCGTTGGCCGTTAGGTTCTCCCCTGCCGTAACAGTTATCAAATTAATCTCATCGGTGGCATCTTCTAGGTACTGCGTCCATTCATAATTGGATTTCAATAAAAAATTTAATTCCTGATATGTAGGCTTTTCTGGTATCCCCTGCAAATTTTTAGTGTAACCCGTTGTTTTACGTTGTGTCGGCTCAATTACGTTAGCCCCGATTGGCTCCGTACTCGCCCATTCAGGCAAATTTAATATTGGTTTAGTTGCCATTTTTTAATCCTCCTATATTATTTTTAAATTTCACTTAAAAAACCTCCTATTGCGTCATTAGTATAATCTCCTAGCCCTGCCCCGTCTTCGTCCCCGTCAAAGGCCATGTATAATGGGATTATTTCAATGTAATCGAATAAATCGCTTAGATATCCTCCGACGCTGGCATTATTAAGGTCCCCTAACCCTAAACCATCAATATCGCCATCGAATCCCATGTATCCCGTATGTGTGGCCACTAGGTCAATGGCAACGCCCACGGGCTTGGCATTGGTTACGGCTCGTATGATATCGGTGTATGATCCTAATGGGTTAACGTCCATAGCGTTTAGTGATATATGGGCCGGCCCTAATACGTCATATATGACATTACTGGCCCCCATTAAAGTTTTGAAAATTGATAATACCTCTTCAATGGTTCCCTCGGAGTTGATTTGTGCAATACGATTATATAGTAAAACTCTATACACATCATCACTAAACCCTTGGCGTGGTTGCCCAATAATGGTTCCAAAATTATCCAATTGCTGGCCGACGCTGGCTTGTATTGATCGTTCATTCAATACCCCAAAAAACATTGTTTCTAATTCTTGAACCTGTGTGCCATACGCCGTAATGATAGCCTCAATGTTGGGGGCTTCGTTGTATTGCGTGATCAATCGATCAATCGCTTGGGCTGTATGGTTGATTATTTGGTTCATGAATTAATAATTATCCTCGATGAATCAAAAACGGCCAATTCAAATGCATCAATACTAATATTATTAGATTGTGTCGGTGATGGGGCAATACCCGCCAATATCTCAATACCAATAACGCCACTGATAGTATTTATTGGCGTGTATAGTCTATTGATAATTACATCGTTGCCAATATTTAGGGTATTGGCATAATTAAGAATTGCATTTTGAACTTGTGTGTCGCCATCCACGGGGTAGATATCCCCTTCGGCTGGGTTAGTGTTTGGGACAATATTAATAATTAAATAAATATCAATTTCCGTCGGTCTTGAAAATCCAATGGTGTGACTGTTGCCTTGGGAATCGGTAACATTAACGCTAACAGCTCCGTGAGCTGTAATTCCTGCCGGTTTCGAAAGAAAAATGGCGTTTGCTATCTCGGCATCAATACCCCCTAAAACATAGGTTTCAAACGACTTGGCGGGTCTCCCGAATGGGTCGGTAACATATGTATCATTTTCAATAACTAATACTCGTTCAACATCGTCGACGGTGGTTAATACGTTATTTCGTATCCCCTCAAGGGTTGCCGTTCCTGAGCGTTGTAATAATTGTAATCGCCGAATCCTAAAATCGGCATCCGTTTCAACATCTCGCCCTAAGTCCCCATCTAACGCATTATCAATGGATGCAACGCCCGCCGTTGGGGTTACTATTTGATTTAGTGTATTAGCTAAAACTTGTACGGGGCCGGTAACGGTACACTGCATTTCTACGTCTACCGTACCACCTCCACCGATTGTTACATCGGCAATGGTTTCGAAAACGGATTGATCATTGCCTTGTACATGTGCCTGAAAGCCGGCACTAACTACTGTTGACGGCGTACCCGTAATCGTTGCGGTGACTTTTGTTTTTTCGGCCTGTAATCTCACAATGTTGTTAATTGAGGCAATATTATCTAGTGATGTCCCAATAGCTGTATTTGGGTATTGGGAATTATAAACAAATTGGCCTAATTCCCACATAAGGGCCACACGCTCATCTAACACGCCTTTTATTTGTCCCAATGGGCTATTCCCCGATAAATTAATCGTTGCCCCTAGTGACGCTTGTAATTCTAGTGTAGTCTCATCTCTGATATCGGCTAATGTTTTAAGATTGAAACCGGTTGTTGTTATTCCATAACTCATAGCTATATTATATCATTCCACCGGTACAATATCATTGAGTATAATATCGCCGTCTTCTGACTGAATCCTTGTGCTTACCGATAATTGACGTGTTGAATTGTTAAAATCAAACGTCAAATCATTTATCTTTTTAACGCCGTTTGTTTTCCTAATATTATCAATTAAAATGGCCTGTGCCTGTGATAGGCTATTTCTTTTTACGAATATTTCATTAAGCCACGGCACGCCGATTGCCTCATCCAAAAACCATTCCCCCAATATTGTTTTTAAATTTACCGTGATATTTTGGGATGTCTCGTCAATGCCCGTAATCAATGTCAATTCATTATTGGTTATATCTAAGTCATTATTTGTAATTTTAATGTCCATTAGCTAATACTCCCCGGTCCGCTTGGTGTGCTTATAGTGGCATTTGTTATTATCTCTGATATTATTGCTCCTGCATATGCCTGAGCAAATGCCTGACGTTGTGCGTCTGTCATTGGTGTGCCGGCTGGATTGGTGGCGATATCCGCCAACACTAAATCAATGGCACTATTCATCGATGACCCAAGCCTGTTTGCGTCCATACTCATATTAAAAACCTCCTCATAGTTTAATGTTTCCCAATTTGTTAGCAATACTTGAAAACGTGCTGGCGTTGATTGGTGCTTGTGGCCCCATCTGGGTATTGGTAAGAATTTGACTACATGCCGTCGCTAATTGTTGACATAGATCAATCAATTCATCCGATTGGCCTTGTAATTTTAATCGGCCATTTGATAATTGAATTTCTGTATTTTGGTATTTTAATAATACGTTGTTTGCGTTCGCCTCATACCCTGAACCATTAATTTTTAATGTGGGATATGCCACGGCATCCGATAAATCAAATTTCCTGTAATCGTCTGGCGTTTCAATCTCGCCCGACTTACGCCATTTGTCTATTGAACGCTCATTGAATATTAATTGTACCGTGTCACCGGCCTCCAAGGGAAAACTAAATAAAAATTTATTAGTTTGATAGTATGCCACGGGGATATCACTTAATACCGGCAATTCTATATCCTCGCCCGTTATCGCTATTTTTTTAATTGCTGGAATAACATCAACGGTTTTTTTAGTTGGATTATATGATTGAACGATTGCTGGTATCGATGTATGCACGTTCACCATTACATTATCAATCAATGCGTTTATAGCCTCGATAAATGTTGGCGTTGAATTTTCAGTTTTTAGGTACATTTTGCGACACCTCCATTTTCATTAACCAATCGCCGTCGTGTGTGTCTCCGCCATACTCAGCCGTAATCACTTTATACTGACCGGCCATTTTTGTAATTGGTGATTCAATATTAACGATAACCGTTGGGTATATCGATGGATTGATTAACGATTTAACAATAAAAACGTCCTCTTTTTGAAAAACAGACAACACGCCTTTGATTAGTTGTTTTTCTGTTGATATTAACCCCGTGTCATAGTTTAGGGTGTATATCTCTTCTTGAATATAACCGACGCCCAACTCAAAAAAAACCAGTCGGTAATTTTGAATTGAAAACGCAATATTTAAGGGGAATAATAACTGTGACAATAGGTCACTAGCACGCCCTGATAGGGTATAACTTCCGCCCTCGTTCTTTAATCTGTTATCTGGAATACGTGATAGTGTTTTTTCTTCTACGGGTATTCCCATGACCGAAACGATATAATCAACAATCTGTCGGTAAGTTCGTTGTTGTGTGAATGTTTTATTCACTATTTTGGTTAGGTATGAGCTTGAACCGTCGCCCATCTCCATTTCGGTGACGGTATCGACGCCCAATTTATAGGTTCTGGCGTTCACAAAATCGCCAACAAAAATCGTCGTTAATGGTATCAACCCGGCATCGTTAATATATCCACATTCAAGCTCAATTTTAATATCTTCTTTATCAAAAATCGACGATGTATCAGCCGATAGATTATATAAATAGACTAACGCCTTGTTAGGCTCCCATGAGCTTGTTTTTGTGATTTTAAAGCGTAATCTATTATCTGTTATTAAATAAACATCGTTGCCATCTACCACACGCAATCTATAACTACGAATGAATTGGTATGTCATGGCTCTCTATATAATAGTTTATGCGTGATCCCTAAATTGCTCTCGTCGGCTGTTGTCTGCGTCCCGTCACTATCTAGAATAAATAACATGCCATTGGGTACGGCTAAATGGTAATAATTGGTTAGTAATGATGTATTTGTGTAAAGAATTATACCACTCACGATCATATTGTTTTGGTCGTCCAGTATGTTCATCGTCCAAGCTAAGTATCGTTTATTATATTTAAATTCTAGGCCATACACGACGTTATCAAGTGTGACTTGTTGTTTTATTTTTTTATTGGCTATGTCTATTGGTATTTCAATTATTGCCATTATGCTACCCCCAATAATGTATTACTAAATGAATTCGCCTGATTACTAATATTGCCTTGAATATTGGTAGTGTTAACCAATCCATCGTTAGTGAATAGTGACCCGCTGGCCCTAACACTCTCATTTAATGCTATTGGGTTTATTTTGTCTTTTTGTGTTTTAACGATTCGTACTTGCTCAATCGTTAGCGATACATTCAAAGAACTCACGCTGTTTGATGTTTCAGTGACGCTCATTGAACGTATTAAAATGTTATCGTAAATCTCAAATCCTGTTTTTAATTTGTATAATTGTTTAGTGTTTAATACCTCTTTTAGTATGTCATAGGCCACTTGCTTACGGTTTTGGGTGTTATTTAATAGGCCGGCAATACTAACGGCCTCGGTTGGTATTAAATTGGTGTCCGTAACGTAATTAACCAATGACGTGACGGCACTACCGGCCAACCCGTCGAACGTGTTGGGTGAAAAATCTGATATCGTTGCGTCAATCGTAACGCTGGGATTATTCATTGAAACATGGTCGCTGATTCTTGATCCGTCCTCTATCTGGTAGCTGGTGATATTGGCCTCTCGTTGGTGTGATATGGATACCGTCGCATCGAACTCAATAACTATCTTGGATTGATTATTAAGGATTGCTACGCGGTCGTATTTATCAAGAAAACTTTTTGCTAAATTTTGTATACTCATAATTAATTCTACACCGTGAACACCGGTGAACTGTAATTGATTGCCTGTTTAAATGTATCGTTCATGGCCGTTCTAATGCCGTCCGTAATCGCTGGGCCTATACTTGCCTGATCGGTTCCCTCTGGGACGCTAACATTTATCGGGGCGTTAACATTGACACTTTGTTGATTATTATTTTGGGCTGGATTACCAAAAAAACTTGGTGATGGTATTGGCGACATAAAAAACTGTTTGCCTTGTTCTGGGGTTTTAATTCCCTTTACTTGATTGATAACGTTCCCCAAAACAGATTTACGCCCATCTATATAGGCCAGAATATCTTTAATGATCATAAATCCGGCTACGGCTAACCCCAACGGCCCAAGCATGAACCGTAACGCAATACCTAGTGACATAAATACGGGGCCTAATGTTGAAAACGCTCCTACAATAACACCAACCGATTTAATTAATGTCCCAAAAATTAATATTATTGGGGGCAATACAATACCTAACCCGCCAATAGCTAGAATTATTTTTTTTGTTGTTTCGTCAAATTGGGAAAATCTGATCAATACTTTATTAATCCTTAAAAATATTTGTTCTAATGGAGGCAATAAAGTAAATGCAAGTGTAGCACTTAAATCACGCATGGCCGATTCTGTGTTTCTGATCACATTGGCAAAATCTTCTTGTGTTCTCGCATAGTTACCGACTGCCGATTGTGACTGTTCAAGTATAATATCAAAAGTTGCTTGTGCCTTGGCTTGGTTCAAGGTTTCAAAAATTAAGCCTTTTTGTGCATTGATTTGTACTTGCCGTAAAATGTCCTCTTGTCGCACCACTTTATTCAAAGACTTTATTGATTCCGTCTCCCCTAGCAAAGCCTTGGTTAATGCTCGTGATGCACCCGTTGCACCACCAGAAAAATTGGTAAATGAAACTAAATCAACGGCTAACTCCTGCACGCTATTTGATAGTTTTAATGCTTCTTTTCTAGTGAAGCCAAAACCAATTAATAAATCAGCCGTGTTAGCTAGCAACTCTTGCGATTCATCTCGGGCCATACCAAAATTTTTGGCAAGTGAGTTGGACATGACTTGTGCCTCGTCACTAATATCCATAAACACATCATTAAATTTTGATTGTGTCTCCTGTGCTTCTGAAGCGATACCCACTAATCGTTTTCCTAAAAATACTAACGGCAACGATACGCCGATTGATAAATTACGCCCTAGTTTTTGAAATTTACCGCCCACATCTTGCATTTTTTTGGATGCGTTTTTCAAACCAGTATTAAACTGCTCGACTTTGTGCGTGTCGGCATCGAACGCCCATTTTGTTACTAGCTCCCTAACGGTTGCCATTTTTAGCCTTTAGTTGTTTTAACTCAAAATCTTGAACGTATGATTTATAATCTAAACATTCATGTGCGTCTAACAAATCGGGGATTGTCCATTCATGTTTAACTTCTTTAAGTGTGCCTAATTTTTCCATTACAGGTTTCCATATCCACCAATCTATTTTTGTTTCGACGTTTGGGACATTCCCCCCACTCCCTCGCCACTGAAAGCGTCCTGAAACATTAAAAAAAAATCTTCATAGTTATATTTGATTATTTGTCCTAAAACTTTACCTAACAATTCGAATTTTCCTTTAAATTCAGTTTCGGAATCGAATGGAATATACTCGCTTTTTTCGTTCCTCTTTTTAAGGTTTTTTAATAATGTTCGTTTCATCTCAATTAATTCTTGGGCGTCGATTTTATAGGCTAGGCCTGCAAAAATAGGGCCAATCTGTTGATCGAGAAAATCCGTACTAAAACTTTTTACATTGGCAAAACTCTCCCCAAAATATTTGGTTAGTTTAACGCCTAGTTTTATGCCTTCATCTACTGAAAGTAAATCGATGCCATAATAATATGTATCATCTTTATAATTTACTTCGAACTCAATTAAATTCATGATTAGTTACCGCCTTCGTATCCTTCTAACCGACCGCATATAATCTCCCATGGGTTAGTTCCAGTTTCTTTGCCTCGTGTTGTATCGGGTATCCGTTTTATTACAGCGTCTGAGCTGGTGTATATCGTGTTTCCGTTATGATCTCGTAATACCAACGGATATTCTTTGGTTCCACCATTTCTGCCTAATTGATACAAATTAGATAGATAATCGTTAGATTGACTCGTCGACAACAAATTGATAGTAACCGTTGCCGATTCGTTGGCGTCTTGGTTCAGGCTCACCTCACCCTGAGCACCTATCGTTTGAGTGTACCCCTCACCATTGAATGCTATAGATACACCATCCTCGGCTAAACCTGTTATCTCGGTTGCTCCGTATATAATGCTAAAATCTTTAATACTGTGTAATGCCATTTTTTAATCCTCCTTATAGTGAAATATTTAGTGCCAACGATACCTTGTTAATCGCTCCAGCTCTAACCACGTCAATCGTTATCCCTTGTAGTAATCGTGCGTTTTTGTCTGCATCGGGAATCGCACTAACTTTTGGTATATTAATCACCGGCGTAAAATCTTGTGAGTAGATACCCTGCGATATGGCTAGATTAATAACTTCTACGATTCCTCCACGGATTTTATCAAGGCCAGTCTCGGTATAATCAACTTTTTTTTGTGTGGCTAAAATCGTTAATATTTTTTCTTGAAGTCTGGCCTTCGTGAAGTCATCGCCACGGATCACATCAATAAAATTAGGTGACTTGGATACATAGCCATTTTGGGTAATGCCTATCCCGCCCACCGTTGTATATGTATTAACATTTTTTGAGTGTGCGGATAGTTTTTCGCCACCTGTTAGGGCATCCGCCACTTCTCCGGCCAACGTCTTGAATGACCAATTAACCGATCCGGCTTTTTCTGGTGAACATATCCCAACCCATGCACCGTCTAGGTTATTTGTTGTGTTCGATGAATAAATTAAACTGGTACGGTTATAGTTTAATGATTTCAATTTTGAGCCGATATCACCTACGGGGTCAACCACGGTCGCCACTGTGCCAACCGCTTGCGAGGCACCACTGGCTACCACGATATTATCAATATCTAATACAACGCCGGCATTTTCTGCCACTATTGTTAATTCCCTTGGGCCTGTTACTGTTGCCGTTAATACTTTTGAACTATCCTGAATATGTTGGGCTAAAATACCCATTGTAGTGGCATGATCTGTGGTAAATGTTGTTTGTGCGATTGCCACCTCATCAATATCTAGGTCGATAGTATTACTGGCCACAAAATCAATATCAAACGTTAGCGTAAGCGTTGCACGTAATGACGTTATAATATCGGCGTCATTGCTTAATGCTACAAACAATTTTTCTTGGGATTGGATGTATTGGGCCATTTGTTCGATGTCTTGTTTGGTCTTGCTGGTCAAAAGTACAAAATAAAAATCATCGTCAACATCTTGAATGGCTTGCAAATTGGTAACAACTGATACATTGGTTTGTGTCGCTGTAACGCTTAAATTGGCCGAGGATGTCACACTAAATCCTACGCCTGCCTCTGTGGCCGTAATATCAAAATCATTACCGTTATCGGTTAGTGTTACTGGTTCGCCTCCTGCCGTTATAGCTAAAACCAAGCCATCAACGATGCTGGATGCTGTTGCACCGCCACCTGATACGTATTCATAAGCCGTACCATTAAGGGTTACAACATATGACGTCGTATCGGATACGGTTGGAACTGATATATTGGCAACCTGTGCCACGTTTGCCGTGCGTTTACCAATTTTGATTAGTGGTGGTTTTACGGCTTGTGAGAATAACGCTAACGCTTTTTT
>WLWH01001385.1_pt1 | contig 16164 bp, 7 predicted proteins | sample 6712741 | NCBI WGS metagenome assembly WLWH01 (sample SAMN12718694, study PRJNA515312) | sponge metagenome | isolation source: marine sponge | host: Mycale hentscheli | place: New Zealand: South Island, Marlborough, Capsize Point | collected 2003-05-01 | reverse complement strand
CGACCTGACTTTATAGACCAAGTCGAATCGATCCGCAGGTGTGCGGTCGCTGAAGGCTTTACTGCTGATGACTCGATCATATCTTCTATGTTCGAGAATCAGCAAGACGGTATTAATACCTATTTCAATGAAACCCCTACTATTCGAGTTAATATGGAGACTCTCAGAGAAGAGCCCAGTACGGTACTCGAAGCAATCAAGGAGATGAAGATATGCCAGCAGTAATTCTAGGAATTGCCGGACTTGCAGCCTCCGTCGGTGGCGGAGTTATGGGCGCCCAAGGCTCAGCCAATAGCGCCAAGGCTCAGGCTACCCAAGGCGAAGTTAATCGTAAGTGGCAAGAGTTCGAGAAGGAATGGGCAAACCAACAGCAGCGTGGCCAGATGGGTATCGCTGAAATGGATCGTCTTCTTATCAATTCGAAGATCGAGGATGAGAGTCTCGCTAACATGCTCTCCTCACAGCGAGCGGCTCGTGATGCTTTTGAGTATTCTACGAACCAATTCAGCAGGAACTACCGACAAACCAAGGCTGCGTTGACCGCTGGGTCAGCAAGCCGCGGTATGGCCCGCGGTGGTACTGCTGATGCTCTCAAGAATCAGATGGCCATCAATACGGCCAGTGATCAGATTCGTATTAAGCAGAACTTCAATAACCAGATGGATATGTTTGAGAACAAGCGTAACCAGGAGTTGTCACAGCGTAACCTCCGTCCTAGCACTGAGCCGCCTATGTATATGCCGTCGGCTCCTATTCCGATGCCCGACACGAGCGGTATGATGACTGGTGCCATTCTTGGTGCTATCGGCCAGGGACTTGGTGGTGCAGCTGGTATTGCTGCTGGTACTCAGTCTACTCAGTCTACTCCGACTACGGCACCAGGCGGCGTTCCCTTTAGTACGGTAGCAGCTCTTAATCTTGGAGGCTAATCATGCCACAACCAGACAATCGACGAGCACAAGGTAAGGCCGCTGGTCGCTACGGCAACCAGGTGGGTCCCGAAGGTACTAGCGGTGTTTATGCCGGTACCGTGGGATCTACCGCTGGCAGTGCGGGTGCTCAGGTTCAAATTGGCCAGCAGGCCCAAATCATTAAAACTGGAGCAGAACTATACCAATCGCTCGAGGGCCTCGCTAAGGGCATCGAGGGTGGTATCGCTCAGTTCGAGCGGTGGGAAGAGAAGATCGCCAAGAGCGAATACAATACTTTCCAGAGTGAGCTCGCCGAGTACAGTCGCTCAGTTCAGGGTGACCCAAAGCGTACCGCCGAGTGGGCTCGTGCCCAACCGTATCGCCCTAACCGGGTGGTGGCACGGGAGTATAACCAGACGATGGCTTCCATGGAAGGTCTCGAGTATGACTCCTATCAGGATGACATGCTTGCTAAGATCAGCAAGGAAGCCTCTGTTATGCCCATTGATAAGGCTACCGAGCACATGTCTTCCGCGATGACGCAGCTGCACCCCACCGATAAGGCGTACAAGGCGCTCGCGGAGACTGTCAACGCAAATAACTCTAAGATGACGGCCATCGCCTCATCCAATCAGCAGTTGCTTATCTCACAAGAACAGAACACCGGAATCTTTGATCTCGGTGCTGCACTTCTTGCGAGCAACAAGGTTACCCCCGGTGATCTCCGGGGAGAGCGAGCCAACATGATCGCGACTGCGGTTGCCTTCTATGGCTCCGATACTGATAAGCTTAAAATCCTCCAAGATGGTAGTATCTCATATACCAACAATCAAGGAGAAGTCATCCAGGGTAGTTTCCAGGGTGGACTTAATGAGTCGCTGATTAATAACATCCGCCGTGACCTTGGTGAAGCTGCTGGGTCTATGGAAGACGGGACCTTTAATCCCACCGTGGCTCAGACTATCCAGACCGCAATGCGGAACGGAAAGTTTAACGGTATGCACACGGCCCAACGGGCTGGTGCAGATCTTAACACTCCTAACCCGGGTGAGCTTGCCCTCAGTCTGTCTATTCCCGGTACTACCGAGGCAGATCGACGCGGGCAGTTTGCCATGCAAGTCGCTGCATCGGGTCAAACCCCCGAAAAGCAGGCCAAGCGGGTATCGAAGCTTGTTATGGATACAACGAGTAGGCTTAGCCGAGGAGGAGAAGACGGTAATATGCCCTATCAGGCAAGGATTGATGGGCTTAATAACCTGATCCTTACGCTTGGCGAGGATGCCGACGATTCGTTCTGGGAGGGTATTGGTCTCGATCCAGACAATAAGCCTGAAGAAGTGTTCAAGGCTATCGATGCTGCTAGAGATGCGCTCGTGGAGGTACATGTAGACTTTACTGCAGCCTCTGATGCTCAGGGTGCTATTATGCAGGACAACGCGACATCCACGACGTCATTTGTACAGGCTGCGGCCCAACGCCGGTTGGGTACTCTTAATGCGGCACAGGGTATTGGCAGTAATGTTAAAATCCATACCGTTAATAGCCGTACTGGCAATCGACAGACCTTTCTCACGATGGGTGATGCGACGGAGTACTTTAACACCAACATGGGTGATATTCCAGGTAGCATTATTCAGATTGAAGACCCTAAGTTTGCTAAGGCAACCAAGCTCGGCTCGGGTGTCTACATAGGTCCGGCAGGTGCCGCTCCGCCGGCAAACATGTTGGAGAACATTAAGAAAGAACGTGAGATGCACGCCGCCTTGATTCAAGCCGACCAGGTGCGGGCGGCGGTGGCGGATGCTAGAAATAACCCAAGCGCTCCTATGGGCGTGTCGGGCGCCGAGGCAACGTCAGCTGTAGCTACCCTTAAGGGCAAGCTGCCGGCACAGCCTCTTCCTTCCGAGCTTGCTCGTACTGGAATCTTCGATATCCTTACTTCACGTGGCTTTAAGCCAGGTGAGGCTGATTCTATGTTGACGGAACTCCGCGATCCAGAGGTAGCCATGTCTATCGCTGACGCGTTGGACATGAGCGAGGAAGAGATCCGCACCCCATTGGGTGAGCTCAATGAGGAGCAGCAGATTAAGCGCGGCCTCTTGGCATCACTTCTTGGCTCTCCTCAGACGGCGGAGTATGGTCGAACCATGCTCGGCAGTGATGAGGATGCTTGGTTTGTGATGGATGCCGGACGTTGGTCTGCAGAATACGAAGCTGCGTACGGTAGGCCACCTACTGGTGAAACGCTTGCCGTCGCTGCTACCTACTCCAGCTATACGAAGGCCTTCAGAAGCGAGGCCCTTGATACGGTAGAAGGATTCAAGGAAGTGTTCAGTGCTCCTGACTCAACGGATGCACTTAACTTCCGGGCAGCAGTTACTGACGGTGTTGGTGCCACGCCACAGACCAAGATGTTCATCAAGCTGGCAGAGAAGTGGAACAATACCCCCGGCCTCGAAGAAGCAAATCTTATGGATGTTCTAAGTAACCCGAGTAGTGAGTACTACGGCGCTGCTGTCATGTTCATGGATCGTGCTGTCAATAGAATGACTTCGGCCCGTGGAATGAACGAGGTGCTGCTTACTGATAACATCAAGACGCAGTTTCAGATCGACAGAAACAATGCAGCCAAGTCAGGTAACGCCCGTAATTCGCCGGCCATGAATGATGTCCTTGTTGCCCAGATATGGGATAAGGCACTTAGCACTGTAGTCCTTCCCGCTACCGGCGTAACTATGACGGTTCAGCAGGCGGATGTCGGCACGGTGCCCAATGACGCCGCAGAAAGCTATGGTAATGCTAACATGACCGTTGCCCAGCAGGGCTCGGTCCAGCTGACCCGCTACGTTACGGATGTTGTGCAGAGCGAGTTCTTCCGCGACAGCAAGAACCTTAAGGGTGGTGATTCCGCCACGGTTTTCCGTGAGATGGGTATTGATATGACCGGAAATGGTAAGGTTGATACAGCCCTTATCGAGGGTCTCAAGACCTCTCCGCAAGAGGCTGTGCGTAAGGTTGAAGCAGAGCTTGGTCCGGGACATGAAACTATTGCCCTCGGGTATGTGAACCGCTTCATGGAACAGATCGGCGAACTCTTTCCTGTCAGGCCGTACCTCTCTGGTAATCTAGATAGTGGTGATACTAGTGCCCCTCAGTTTATGGTGGGACTTGGTAATACAGACGATATTGAAAATCCCATGCTTCGTGAAATCTTGACGGTAACTGGAAGATCAGAAACTGGTCTTACCTTTACCCGTAAGAACACGTCAGCTGACGGACTGGAAGCAACCAATGTAATCTCAGGTGAAGGCGCTATGCCCTCACTTGATGAGGCTCTCTCGACCGAGCGTAAGGCAGAAGTTGCTGCCCACCACGCCGGACGTCTCGAGAAGCAGCGTAAGACTTCTCGCGCGAGCGAGTTGGCCGTCGCCGAAAAGGATGACGGTGTACGTGATTGGCTCAACGGCCTCTTTGCCGATTGGGTCCCCGGATATGGTAATAAGTAATCTATATCCCTCGGCTTCCTTACGGGAGTCGGGGGACTTTTTCTAACTTCAAGTATGGCTTCATTACGAACCCCAACTGAAAGGTAAACAATGTCTACTATTCCAATTACTAATAGGAGCGGTATGGCTCCTGGTCTCCAGATTCAGGAGGCTGCCGATCTTCTTATTCCCGCTACGCTGCGGGGAGAGAAGCGAGCAACTCAGGATCCCACGACCGGTGAGAACATTCTGGTTGATGACCTCGCGTATCAGACCATGGCCTATGAGAACCCCGAGTGGTTCAAGCAGAGGACGACTGGTCGTCTTAGTGATCAGGACACTGTTCTCTCTAAGAACTCCATGGGTACCGAATCCCCGTTCCAGCTCGCCGCCGACAAGCGCCTTAGAAAGCTGTACCAGCGTTCTACCGAGACGGCCCTTGATATGTTTGGCCTCGAGCTTACTCCTATCGAGAAGTTCGCCTTCACTGAGGCCACTGTCTCTGATTCCCTGTGGGATCGGGAGATGATGGACCTCGATAACGGGACGTGGTTTCTCGGCGGCTCACAGAACGTGAAGATTGCCGATGACGTCCCCAACACTGAGGCGTTTGCCCACAATATGGGCTTCTACGACTCAGCGCTTTCTGGTCTCATTGGTGGCCAGGAGCAACTCCTCGCTGTCGGGGCACTGGAGTATGGTGAGGACTCCCCGATGGTTTCGAAGGCGAGAGAAGGCGACGAGGAAGCTCTGAGCAACCTTCGGGAACAGTTGGGCAAAACCTACTACAGTATCCACGAGGGACGTGAGGAAACCTTCAACAGGGCAGTCCAGTACTCCTCGACCCATCCTGATCTGGCCGACGCCAGGCGTCGCCTCGACGATCTCGGACTTCTTGAAGATGGTGGCCCATCGGCTACCGCCTTTATGATCCGTGAGGTTGATAAGGTGGCTAACCAGTCCGCCTACGATATCCTTAACCCTAAGCTTTCTGTTGAGGATCGTAAGAATGCTATGGCTGGTCTCACCTTGGGAGCCCGAGTCTACGGCCCAGACTTTATCCGTAACGCCTTCACTGGCGTCCAGGAGTCTGGGTTCGATATGGACCAGGCGTTTCTTGAGCTGTCTGATGATCGTAAGCAAATGCTGGACCATCTGCAGATCACCCCGCAGAGCTTCAGGGATGCGGGTTTCGACCCGTCTAACCGTATTACTTTTATTTATGCTCTTGATGCGGCCATTGGCCAGCAGATTGGGCAACAGGAAAGAGACCGTGAGCTGCTCGATGACTACGGCCTTATTGGCTCGTATGCCATCGGTGGTGCTCAGACTCTGTGGCGAGGCATCATGGATGACCCGCAGGCGACCTCTGAGATCATTCCCCAGATCCTTACCGGCTTTGGTGGTGGCGTCGGTCTCGCGAGGCTCGGCATGGGCAAGGGTGCCATCTATGGTGCCGGTCTTGTGCAGGGTGCCGCAGAAGGATTTATGTTCGGAGGCTTTGCTTCCCACATCGATCAGGGCTCTATGCTTGCCGAAGGTACGATCAGCGAGGTTTCTACTGGGCAAATCGTCCAGGATGCTTTGGTGATTGGTGGCCTGTCGGCCGGTCTTCAGGTCGGTCTGTCCGGGCTCGGCATCGCCACCTCAAAGAGCTATGGTGCCGCGGCTGATGGTGTAGCAATGGCTAGCACCGCTGTCGCTCGAACCGGTGCGGTAGGTGGTGAAGCCAAGAAGAACGCGCTGGCACATGATGCCGCCCGTCTTCTTAGTAATGATGACATCTCCTTTATGAGAGGACATCGATATCTGACCGAGCGAGACCAGATCCTTCTTCAGGCCGGTGAGGCTGAGGCGATGGATGTGGTACGCCGTGGTGTGGAGACGAAGGTCACCGGCACCGACTCCGTGTCTGGTGTTAGTGATCTTCTTAGCCCATCAACCCTTGATAAGGCTGGTGTTAGTCAGATCGAGGCCGCCAACTTTGTGGCGGGAGTTCTTCGTGATCTTGGTGATGACGAGACTATCTCGGCTGACTCATTGACTGATATTTGGGCATCATACCTCAAGGAGCGTAAGGCTCGAGGCATTGACGGCAGTGGAACCCGAGAGGGACGGCTGGCTGATGACATGCAGTTTACGGCTCGCGAAGATGCGGCCAACCGTGTTGTGTCTGATGCTGTGATTATGCCCGCCAAGCCGTCGCGCATCGCGGCTGCTAAGGCTACTATTGCTAAGTTTGTTGGTGGAGAAACCGCCAACGATGTTAAGCCTAAGGAACTTCAGGCGGTTGTTGATGTTGCTGTACGAGCAACCGACCTCCGTGACCTTGACTTTTACAGACAATTTATTGACACGAGTAAGGTACGACAGTTTATGGGTGATGAGCAGGCTGATGCCGTTATTGCCCGACTTGATACTATCAGACAGACGACCGAGGCGACTCGTGAGGCTAACCCCAGGTGGATAAAGGCCGTAGAGCTCGAGACCGCCCTTGATCGGGCCGTCGCTGATGGTGGTATCCGTGTTAAGGAAGAGCTTGGAATTACGAGCATAGAACTGCGTAAGGTTGTTCGGGCTTATGCCCGTACTGCTGGAAACAAGATTGCTCGCCAGAAGCTCGAGGCCTCGTTTGGTAAGGCTCGACTTGAGAGCATTATCGATCGAGCACATAATGATCTCGATGACGTGTTCCGTCGCATTGGCCAGTCCTCCTTTAGCTTCTCGGAGTTTAAGGAATCGGCTGGTTACAACGGCATGCGAGAACGTGTTGCAGCGCGTAAGAAGTTCACTTCGGCTGTTAATAAGGCTCTCCGCCTTTCAAACGCCCAGGATAAGGACGCGGCTCTTGCTCGCGCCCAGAAGAGCTTCAAGAAGAAGATGGCTCGTATCAACAAGGATAACCCTAATCTCGATATTGATGGGGCTTCTGCTGAGGCACTCTATAAGACTCAGCTTGATATGACCAAGGACTTTAATAATATGTCTGACTTGGAGCGAGCTCAAAGGCTTGCTGACGGCTTCACCCGGCTTATTGACCGTGTGGACCCTGAGGCTGCTTCGAACGCTCCTATCGCTAAGGATGTCAAGCAGATGAACCTTCTGTTTGGTGGTACCAGCGTAGGTGGTAAGATTGTTGCTGCTATGTCCAGTATGGCTCTTTGGCCGCTCCCGCAGTCTAAGCTGTTTAGGAGTCGTGTTAGGGTTGTGCGTGGGCTGGCGAACCTCATTGGTAACCAGCACGTTGGCACCCGCCGTTACGGCCAAGCCGACGTTGGTACGATCGAGGGAGCGGTCAATGCCGCACGTCGGGAAATCGTCCCAATCAAGTCCCAGCTTCGTGGTCTTAGGATTAAGCTGGGTGACCGCGGTTTCCGCGAGTTCCAGACGGTGTTCCAGACTCTCCGTATGACGGGCAAGATGATGGACCTCCGTGATGGCCGGCTTACTGCGCTGCCAGACGCCTTGATGAAGGCCTACAAGAATGATCTCAGTGCGGCAGTTAAGGATCTGACTGATCTGGATGTACGGTATACACAGTACTTCCGTCAGACTCTTGAAGAAGCCCGTAACAATGGTTCTATGCGACAAGATCCGGAAAACCCGAACCTTGCCATCGACCCTGCACGTTACATGCCGCATAACCTTAACTCAACGCTTACACCTGATAAGCAGACTGAGCTTGAGGATAGTATTAATCGTTTTGCACGCGAACAGCTAAAGGACCGAGCTTCGGCGATTAACGAAGACGTTATGGTATCCCTTGGTTGGATCAAGCCCGCAACGGCTCGTACCACAGCCGAAGGCATGCAGGTCAGATTTGAAGTCCCTGAGGACTCGATCTGGTATGGCGTGGCCGGTGGTGGACAGGCTGACGTGGACTACGTGCTCAAGAACGCTAAGCGAGGACGTGTATGGCTCGAAGAGGTTAAGGCCGCTCGTGCCGCCGAACAAGCCAGCAAGACCAGAAAGAACATTGGCATGGCTCGCGCTAACCCCGGTACCGAGGCTATGCCGCGGCCGACTAGCGCTGCCCGGCAGACTATCGCCAACCGAGAGGCTGACCGAGTGTTTGGCACCGATCCTGGTCTTAAGAAGCTGGAGAAGCGTGCAGACGCTCTGCGTTCGCTTAACATCCGTAACATGAGTCCTGACGAACAAATCGAGATTATCGAGGAGTATGGACAAGTGATTACGGCTATGGCCGAACGACAGGAGCAGCTCGCTCTTGCTGCTGGTGAAACTGATGTGCCGCCGATTGAGGCGGAACTCCGTCGTAACATGACTGCTGAAGATATTGCTGCAGCAGCCTCAGATGATTCGACGTTTGCTAGCATGAGCCGAGGTCACGCTGCACTGCTGACCCGGCTTAACAACATGGTTATTGACGGTACGATCTCAGAGGAGTCCAAGCGGCTCGTTATGCTGACTTACGCAGACATGGACCTCAGTAGGTTCGTTGGTCTGTCTATGTACCGTGATTCCAAGCTGGATACCATCCTCGTGAACTACGAGAACCTTGGTAGAGAGCTTGGAGTAGACGAAGGACGGGCACGATTCCGAGACGATGAAATGTCTCGTAATGTTGTCCTAACGGAGACGGATGATGCGGGTGGACTGTTCCACAACCGGACCGAATCAGGTCGCGGCGGAACGGTTAGCATTAACCCGCTCTCCCGTCAGTATGGCGATGACTATACTGCCTCTACGATTGTCCACGAACTTACCCACGTCGTGTTCGCTAACGCTGACCCTGCTCTGCAGGCGACGCTTCAGGTCATGTACAACCGCTTCTTCCGAGAAGGTATGGATGGACCGATGGCCAAGTGGATGCGTAAGATGGGTATGTCTGAAAGTCAAATCAGGTACGCTGGCAACAATGTCCATGAGTTTGCCTCGGTTATGTCCGAGATCACTCTCATGAAGAAGCGTATCAAGGGCAACAAGTCTGCCCAGAACTTTCTCCAGAAGCTGAGACTCACGTTCCAGCAGATCCTGGATAAGTTCCTCATTAAGGATAATCCCCGACTCGACAAGGCCGCGAAGACGCTGGGAATCAGCGATCGTGTGACCGAGCTCCGCCAGTCTATTGACGCCCTGTATGGACGTAATAGTGAACAGAGAGCGGTCGCTATGCCTGACCTCGAGGACGTGGAAGTTGACACCTGGCAGAATAGAGTCCTGCGCAACGAGAGCATTAATAGGCAGGAAGACCAGATGCTCGCTATTCTTAAGGAACAGGAAGCGTCGTTCCTGGGTCGTCCTCTGGATGACGCGGAAGAGCGTGGACTCATCGAGCTTCGCGGCAAGATCGCCGATCTCGAGGAAAGCACTGCTCGTCGTGAATGGAAGGATACTACTGGTGAAATGAGCTATGAAGGTAGCGAGAGGCTCAGGGAGCTTCTCATCCTCACTAAGGGACGGATCCTTGATTCGACTCTGCAGAACTTCATCAGGAATGACGGCGTGATTGTTCGTACCACTGGTGGTATGGCTGGCACTGTTAACGATGATCTCGAGAGCATTGCCAAGAACGCCCGTATCCAGTGGAAGAAGGATCAGGCTAAGGCTGGTGGAAGTGATCGCACTGTCCGTATAGGTAAGACCGACGACGGCACTACCATGGACTTCGATAGTAACCCGGCCGTCGCCCAGCGAGCTGATGATGTCGAGAACGATATCAACACCGCTGAAGGCGTAGATAACCTTAACGTCCGTATCTTCGAAATGATGGATACGGCCGATGAGGCTCTTGCTAAGGACATCGACAAGGTTTCGAATATGCTCGAGGTCGTTAAGTTTGCCCACGAACAGGGCATGCCGATCTCCTCTCACCCCGTCAAGGGACTGAAGGCCGAGCTGTCTGATGCCGAGAAGATGACTCGTAAGATTGTCGAGCGTGAAGTAGACGGTCAGATCCAAGAGGTTGTTGAAGAAGTCAAGCTGGGTGTCGATGCCCAGCGTGCCATGGTCAACGCCCGATCTCTCCGTACCTTCAACTGGTCCCAGATGTCAAAGGAACAGCAGGAAGCCCTTGTGGACTTTGCTGCCCAGTTCGGTATCACTAAGACTCAGCTTAAGTCTTCTGGTCCGGTTCTCGGTAAGATCAAGGGTATCCTTGAGGCTGAGAAGACTGTTGATGAAGCTGCTCCTGCTGAGGTTACTTCCCTCAGCCGAGGTGCCGAGCTCGAACCTCTGGAAGTTACCCCTGAGCCTGAGATGACGCTCGATCCCGTTGAGATTGCTGCTGATAACAACGCTCTGGTTCAGAGCACCACCGCTGCACGTTCCGCTGGCCAGGACGGCCAGATTGCTCCCGAGCATCCTGTCACGGTCGAGGAGATCGTGGAGATCGCTAAGGACGCTGAGACTCCTGCTGGCGTGGAAGCCAAGCTGGACGAGATCGTCGAGGATGACCGTAATGCTGAGCTGGCAGAAGCTGCCCATGCGATTACTAGTCCTGAGCTTCAAGGTCCTATGCCGATGACCCGTGAGCAGGAAGATGCTATCGTCGAGAAGATGGTCGCTGAACAGGAAGCGCTTAACAAGCGTAAGACTGAAGCCAGCGGTGGTGGCGATGAGCCGCCCAAGGATCCGCCGGCGACTGCTAAGGGTCCCGATGAGGATCCCAAGCCCGGCAAGCGGGATGCTGCTGAGCTTACTCCGGATGAGGAGAAGCGTAAGGCTCTCATCGAGTTCCGTAAGAAGGTTGGTGGGTCGGCGCTTGATCGTATCCTTAAGCGGGGTACTGTTCAGCCTCCCTTGATTCCTGGTAAGCTTAATGCAAACAGTAGGCACTTTGGTGATGATCTCACGAGCGCTTACGATAATGCTATTGACGGTATTGGTGTTGAAGAAGACGGGGTTGCTAAGCGCACACGTCAGTATGTTAACACTAATGCCATGAACATGGCTGAGGCACGCGCGAACGCTGCCGACGGTCGTGACGTAGATATTCTGGTGGGCCGTTCGGGTGAACGGATCGACAGCACCATGCAGCGGCGGTTCTCTGATGCTGACCTCGAAACCGAGGACGGACAGAACATCGCTCGCGTGTTCGCTGAGAACATGGACCTCGCAGAAAATCTTGATGGGTACTCCCGAGGTATCGGCTCTAAGGTCAAGATACAGACGGCGCTCAACCAGATCTTCGGCGTTAAGGGTATGACCATGGCTGACCTGTTTAAGGAAGGCACTGACGCGATTCATGCCGTGTTGGAGACCGACGTCAACTCTGGACGTCGTACCATGCGGAAGACTGAAGCTGAGCGTAAGTATGCCGACGAGGCTATGAAGCAGCTCAAGATGATGTACCTCCACACTATCGGTGTGCCGGTAACTCAGTTCGACCGTAAGTCCGGCCTCGGCCGGGCGATGCAGATCGCTACCAACCTCGTGTACTCGAAGCTCGGTGGTACCTTCTCCCAGGCTGTTGCTTTGGTGGAAGCTCCGTTTAGTATTCTCCGTACTGGAGGTATGGGTCCAACGCAGATTCTCAAGAATGCTACCCAGATGTTGGGTGGTATTACGCAGATGGCTGCAGGTGTGGCCCAGCGTAACACTGGTCCAGCTGGACGTATGGCAGCTCAGTTCGGCCTCGATGCCGAGCGTATGGGTTACCTGTCTGACGACCTTGTTACGTACCTAGATAACTTTGATGGTGGAGGTGGTCTTGCCCGATTCGGTATGAACGATCAGGATGGTGGACATATGTCTGCCGCCACGATCGGTGACCGAGTGAAGGCTAACTTCCGCCGCGTTGCTCAGGCTGGCCAAGACGAAGGTGAAGATGCCTCGTGGCTGGCAAGCCGTATCGAGGCTGGCACGGCCGCACTCGCAGACATGACCGGCGCACTGTCGGGCATGGAGCAGGTGACCGGCATTGCTCGCTCGGTTGGTGCAGGCGTTGGACGCGAATCACTGGTGAAGCATGGAGACAAGCTTCGCCAGCTCGCACAGCAGATAGATGGTAAGGATGTATCGGATAAGGAGCTGATCTCAATGGCTCGTAGTCTTGGCATCCCCCGCGCTATTGCTTCCCGCGCTGGTTCCTCCGGACTGCTGCGTAACGGTGGGCATGCCCTCAATATTCTTGAGGAAATGCTTAACATCCGCTACGGCAAGCGTGGTTCAAGAGGCAACGCAATTAATCTGACTGCTCTTTCTGACAGCGTAGCCGAACGGCATCAGCTGCAGCGCAGTCAGTTCCTGGGTACGTCCGCTGAAGAGCGGGCCGCCCAGCAGCTGGATAACGAGGCTATCGGTCAGGTACAAGACTACCTGATGACCTTCGTTAAGACGGCATCACCTGAACTTAAGGGCTCTTTGGCTCTTGGCCGCGGTAACCCGCTGGCACAGTTCATGTTCTCGATGACTTCTTACCCGATGGCAGCTTTCCAGCACCTGGTGTCTAACGGCGCTAAGTTCAATGGAGTGGCAGCAACGGCTGGTACGTTGTCGCTGCTTATGGCATTTGAGTTTAATCATCGCATGATCCGTACCATTACGTCCTCCCGAGATGAGGATCGGCGTAATGAAGCCCTGGAGACTCTCCAGAAGGCTTACACGGGTAAGCTGAGTATGGACGAGTACGCTACCGTGCTTGCCACCTACGGATCACAGTCGCCGCTCTTTGGCCACTGGGGTAAGTGGGCAGGCGAAGCCGCAGCACTCGCAGGTCCGTTTGCTGGCTTCGATGTCGAGCAAGGGTTCCCGAACAAGCCGTTCGCCTCGCCCGTGGTCGGTACCTTCAGCGGTACCGTGGGTAAGATGACTGGTTTGGTCCGCGAAGCGGGTAAGGAAGCTCTCGGCGAGTCGCCTAGAACGCGAAGGGATCTCGAGACTCGTAGGAATAGGTTGGCTAAGGGCATGGCTGAGCTGATTGATGTTGGTACCCCGTTTAACTCTGGTGCCATTCAGGTGCTGAGTCAGGCGGCAACCGGCAACAAGCTCGGTGATGCTATCGGTACCGCCCTGTTTATGGGCGACCGTGGTTTCCAGACCAATGGTACTGGCGCTACGCCTCCGGCTATGCTGGAAGGCCGATCCAATCGACTGTGGAATCAGACGGTACAGCATGACCAGACGGCGCAGGCTCCTGACTATAAGGAGTTTGCCCGCGATATTTTGTCGCCGTCTCCTGCTCCTCCGTCCGGTGAGACTGTCCCCGAGGCTAAGCCCCCGGTTATTTCTCCGTCCAGTCCCCCGCCGAACGCTAGCGCGGGTCTGGCTGACTCTCTCAGCAAGCGTAAGTAAATCTCCTTGGTGCTCGTCGGCTCCCCCTCACGGGGGAGTCGGCGGGCTTTGCCGTAGAAGGGCTCTTTTTGCTGTCCACGAGGTAGCCTCGAAACGTCCCCAGATCAGCGAGGATCCTCTCTCTCGCGCAGGAAGGCCAACTCCTTCTAGAAGCCATGCAACCTTACCCTTTGTCCTAAAAGAGGTCCTCTCTGTCTCTCTATGAAGGGGTAATAGATAGTGATATTAGTAGTATCTTATGGTACTCAGGGATCCAAGTATACATAGGCAGTCCACCTTTTGTATTCTAGAGCTAACGAAAGAAAACTAAGTACCTAAGGTACTCCTAAGGATCCTAAGCGTGTTGGGATTCCTATGGATCTTAAGCGTGTTGGGGATCCTAAGCGTGTTAGATGACACCTTATTATCATCATCCTATTATCTATTACCTAGTAGATGCTTATGATCCCCCGGTAGGGAGAGTGCTGACTTTGGCATGTTGGCATGGCCCTCGGGAATCCGTGAGAGGCCTTGATGATGATTTTGATTTCCATTCCCCCCTCCACCGCCACCGATTCATGTGATGTCTAATGACCCACTTTTCAGCAAATGAAAAAAGTCGCAGTGAAAAAGCTAACAATGTAACGCTGAATCGTTCAGCCTTTCAGACTCTAATGAATGGAAATGACCATGGAAAACGTTAACTTTGCCGATCTCACTGCCACCGCTGGTGGTCGCCACAAGGCCTTCGTACTCGCACGCATCATGGGGTTCAGCAACGGACAAGTGGCCGAGATGGCCGGCAATGCGGGTGGGGCGCCCACGGTGGCCTTCGCACTGACGCAGATGCGCAAGAAGCATGGCATCAGTGGCATCGCGGACAAGGACTGCAGCCAACTTGCGGCGGCACTGGGTCTCGCGGTCGCTGCGGAGTGATAAAAGGGTGCACGGGCACCTGCTCCTTTTCTCTCACGGGTCTCATGGATGAAATGATAGCCATGGCACCCATTGGATACGGTTTCACTGACACGCCCACGACACAGGAGTCTCACATGCGCAAGTCCAACGCCCGTTTTAACACGCTAGTGGCCGCCAAGGCTAACGCTAGCACCACCAAGGTCACCAACTGGAAGGGTGCCTACGTAGACCCCAACTTCATCATGTGTGAGCGCAAGGGTAGCCGTGTGGCTTACTGCCTGCGACACGTGACGAGTATGCAGCCCTACGTGGATGAGTGCCGCATGCGTGGGGTGGATGCCACCGTGGCTGTCACGCTCTAGCGCTGACACGCCTAACGCGCTCACGGCCACGCGGCCATGTTCACACTCACGCACAGACCCGCACACAGGATACACACACAATGACCATTGCCCAGTTTAACAATCGCAATCCCTTCAGTGCTCACAACAAGCAGGTGCACAACATCAAGACTGCAGGTGGTCCCAAGCGCTTTACGCGTCGCAAGATCGCGAGACCTACGGCGACTTACACGCCTCGGTGCTCAGGTGCTGGTGATCGTCCGCGCGGTCGTGTGGCCGTGGAGAACGTGTGGAAGAAGGCTACCATTGGCTGGTGGAACTACGACCTGCACACCACTGCACAGCGCTTTTCCTCTGACATGGTGGTTGACGACATGAAGTACAGCGGCAAGAACCCTTCGCCGTGGACGTCTGGCGATGAGTATGTGCCGCATGGCGTGCAGACGCTTGGTGATCGGGTCCACGTGGCCAAGACGTCCACCAAGCAGGGTCTGCGGGATGACTTGCTGAAGCGCGAAGAGATCTTCTGGGACAGGAGCTCTACGCCCACCAAGGCGTATCAGGCGCAGCTGGATGCACAGCAGTATGCTGAGGCAGTTGATAGGGAGCTCGCCAAGCCATGTTCACACTCACAGCCGAGCGCCGAGCAGCGCATGTGGGACAACATCCGCGCTGGCGTCAGCAACGGCAAGGCCAAGCGCAAGGGAGGTGCGTGATATGGATTATCTGAATCCTTCAGTGGCGAAGCCCAATGCCATGGATCGATGGAATGCTATCGCTGAGCAGTACTTCAACAAGCGCAATGGCCTCGCTTCTGAGCGCCGCGTGTGGCAGCAGATCCTGGATGAGGCTTGGGAGGCGCTGGCTGCCAACGTCATTGAGCCGCGCCAAGTCGGTGAACACGGAGAGCCTAAGTACAAGGCTGTTATCGGATGGTCTGGACCGATGTTCAATACCATGGATGGTGGTGACTACGACTGGGGTATGGACACCTACTACAGCAATGACTTGGAGGATCTCACGAACTACGTCGTGGCGACTATGATTGCCATGAAGCTCGATGGCTTCCAGGCGGCTGAATGTGAGATCGAGGGTTCCACCATCTACATGAAGCATCTCATCATCCCCTGGGAGCAGAACTCATGAGCGGACTTGGAATAGTGCTGGTCATCTTCTGCAACCTGTGCGTCTTGGCACTCGTGTACGAGATCTGTCGCAAGACGTGTAAGTTCTTCAAGTGGGCATGCACTACGCCATGTTCACACTCACAAGGCA
>WLWH01001377.1_pt1 | contig 16223 bp, 24 predicted proteins | sample 6712741 | NCBI WGS metagenome assembly WLWH01 (sample SAMN12718694, study PRJNA515312) | sponge metagenome | isolation source: marine sponge | host: Mycale hentscheli | place: New Zealand: South Island, Marlborough, Capsize Point | collected 2003-05-01 | reverse complement strand
CTAATGCTGATGGTGGAATGGGAATATTTACTTTGATGGAGATTGGCGCATGACCAGACAAGAGCAAATAGCAATAACAAACTTGTATAGCCAAGTTGTACTGATTCGGGGTAATGACTGTTTTGATAATGACGGAAATCCAGTCTCAATCACTCAATCGATTGTTGATGATGAAGTCGCACGATTACAAGCCGAATACGATTCTCAAGCATACGCAAGAGCAAGAGCCGAAGCATATCCATCTTGGCAAGAACAGATGGACATGATGTATCACGACCAAACAGAAGGCTCACGCACTTGGCTAGATGCTGTCGAAGCCGTAAAGGAGGCATACCCTAAATGAGTGAAGTTAAAACTAATAAAATAAGCCCTCGTTCTGGAACTGCATTTACATTTGGAGATTCAGGGGATACGTTTACAATTCCCAGTGGTGTGACAATAGCAAACTCAGGCACTGCAACTGGCTTTGGTGGGAACAACACTCCCGCTTTCCAAGCCAATTTCACCACAAGTCAAACGCTAGGCGATAACGTCTGGACAAAAATGCAAGCAAACACAGAAGATTTTGACACTGACTCCGCTTACGATAATTCCACAAACTATCGTTTTACTGTCCCATCTGGCGAAGGCGGTAAATATTTTTTGTACTCTCGAATGACTATCATTTCGAGCGGTGGTTCTTCTGCCGCACTTGTGGGTCAATTCATGCAAATTCGTGTCAACTCTGAAACAGATACGTCAGCAAGATTTTTTCTTGAGGAGCAAGATTATCAAGGCGGGTATTACAAAACTTTTACGTTGCTTGGGGTTACAGCATTAGCGGCGGCTGACACTGTTGAGTTTTACGCCAAATCAAATGTGGCTAGTGGCTACAACTCATATATCTCAAATGATATGAGGGAAAGTGTTGTTGGCGGTTACAAAATGATAGGTCTCTAAAAATGATTACAAATATCGGACTAAAACAATTAGGTTTTTCTGAAGAAGATTACGCTCTTCAAGATGACGGCGACGGAACATTTATTGCACGATGGAGTAGCGATCAACCACAGCCATCAGTGAGCGCAATCGAAACCGCACACGCCGAATGGCAAGCAGAGCAAGACGCTACGCAATACCAACGTAATCGACAAGCAGAGTACCCATCTATTGACGAACTAATCGTCGCTCTTTGGGAAGGCGTGGTCGAAGAACGAATGGCATCTGTCACTGCGTTGGAAGCAAATCGTCAGGCGGTTAAAACAAAATATCCTAAACCATAAAAATGTCTGAAGAAAAAGCAATTCAACTTTCGGATCGAACGGGAGTTTCGTTGCCGCTTCGTAATTTAATTGGTTTAGCGTCTGCTGTTGCAATTGGGACATGGGCTTGGTTTGGCACTATGGAACGCCTGAATCAACATGATATGCGCCTTACCTTAATGAGAGCGGAGGTTGATTCTAACAGTCAATTTTCTGAGCAGTTACAACGAGGGGAGATAAGCACCGCCTCAAGTCAGGAAATGTTTTTATTATTAGAGCATACAGCAGGGCAACTCAATGCTTTAGAAAAAGAAATTTCTGAAGATAAAGCGGCGTCAATTAACAAGCAACAAGAACTAACGTTAAACTTTTTATCAGGTCGAGTTGATTCTTTAGAAGGAAAACTTGAAGCGTTGCGCGATAATTACGCGGAGATGAAAGCAAATGGAAATGGGGCGCACTGAATGGAAACACTTTTTGTTTTACTTCTATATATAAATGGCGAAATTAAAGAACACATGGCATTTTGGGAAGACCCAGTAACTAGCGAGTGGGTAGAGATGGGTATGCCTGGATGTCTTGCAATGAAAAGAACTTTAAAAAGACAGGGATGGCATGATACCAAAGGTGGTAGGTATGCTTGCGAAAAAAGAGTTGTTGAAACAAGGATTAACTGGGAAGATAAAAAAGTAATTGCGAGAATAGTTGAATGACAAATCCTTGGGCTTCTTGGGCTTCTAATCCAGATAATTGGAATGCAACTACTTATAATTGGGAAGACTACTATCTTACTCCTAGTACATATAGTGCAAGCCTAACTGGATATGCTCCAGATAATCCTAACAATCATATAGTTTATCCAGACAGTGTAAACCTAACTCTTAATGGTATATCTCCTGATTTCGGTATAAGTTTTTCGCCAAGCATAGGGACAGGATCTTTATCTCTTACTGGACATGGGCCAGTATACGCTAAAGGAGTTTTCAGGACTGTTCCTGTTGGCTCTTTATCAATGGATTTAATCAAGTGGTACACCGTATCAACCACTTGGGCAACAGATCCAAATACTTGGAGTGCTTATGGTAGGGCGCCAATTGTAGGACAGACTCATTCTTACGATCCTGTTAGCGGAATACTTACGATAGATGGTAAATCTCCTAGCTCAGTCTGGAAAGACCCAACATGGAAACCTACAATATGGGTGATATAAAAACAAAAGAAACTACTTGGAGTTGGATGGATGAGTGCTACAAGGCTGATCCTTCTCTTAAGTATCCAACACCAACATATATATTCGACAATGGAAACAGAGTTTTCTATACCGAAACCGCTGCAAAAAAGAAACAAAAGAAGGGAAAAAAGTAATGGATTTAGATGTTGCAAAGTCAAACATATATTCTTTAAATGACAATATGTTGGCTAGGAATATTGCAGAAAAATTAGAAGAAAAGTATCCTGGATGGTTATGGGCTGTGCATGTAATGGACGGAGTTGTTTCTGTAAAGTCAATGCGTCTTTCTGGCAACTGGGGATTTGTTCTTCATACTGATAAAATAGACAACGATTATAAAATGGTTGTTATGGCTGGCGGAGAAATACTAGAAAGGTTTAGGCAGAAGAGGGGTCAGTTTGATGACACACTGTACCATGACCTATCAATGGATTCCAAAGGCAAACTTAATGGGGATTACTCTAGATGAGCCGAATTAGACCGCAGCCTCCTACGGAGGGTTCAGAAAATATATCTGTTGAACAGATGGAGGATACTCCGTACATAGAAGATTTTTGGCTGCGTATTGCTCGTGAAGCTTATGAAGAGTCTAGTGATTGGGTTGACACCAATCTTAGAGATCAGTGGGAAAAAAGCATTTCTTTGTTTAACAGTAAACACCCCCCTGGTTCTAAGTATAACACTGGAGCGTATGATAAAAGATCTAGGTTTTTTAGACCAAAGACAAGAACTGCTGTAAGAAACCTTCAGTCTGCTATGGCTGTTGCTTTCTTTACTAACGAAGATGTTGTAAGTGTTCAGCCTAGAAATCCTAACGACCCAGATCAGGTTGCAGCTGCAGCGGTATCTCAATCTATCATGCAGTACAGACTTACAAACACTCTTCCTTGGTTCCAGACAATGTCTGCAGCCTTGCAAGATGCAGCTGTACAGGGCATATGTGTAAGCCATCAGTATTGGGAATATGAAGAGAAAGAAGAAGCTTACTTAAATGTAGATAGCCAGAACAGACCTGTTATGGATGCTGACGGTAATCCTGTTGTAACTAAACAGAAGACATCTATTAAAGATAAACCTATTATAGATCTTATTTCTCCAGAAAATATTAGAATTGATCCTGCTGCTGACTGGCATGATCCTATGGAAAGCAGTCCTTATATCATTCATCTTATGCCTATGTACGTTCAGGATGTTAGACAAAAAATGATAGATGGAGAGTGGTTAGATATTCCTATAGGCGAGCTTCTAGCTTCTGATACAAATGAAGATGATGATACCACCCGAATGATTAGGGATGAGCCAAGAGAGGATCGATTAGATAACGATGCTGGCTATGGTGATATTGATTCTTACAGAGTTGTATGGATACATAAAAACATTGTTCGCAGAGAAGGAATGGATTGGTGCTACTATACAGTAGGAACTGATGCAATGCTTACAGATCCAAAACCTCTTCTAGAAGAGTACCCTTGGTTAAGAAATGGTGAGCGTCCCTATGTAATGGGTTACACCAATGTAGAATCTCATAGACTTTATCCAGCTGGAACAGTAGAGCTAACACAAGAATTGCAGGCCGCTGCTAACGACATATGGAACCAAAGGTTTGACAATGTTCGTTTAGCAATGAACAAACGTTACCATATTCGCAGAGATAGAAACATTGACTTAGATGCTTTGTTTAGATCTGTCCCTGGTGGCGCAGTAGAGATGGATGATCCAGATAACGATGTACGTGTTATTGATACTAGAGATGTTACAGGTTCAGCTTATGCAGAACAGGATAGGATCAATATGGACTTTGATGAGTTGCAAGGTAACTTTTCAACGTCTACAGTACAAGGAGCTAGATCTTTAAATGAAACTGTTGGCGGTATGTCACTTATGGCAAGCAACAGCGGCACAGTTACAGAGTATGTTCTTAGAACCTTTTCTGAAACTTGGGTAGAGCGTGTACTTAAACAGCTTATGCGTCTTGAGCAGTACTACGAAACAGATCAAATTATTCTTGAATTAGCGAGCGATGCAGCAATTCAAGTTAATCAGCAATACCAGGGTGTAGTGGATGATCTTTTAAAGTATGAGGTTTTACTAAAGGTTAATGTTGGTATAAGCGCTACAGATCCATTACGCAAAGTTCAAAACCTTATATCTGGAATACAGATGCTTGGAGGTCTTCCAGGATTTGCAGAAAGTTTAAATGTTCAAGAGATTGTAAAAGAAGTATTTGGCGCTCTTGGATATAAAGACGGTGAACGGTTTGTTATGATGGAGCAGAATCCACAGGTTGCAGAACTTACAGCGCAACTTGAAGAGATGCAAGGATACATTCAGTCTGAGCAGGGTAAGCTGCAAAATAGAGTTACTATTGAACAGATGAAGCAGCAAGGCAATCTTGAAGTTGCTAACATGAAGTACGGCACAGAGATTCGCAAAAAAGAAATGGAAGCCCAGCTAAAAAATATTGATTTACAATTAAAGCAGGAAGACGTAGCAACTAGACGTGCTGAGTTAATGCTGCAAAGAGAAGCTTTAATAAATCAGATAGCAGATTCTGAGATTGCAAGACAAGAAGAGATGGTTGACGAAGGCGATATTGGAGTAATGGCTAGAGACGACTATGGTAAAATACCTTACGCAGTAGGATAATATGGATTACTATGATCCCCGTGAAGTCGGGATTGATGACTTAGTTAAAAGAATAAGAATAGGTCATACCACAAAAGATTTTTTAAATACATCCGTAGGTAAAGCAATATTAACAAAAGCCCTCAATGAGTACATAAAGGGAATTAATAATTTAGAAGATATTGGTTTAAACGGATTTAAGGGTTCTTCAGAAGAAGAACTAAAAGAGTACCGGAAGATTGTTTCTGATCTCTCAACACCCTTAAAAACGCTGCAGTGGTTTGACAGTATTATACAAGAAGGGGAGAATGCTGATAAGATTTCAAAATACAAATCTTCTGGTGTGTTAGAACCATAAGGAGATAGTAATATGGAAAACGCTACCCAAGAAGAAGTTCAGGATGCGTTAGAGTCGGAAGAAGTTGTTGAAGAACAAGCTGTTAATGATCTTGATATGCCTAAGATAAACCCTCTTTCCGCTAGGGAAAAGGCTTTAGAGGAGATCTATAACAGACGTAGGGAAGAAGAGCACGTAGAAGAAGAAGTAGAAGAAGCTCAGGAAGCTCCAGATGCGCCAGTATGGTTTAATGGCGAACAGTGGGTTACCAAGGTTAAAGTCAATGGTGAAGAAGTAGATGTACCATTTGATTCTTTAAAGTCTTCTCACCAGAAAGATCGTGCATCTCAAGAAAAGTTTCAAGCTGCTGCTGTTAAAGAGCGAGAGCTTATGTATCGAGAGCAGCAGATTCAAGAACAATTAAGAATGTTAAATTCTCAACCATCCGGTCAGGACGTTGAGCAAAAGGAAGAAGTCGAAGGTGTTGAAGACATTGTCGAAAAATACCATGAAGCATTATTCCAGGATGACGCAGCGGAGGCTGCTAAACTACTCAGAACCTTGGCAAATAGTGGGCGCAGCAATGCCACCCAAAATGTAGAAGAGGTTGTAAATCAAGCTATTCTTTCTCATGAAGCAAGAAAAAAAGCAGAGCAAGAGCATATTCAGAGGGCAGCATATCAGTCTGAATTAGAGGATGCAGTAAGATCTTTTAATGAAGACTATCCAGATATTGCACAATCTGAGGAGCTTCGAGCGATTGCAGATAGGAAGACGATTACCCTAACGGAGCAAAATCCTAATTGGACACCGTCGCAGATTATCAATGCAGCTGCTGAGTACACTCGTGAGTGGGCTGGAACTAGTAATGATTCAAATGAACGGGTTAATCGCAAGCAAAAAATTGTGAGACAACCTAAATCCGTAAGGGCTTCGGCTGGCAATGCGAAGAATGATGTCCCTATGACACCATCTCAAATTGTTGCAGAAATGCGTAAAGCTAGAGGCCAAAACTTATAACTCTTTTGGAGGTTAATTATGGCTGGACAAGTATGGTCAGTTAACACCTCTGGTGGTTATATGTATGCTGACAACCTGAGCCGCCTTCTTCGGATGGCAGTTCAGCCGATGGTCAAGTTCCGTCAGTTCTGCGACGTAAAAGACGCAGCGCATCAGGGCTTACATCGCGGCGATACATTCCATTGGAACGTGTACAGTGACGTTGCCACGCAAGGCACGACACTAACAGAGACCAGCACCATCCCAGAAACCTCGTTCACTATTTCTCAGGGAACCATGACCATTACGGAAGCTGGTAACAGCGTACCGTATACCGGTAAATTGGATGATCTCTCTGAGCAGCCTGTGGCCGAAGTTATCCGGAAAGTGCTGAAAAACGATGCTACTAAAGGATTCGATAATCTTGCTGCTGCGCAGTTCGATGCCGCGAAAGTTCGCGTCACGCCTACTGGAGGCACGAGTCTGACTTCTTTGGTGGTTACAGAGAATGGTGCGTCTGCAACGGTTAACAACGTTGCTCTTGGTAAAGAGCATGTCAAGTTGATTGTTGACACAATGAAAGAGCGTAACATCCCAGCGTATGCTGACGATGATTACTACTCAATCGCACGACCCTCAACCTATCGAACGTTGAAGAATGATCTTGAAGGAATCAAGCAGTATATTGATGCTGGTTTCCAGATGATTATGAACGGCGAGATTGGTCGTTACGAGGGTGTGCGTTTCGTTGAGCAGACTCACAAAGGTGCCGCAGCTCTCGGTACTTCAGCTAGTGCATGGTCCAACGGCAAGTCCGATTGGTGCCTGTTCTTTGGTGAAGATACTGTTGCTGAAGCTATCGCTGTTCCTGAAGAAATTCGTGGGAAAATTCCTGGCGACTTCGGACGGGACCGTGGTATTGCGTGGTATTACTTGGGAGGTTTCGGCCTCGTTCACACACAAGCAGCCCAGTCACGCATCGTGATGTGGGATAGCCAATCTTAAGGAGAAATTGTTATGAGTTACAGCGATCCACGTCCTTATGCATTCAGCTATTACCATGACTTTGGTGCAGGCACTGGTTCCATGATTATTCGTGGCCCAGAGGGAAAGCAAGGTAGCATCAAAGAGATTGATGTTGAAGCTATCGAAACTTTCAATGCCGTCACCACGGAAGGTGCTGTCAATCTTGGTTCTTCTGCCGCTGGTACGCAGTACGTAAACATGGGTTTAGGTACGCTTGCTGCTGGTGCTCAGCAAAGCCTGACTGACACAGCTGCTGACCTTGTGCTCGACGCACTTCCAGCTGATACCGATATTCATCTGACTTTGAAAGCTCCTACTGGCGGTACTCCTGCTGGTCAGGCGCATGTTCATGTCATGATCGAATGGTACTAGGAGGAAATTATGAAAGATAGTGCAAGTGGCAAAATGCCCGACAATGGTTTGACTGAGAAGAAGTCTTTTGCAGGAGAATCCCTAGCTTCAATGGGGATGGACAGCAAAGGCCCAGATCAGAAACCTATGGGTATCGCAAAAGGCAGTGTTAGTGCTCCCTCAAAAGGGAAGTTCGAGCAAGCCTAATTGATGCGGGGGAGGGGCAACTCTCCCCCAATTCATTTCAATTTTAAGGCCGTAGGGAACAGCTTTTTTGTGCTCCCTGGGACCTATACAGGTATAACCTAAGCCAACCTACAGGGTAAGGTAATCATATGAAAATTAATCTAATAACTGCGTATATGGGTGACCAAGAAGAAACGCCTAAAGAGAGCTATGGTTCTACCGAGCCTAAGCAGAAAGGATTCACGAGCGGCGATCAACTATTTGATGAGCGTTGCAAAGAGTATGCTGCAGAGCAGCCACGATCTAACAATGAAGCCAGAGTAAATGGAAAAATGGTACGGTCTGGAATGACTGTGTCAGGATGGGGTTACTAAAATGGCATTAACAGCGGCTCAAAGAAAAAAAATTCAAACTCAAATGAAGAACCAATTGCAGCAAGTGGCTGCAAGACGTGGAGCTATGAAAAGAGTCGGCCCTAAAGGATCTACTACTCATAAAAATGTAGGCAGTACAAAAGGTTCTAAGTATAGGGGAACACTAGCTGGTCTAGGTTACAATACAGAAGAATTAAAGTACGCTAAAGAATATAGAAAAAAATACAAAGAATCTGGAAGCCAAAAGAAAGATTATAAATCAGCATTTAAACTAGGTCACAGCGGTAAGATTACAAATAACGAAGCGCTTACTCCAGCAGGAGCTAAAAAAGACAGAATGAAAAGTATCAAACAGGGTGGAACTGTTGGTAAAGGAACTCATTCTTCTGGTAAAGCTAGAACTGAAGCTAAAAATTGGCGTACAAAACATATGGACGCTTTAAAGAAAAAACATAAGATTGGATCAGGAAGCACTCCTGCCTCAAGAAAGGCGTATGTGGCCGCGCGAGATAAAGTAGTTAAACGACATAAGAGGATGATTGGTAAATAATTGAAAATAATAAAAGTTCCTGAAAAGGAAATTTCTGACTTTACTCCCGAAGACTTTGGTGGAATAAGAAAGGAAAAAACAGTTTGTGTAATTAGATACGGGGCTTTTGGAGACATACTGCAGACAAGTTCAGTTCTGCCATTACTACAAAAGCAGGGATACAGAGTTTGTGTTAATACTAATGAGGCAGGAAAAGATATATTAAGATCTAATCCTTACGTTGATGAGCTTTTAGTACAAAGAACTAATCAAATATATCCAGATAAACTAGATGATTACTGGGCGCATTTTGATGGGCTATTTGACAAGGTGATTCAATTTTCAGAATCTGTAGAGGGAACCCTATTAGTTGTTGGAGACAGGACTGTTCAGTTAGAACAAGGTCCAGTTCTTATTCCAGGAGATGAAAAGTTTAAATGGGATAAAGAAGATATTCATGCAGAATGTAATATTAATTACATGGAGAGAATGCATGACATTGCTGGTGTAGATTATGAGTTTGACACATCATTCTACCCAACAAAAAAAGAAGAATCCAGAATGAGGGATTGGAAAAAGAAGAAAGTAAAAACTAAACATCTTGTTATGAATGTTTTATCTGGATCTTCTGTGCATAAAGTCTGGCCTGGAAATGATGCTTTAATGGCTAGGTTTCTTGATATGCGAAAAGATGTTACATTTATCACAGTAGGTGATTACGCATGTAAACTTCTTGAGCAAGGATGGGAAAAAGAAAGCAGAGTAATAACTACATCGGGTGAGTGGCCTATAAGAGATGTTCTAGCTTTAGCAAAACTATGCAATGTAATTGTAGGACCAGAGACAGGAGTATTAAACTCTGTTTCTAACTACAGCAGAGTGCATAAAAGTTTATTCTTATCTCACTCATCAAAAGAAAATTTAAGCAAGCACTGGAATAACACCACAACCTTTGAGCCATTTGAAGCAGAGTGTTATCCTTGTCATAAGATGCATCATGGATTTGACACTTGTGTTAGGGACGAAGAAACAGGTGGTGCTTTGTGCGCATCTAAAATACCAGTGGGTAAAGTTTACATGGATATAGCGAAGAACTTAAAATGAGTACATACTTACAATTATGCCAAGATATGTCCAGAGATATAGGTATTCCTGGAACTGGGCCATCAAGCGTAACAGCTTCTGATCTTTCAGAAGAAGAGCTTGCTGTTGTTCGATACATTAAAAATGCTGATGTAGATATACAGCGCAGATGGTTTAACTGGGATTACTTGTGGAGCGAAGCAACTATAACCCCTTCAGTTGGAGTGTCCACTCTAACATCACCAACAAATTTAGGCAATTGGAAGTTAGATTCTATTGTCTTTAGTAAAGCTACAGACGACTATCAACAGTTAGAATTTATGGATTGGGAGCCATATAGACTTGAATACAAGCTTGGCGTAATAGACTCAGGAACTCCAGAAGTTTTCTCTATTAAGCCTGATAACGTTATAGATGTTTGGCCTACCCCAGATTCTACTACAACTATATCTACAGAATACTACAGAGTTCCAACAGAATTAGCAGCAGATTCAGATATATCTTCTATTCCCCCACGATTTCACAGTATGATTATTGCTAGAGCAAAAATATATTATGGTGAGAATGAAGATGCTCCTGAAATACTTAGCGGGGCATTAGCTTCTTTTGAAGACTTGCTTGACAAGTTAGAAGCCGATCAACTTCCAGGTCAAAAGAATAGAAGGTTCTCTAAGGTGCAAGACTTATTTAACTATACAGTTAGGCCAGAATGACAAAATTAAGAAATCGTCGTTTAGCTCCTTCAGGACTTCAGTCAAAGTATTTTCCATTTACTGGTGGAATAAACCTTGTTGATCCTGCTTTATCTATAAGTCCTGGGGAGTGTGTATCTGCTGACAACTTTGAAGTTGATATTAGAGGTCGATACCAAAGGCTGGATGGATATGAAAGAGCTGATGGTCAAACGCTTCCTTCTAAAGTTGTATACTATAGAATACCTTTTACTTTAGGAACATCTAAGTATAGTGTATTTAGTAGCTCATATAGCTCAGCTTTTAGTCTTCAGATTCCAGCTACTGGTGATATGGTAAAGGGTGAAACAAGTGGCGCTACTGGAACAATACTTCAAGTTAGTATAGAGGATATTACTGGAGATTCTAGTGCGGGATCTTTTGCTACCTCAAATGCAGAAGGATATATTTATTTTGTAGTAACAAGTGGAACATTGCAAGACGGTGAAACCTTGCTATTTTTAAATTCAGACAGCGCTTTTGGAAGCGCATTCAATGTGGAGTACAATTAAATGGGAACACCTACAGCCTTAAGAAAAACTAGAGCAGTTTTAACAGGCACAAGTTTTGCAGACAACACCACTGGAGCAATTACCGCGCAGATGTTAAGGCAGTATGTTGAATCAGGTATGGGTGGATACGGATGCATAAACAATGCAGCAGGAGATGGCACTCCTGCAGTTCAAGCAATTGCAAACGGCACAACAGTAACGGTAGACTTTTCCGCAGGATCTTCAGGGTCTGATGTGGCTCAGGATACTGGCACAGTTTCTTCAACTACTGTTGGAGCTGACGCTGACTTTGCTAATGACCAAGTTAGAATATACGATAAAGGATTCTATTTGGTAAACATGTCTTTGTACATAAAGCAAGCAGCTACTGCAAACATTATATGGACTGCTATGGTATCTACCGATAACACTGGAGGATCAACAGTCGATGCTCCTGCAATTAAAGCAATCCAATATATTACTAATGCAAATGACGTTGGAACTTTTGTTGCTTCAGGTATTATAGATTGCACTGGACATACTACATACACTGATGTGTATCCAAGAATTAAACATAACAATGGGAGCAGTCAAAATATTTATTTAAACTACGGTCAACTATCTGTTATTAGGGTTGGCTGATGGGTCTTTACGCAACATCAGTTGCATTTGGTCCTCCTGTACTAAGGGATGCAAGTGCTGAAGCTTCTCTTATTCCAGAGCTTAGGCAGGCTATAGAAGACCAAAGAAGTATAATAAATATAGTCCCAGGAGAAGGTTCTGTACTAGGTGTATGGGTTTATCAAGGTGATATATATGCGTTTAGAAATAAAGCTGGTGGCGCAACTGCTGGTATGTATAAATCATCTTCTTCTGGATGGACAGAGGTTGACCTTGGTGAGGCGCTAGACTTTGATGGCACTACTACGAGTGGAGAGCCTACCCCTGGAGATACAGGAACCCCAACAACTTTAGTTGGTGCAACCAGTGGAGCAAGCGGAGACCTTCAGGGCATTAGTTATCATGGGTTGTGGGAAACAGGCGCTGCAGGAACAATGGTTCTTACTAATATATCTGGAACGTTTGCTGATGATGAAGATCTTCAAATGCCACTTCTATCTTTTGATATAGGAACGATAGAGATAAGTGCTGGAGATACTATTACCGGTGGAACATCTGGAAAGACTGCTGAAGTAACAAGTGTTGTTATTACTAGCGGAACTATCGCAGCAGGAACAGCTGCTGGATACTTTTCAGTAAAGAACAATAGTGGAACATGGACTGATGGAGAAGACATTACAGTTGGTGGAGTTAAAAGAGCCGAAGTTAATGGAGCATCTCAACCAACTTCCGTTACTGTAGCAAAAGCTAACGGTACTGTATATGCACAAACAATTAATCCTGACGGTAAGTATGAGTTTATAAACTATAACTTTAGGGGTAACACTTCTGGCATTACGATGTATGGTGTTAATACTGTTGATAAGGGATTCTCTTGGGACGGTACTACGTTTATAAAGATAAGCACAGGCACATCTGTAGATAAACCACAGCATGTTATAGCCCACACAAAACACTTATTCTATTCTTTTCCGAGCGGTTCTATTCAACATTCAAGTATTGCGGCGCCTAACAAATGGAGCGTAATAACTGGAGCTGCTGAGCTTTCTGTTGGTGATGTTGTATCAGGATTCTCAACAGAAGTAAACGATGTAATGTCTATCTTTACCAGAAATGAAACTTTTATGCTGTATGGTTCTTCGGCTCTAGACTGGGCTCTTAAAAGATTCCATCAAGGAACCGGAGCTATACCTTATACTTTGCAGAAAATGGATCAAACATTCTTTCTGGATGATAGAGGGCTTACTTCTATATTTACAGTTCAAGCGTTTGGTGACTTCCAAGCAGCTGTTGCATCTGATGCTATTGATCCTTATATGCAGCAACAAAAAGAAAAAGCTATAAACTCTGTAAAGGTTAGAGCAAAGAATCAATACCGTTTATTCTTTAATGATAAAACAGGTGTTACGATGACCTATATTAATAGACAGAATAGAGGTATCATGCCGTTTACTTTAAAGCATCAACTATATTCTGTATGCTCTGCTGAAGATGAGAATGGATTTGAAGTTGTATACGGTGGGTTTGAAGACGGTTATGTAAGAAAGATTGATTCAGGTACTAGCTTTGATGGTGAATCAGTACCATCATTTATTAGAACTTCCTATCATAGCTATGGATCACCACAAGCTAAGAAAAGATTTAGAGATATAAACCTAGAAGTTAATGCTGATACATCTACATCACTTACCATTCAGCCAAGCTTTGATTATGGTGGCACATACGACCCACGTACTTCACCAGCAGCATCAAGCTACACTGTGCCTGTTACATCAGATCAGTGGACAGCGGCTGATATATCTAATGACTCTACTGGAGTTACAGTTGTTGCATCAGAAAGAATTAAAATAAACGGTATAGGAACCAACATGGGACTTATTATTAAAAACGAATCCATTTACGATAAACCAATAACCCTTCAAGGGGCGGTTGTTAATTATTCTCTTAGAGGCATTAGACGATGAAAATTCCAGTAAACAATGGCAGGACAAGCTTAGCGTATGTAACAGATGAAGAGCGTAAGCTTCTTAGACGAAGGGATGCTGTAAAAGGATCACCTAATAAAAAGATGTCATATGGAATTCCTAAGCTAGCTGCCGGCGGCGGCGACTATCGAATGGATCTAGAAAGAAGTAAGGCGTTACGAGCCAAAGAAGATGCTTTAATGAAAGCTGGGTTTGAAAAAAGACTAACTGCTGGTGGCAGCTCAGGCGAAGAAAAATATGTGCACATAGGGAAAGGTCTTAGTGCTGGTTATGTTGGCGCTCCTTCTGAATCACCTATTAAGTATGGATCAGGTCCTGATGAGATTATTAGATTCCCATCAATGGGTAGCGCTCTTCCTGAAAAAAAGGAACCAGAACCAAAACCAAAACCAGAACCAAAACCAACACCACCTTCAGGTGGCGGCGGTAGCGGATCTTCATCTTCATCTAGTTCCGCAGCTACTGCAACACCAAGCACTACGTATGAAGCACCATCAACTCCAGCTGCCCCATCAAGACCTACATTAGATGAAAGCCAGCTTAAGCAACCAATGCTGGATGAGATTGTAGCAGACGGAGTTAACTCAGAGCTTTTAGAAACAAGGTTAACTAATCTTATTAACAAGAACAACCCACTGTTTAAAGCAGCAACAACTAAAACCATGCAGGCTATGGCTGCGCGTGGCTTAGTTAATAGCTCAATCGCTGAAGAAGCTGTAATGAGCGCTATACTTTCAGTTGCTATGCCTATTGCTGAGCGAGATGCTAATGCATACATGAACCAAAGAATGCAGAACCAAGCATACAGCAATGAGTTTAGAGCTGCACAGAATAAAGCTTACTATGAATCATTTTTAACAGAGCTACAAGGTAGTATGGATATGGCTTTACGACAGTTAACAGAGCAGTCAGCTAACTGGAGAGCAGTTCTTCAAGCTCGTAGTAACATTACCACTACACCTGGAATGGGTGCAGAATCAGCTGAATTAGGAATGGCTGCAGTAACCCCTGATTGGTGGACGCAATGAGCAATACTGAAAAACTAAAGACGGCTGGATTAAATGCAGACGGAACCTCACGCTTATCTGTAACGAAGAAAAAGAAAAGTAAAAGCAGATGGATTGTTCCTGCTATTATTGGAGGGGCTGCTTTGTTTGCAGGCATTGGTGGAATGGGCGCGTCTTCAGGGCAAGGTTTTATGTCTTCTATTTTGGGTGCAGGAAAAAAAGCTGCTGGTAGTCTTGGCTCAAGTATTGGTAGTTTTTTCTCAGGAGGATCTTCTTCAGAAGCTTTAACAGCAATTAACCCATCAATTTCCAGGGGTGCTCTAGGCACAGCAACGAATGCCTTAAAAACCACTCAGGAATCTGGAATTTTTGGCACCTTATTTGACAAGTTGGGAGACTTATCTGGCAGTCAACTAATAGGCTTAGGTCAAATAGCTGGTGTTGCTGGATCTACTTTAGGAGCTCTGTTTGATGATTCTGCAGAGATTGCAGCAGAGTCGGCAGCTGACCTTCTTGCAGAAGAGCAACGTCAGTTTGATTTAATGTTAGCAGCTGAGTACGATATTGCAGGGGCAAAGATCGACCAAGCAATTAGAGAGGGCGCTCTTGCTGGAACTTATATGGGATTTACTAATCCTATATTTGGAGAACTAGATGGAGTTAATACAACTGAAGGGTACACCCCTTCTAAGCCAGCAAGCATAGCTGGAATACATCCAGTATCTGGTGGGCTAATATCTCAAGCGGAGAATACAGCATGATGAAACCTCAAGCAAGACCAATGCCTATACCTACTCAGTCTAATCAACGAAGTGTTGAAGAGCAGGACATGGCTAAACTTGGAGCAGAGCAAGCACCAGAAGAAGAGGTTGCTGAAGCCAAAGGAATGATAGAAAATATTGTTTCTTATATTTATGGGGATGGTGCTGGAGATATTATTTCTCAGATGCCTAACGGTGCTCCTAAAGAACTTGGTGCTATAGCTGGAAATCTAGTTACAAACGAAGTAGCTTTAGAAGAAGAAGAAGGTAAAGATATCTCAAGGGATATAGAGATTGAAATGATGGCTGAGATTGTTCATGAGCTTACAGACCTAGCAATGTATGAAGGCGCTGTTGATCTGCCAGATGAAAAAAGCGAACAGACTTTTATGGGAGAAGCCCTTACCTTTGCTATTACAGCAGCAATGGACTCTGATGACCCACAAGTAAACAATGAATCAATGATGAGGCTGGTAACAGGAATGCTAGGAGCTGAAGGTCAACAGCAAGCAAACGGAATACCAATGCCACAGGAGATGATGAATGGCGAAGCTTAATATCCTAGGGGCTTTAACTACTGGTCTTATTGAGGGCGGTAAAGCTGCTCAAACTTATGGTGCCATGAAGCTTAAAGAAGAGTACATG
>WLWH01001376.1_pt1 | contig 16239 bp, 14 predicted proteins | sample 6712741 | NCBI WGS metagenome assembly WLWH01 (sample SAMN12718694, study PRJNA515312) | sponge metagenome | isolation source: marine sponge | host: Mycale hentscheli | place: New Zealand: South Island, Marlborough, Capsize Point | collected 2003-05-01 | reverse complement strand
CCACCAGCAGCTCCGGCTAGTCCTATGTCACAATTCCTAGGAGGTGCCGCAGGTATCGCAGGTATTGGTGGTAAGTTAGGATTATTCGGCTAATGAGTAAAATTTTAAGAAGACCAATGTTTAGAGGCGGACCGGTTTCTAGTTATGGAACGGGGATCGCGAGTGGTTTAGCCGATGGTGGTAGAGTTGGTTATAATGTTGGTGGACCTATTTATCCAGCAGGATATTCAGCAGCTCCAGGCAAAGGTATAACAGGTGCTGATATTAAAGATATGGCTGAAAAGAAAGTATTCTTGTCAGGATTCGGTAAAGATACAGCACAACTAAACAGCACGTTAAAAGATTTATATATGAATTATATACAATCACCTTTAGAAAAAGGTGGTAATAGGTTTATAGATTATATGGCAGGTACTGAATTTGAAGATAAGGATTCACCTTTTTTTGGCAATCAAAAAGATTTTAAAAGAATTTACGAAAGAGATGTATTACCTTTAGCAAGTGAAATGTCTGCAGAATTAATTCCTCAAATATCTTCTGAAGATGAATATGAAGAAGCTTATATGACTCCTGAAGAAGTTAAATTAAGAAACGAACAAAGAAAAAAATCTTACATAGACAATCCTGTATATGATGCAAGAGAACAAGCTATTATGGACCAAGAAGGTCTTGATCAAGTTAAAGCAATTAACGCTAGAAAAAGAGCAGAAGAAGCAGAAGCTAATAGAATAAAAGGTGGTGGACAAGATGCAGCTGAAGGTGACTTTGAAATACCAGTAGGTGTTACAGAAGTAGAGGGAGAAGAAACAGTTGATGGAGGTGCAGTAGGTTATAAAGAATTAGCTGACAGTTACTATGAAGCAATGCAGTCTGGAGCTGATGAAAGATTAGCTGAAAGATTAGCAAAAGCAGATGAAAAATCTGCAGAAAGATTAAAGAAAGCAAGAATCGGAGATCTTTCAGATTTAGGTTTAAGTATTTTTGCTAAATCACAAAAACCAGGAGCGACTGTTGGAACTATGTTAGGTTCTGCAGCTGAAGATTTAATTGCTAAACCAAGTCGATCTGAAAAAGAAAAAGACAGAGCAGACATAAGAAGAGAAAGATTAGAAGATGCTGCATCGAACAGAGAAGAAGGAAGATTTGATGCTGCTACTCAAATGGCATTTAAAGAATTGATGCAAGAAAGAGGTTTTGACTTTAAAGATCTACAATCAGAAAAATCAGTTAACGCTGCAATGGAACGATTAAAACTACAATTAGAAACTTCAGAATCTATTGCAGAGAAAAGAATTATTGCGGCAAGAATTAGAGATTTAGAAGCATATAAAAATAAAGAATTTTCACCAGGTATAACTGAAAAAAATACTAGATATCTATCAAGCCTAGAGCCAGGAACTAAAGAACACAATATTGCTCTTAAACAATCTGGATATGCTAATAATATATTTAGACAAGCTGCTAACGCCGCTAATGATCTTGAAGGATTTGCTTATACTGTTGATGATGTACTTTCAGATGGTCCTATTTATTACAAAGACTGGGGTGGATTATGGAAAAATGATGGATCTCAAGAAGATGGAACTTATTTAATTGAAGAAACAAAAGAAATTTTACAAGTTAAAGACGGCGCAGAAGTATCTAGAAAAAAAATTCAAATGCAATAAGGAGGTTAAATGGGATTAATTCTTGATTTAGGAGCTCCAAAAGCTGAAGAACTACAACCAGCAGAAGAAAACAACGAAATAAGCACATTCAAATCAGCAATGGCTGGAATAGGTTCTGGTCTTTTTAAAATACCTGAAGGTTTTATATCTACAGGTGCAATGTTTTATGATTTATTTAATGACACTGATAAAGCTGCTGAAGTAGAAAAATATTTTGCAGACATAAATCCTTTTGATGAGATGGCAGAAGCAACAGCTGCTGGTAGAATTACAGAACTAATTGTTAACATTGGTGTACCAGGTGGGTTTGCAGCTAAAGCTGCATCCAGTATAGCTCGAGCAGGTATTGTTGCATCACAAAGTGGTAGACTAGTAAACCTTGGAACCAAAGCTGGTAAAGAAGTTGTTGAAGCTATTGGTAAAAAAGCAGTTACAAAAGTAGCACCTCAACTTACCAAAACAGGTAAAGCACTTACCTTTGGATCAGGGGCATTAGGAGCTGGTGTTGCAGAAGGTATTTTTGTGGCTGATACAGAAGACGCAGGAACATTTGGAGATTTAATAGGTGGTTTTACAGAACTAGACAGAGGTTTAGAAGGTACCGATTATGATCCTGGAAGAGAATTATTAAATAGATTAAAGTTTGGAACTGAAGGTGCTTTGTTTGCTGGAGCTATTGGAGGCGCAGGTGTTGCAATTAAAAAATTAAGAAATACAGACAATGCAGGACAAGTTGTTAATGGTAGATTTAATAAGTGGTTGGACAAATGGGTTTCTCAACCTTTTAGATCTAGAGGTAAACAAACTAAAGAAGCATTTCAACAAGAAAGAAAATTAGTAGGGGCTGAAGCTTCTGATCAAAATGTTACTGAAACAATTGTAAGAGAATTAGATGGACAGATAAGTAAACTGTTTCCATTTTTTAAAAGAGCTATTGGTGACAAAACTGTGGATGCTCAACGTAAGTCACTTCTTCGACAGATGAATAAAGTTTTACTATCTAGTGAAAGAAATGCAAATAAACTAGATCCTATTATTGAAACAACTACCGATGCTACTGGAGAGTTAATTGAAAAAGTTAGATTTGGTGCAATGAATACTAAAGCTATGAATGAGTTTACAGAACAGTTAGCTAAACTAGGAGCAAAGGCTAATGACATAGAAGCTATAAAATTAAATCTTGGAGTAATGAGATCTGGATGGGGTGATTTATTTTCTTCAATGGGTAGAAGATTAGATGCAGACGGTGCAAAAGAATTTAGAACATTATTTGGAGATAAGGTTACTACTTGGTTAGATTCTACGTACGACGTATTTAAAAATAGAAAATCTAAAATAGGTGAATTATATACACCTACTGCTCAAGTAATGGAATCTGCTAAAGCATCTTTCAAACAATTATATAGAGATAATGTAGGAAAAGAATTATCAGATGCAGCAGCACAACAAGAAGTTTTAAAAGTTTATAACTCTGCAAAATTAGAACAAGGATTTAAACTAAACTCTAAATCAGATCCTTACTTTCAAGTTCCTGATTTCTTTTTAGGAAAGTCTGCAGCAGATGATGCATTAAGAGTTAATGATAGTAGATTAGCTGAAATGACTGGAGTACAAAAACAAGTTATAGAGGATTTGTTTGGTAAAGGTAATGATGCTTTTCAAACTATTTTAAATGGCACCAATAAACTATCTGGTATTGTAAGACGTAATGAATACTTCGATAATCTTTTAAATACTTCTAATGAATTAAGAGCTGCAGGTAAAACTCCTACGTTTGCTAACAGTAGAGATGAAGCAGCAAAATTGTTTGGTGGAGTAGAAGGAGTAGACTGGAAAGCAATCACTCCTGTTCAGGCTACCAAAGCAGGAATAAAAGGTATAGAGCCTTTAGATCCTTTTCTTGATTACAAACAAACTTTAAAACCATTAAAAGGTGAACGTAAACCTTTATTAAGAGGGGAAGTAGATATGGAACTTCCTATTCATAACCCACTACAAACGAAGTATGCATTAGCAGGAACAGTAGATAGTATTGTAAAACCTATTGATGAAATGGCTGCAGGTAAAAGTCTTACTTCTCAAATTTATCAAAACTTAATTTTATATCCTAAAGCTACATCACAGATGGCTAAAACAATTTTATCTCCATTTACTCACGCAAGAAACTTTGTAAGTGCAGGAGCTTTTGCTATGGCTAATGGTATAATTCCTTTCTCGGACCCTCAAGCAGTTAAGCAAGCGTTTAATGCTTTACAAGTTGCAGGACCGGGAACAAGAAAATCTAATGAGTTTTATCAAAAACTTTTAAGACTAGGTGTAGTTAACTCACAAGTACAACTTGGAGATCTACAAAATTTATTAAGAGATGTTAACTTTGGTGGTGTTACTGGTAAACTTGCATCTGCGGATAACCTAGCAAGTTATGGATTGAACAGATTACTTAAAGGTTTGTCTAAAGTTAAAAAGTTTTCTGAAGATGCGTACACAGCTGAAGATGATTTTTGGAAAATATTTTCTTTTTTAGGTGAGTCTAAAAGATTAAAAAATGCGTATAGATCTGCAGGTTTATCGTTAGGCCAAGAGTTTACAGATATGGCTGGTAATACGGTAAGACTAACTGATGATTTAATAGAAGAACAAGCAGCAGATATAATTAGAAATAATATTCCTAACTACGCTTATGTTTCTGAATTTGTAAAAGGATTAAGAAAATTTCCGCTTGGAAACTTTGTATCTTTCCCAGCAGAAATAATGAGAACAAGCACCAACATTGTATCTAGATCACTAGATGAAATATTTTATACAACTACAATCAATGGCAAACAAGTTAATCCATTTAGAACTATTGGTCTTAAAAGATTAGGTGGTATGGCCTTTACAACAGCTGCCGTACCTACAGTGCTCGCGAGTGGTATGTCAGCGCTCTACAATGTAACACAAGATGAGCGTGCAGCGATGAGAAGATTTGTAGCGGACTGGTCTAAAAACTCTACATTGATTCCAATTAGAGATAAAGAAACTGGTAAATTAAAATACGTAGATTTCTCTCACGCTAATGCATACGATACAATTACAAGACCCATTCAAACTATATTAAACAGAGTACAAGCTGGAGAAACAGATAAGAATGGATTGATGGATGATTTCATTATGGGTATGATTGAATCTACAAAAGAATTAGGTTCACCATTTGTTAGTGAATCTATTTGGACTCAAGCGTTAATGGATGTAGCTCCTGTTCTAGGTAGAAATGGTAGAACTCCAGAAGGTTATAAAGTATGGAGTAATCAAGATCCTATAGGTACAAAAGTTTCTAAAGCTGTAGGACATTTAATTCAATCACAAGCACCTTTAAACTGGAAACAATTACAAAGAATTGGTTTATCTATGAAACCTACTGATGACAAAGGCAGATTAGATGACAGAGGAAGACAGTATGAATTATCAAATGAGTTAATGGGAATCATAGGTGCAAGAGCAATTGAAATTGAACCTGAAAAATCTATGATTTATAAAACTGCAGATTACTTAAGAGGCGCTAGAGAATCTAAAGCTTTATTCTCAACGGTAGCTTTAAGAGGTGGAGAAGTGACTCCAACTGCATTAGTAGATGCTTACATTAATGCTAACAGAGCTTTGTTTAGTAATCAAAAAGAATTATTAAAAGATGTTCAAGCAGCTACAACATTAAAAGGAGATATGAAAAAAATAGGATCTTATGTTTCTGGTAAGATAGGAAGAAAAAATTATGGTGCTATTCAAAGAGAAATGTATGTTCCTTATGTGCCATCTAAAAATGTATTTCGTAAATCAAAAGAGATAACCAGAGAAATACAAGAAGTTGATCCAACTTATAGAGATCCATTAAGAGATATATTGCCTGTAATTGCTAATATTAGAAGACAATTATTTAGATATGATCTAAATGATATGTTTCCAGAATTAGAAAATCCTCTTAATCTTTCTTTGGGATCAGAAATATTAAACACAGTACAAACTCCTTTAATTAATTTAGGATTTTTAGGAGAAAATAACATCATAAAACCACCTATGACTATAGATCCTGTCACTGGACTAACGACTACAGAAGAGATATATTTAGATCCAATGGAAAAAATGTACAGAAAAAATCAACGAAAAACTAACAAACCAGTATAATGGCAATAGAACCTAAAAATACTAGAGAACATATCATATCGCTTTACGGACACGTAACAGGTCTAAAAAAAGATATCAGTCAAATTAAGAACAATCATCTTAAACACATACACGAAGATGTAGATAAATTGGGCGGTAAGATAGACAGGATCTATTGGGTTCTTTTAGCGACAGCGGGAACTGTTGCACTCTTCGTGTTGGAGAAATTTATATGAACTTAAGTCGTAACTTTACCCTTTCAGAATTAACCAAGTCAGACACTGCTATCAGAAAAGGCATCAATAATAATCCCAATGCAGAGCAGATAGAAAAATTAAAATCACTTTGTGAAAATATTTTACAGCCGGTACGTGATCACTTCGGCAGAGTTAAGATCACATCGGGATTCCGTAGCGAAGAATTATGTATAGCTATCGGCAGCTCGGTAAATTCACAGCACGCAAAAGCAGAGGCCGCTGACTTCGAATGTATTGGAGTTGACAACGCTGAACTTTTTGATTGGATTAAAAATAACCTTACACCAGACCAGCTCATACTCGAGTTCTACACTCCAGGCGAACCCAACTCGGGATGGATCCACTGTAGCTGGATACCAGATCAACCAAGGGCATCATTCTTACACGCTTTCAAATCAGAAGGTAAAACAAAATATAAACCTGTAATGGGTTCAGCAAAAGATTTAGTCTAACGACACATACAACCCATAAAGTTACCTGTACCATTATTCATTATATGTAGGTTTAAAGTATCTATATAACCAGTAAGTTTGAGTCTTAATATTTCACACAGTTCAAAACAATCAATATCACCTACTAACTCTACACCTTCTAACATTTGTTTTGTAACAGGTATTAATTGATACAGACCATCATTTATAATAATTAAATCCAATCTCTTAACTCCTCTCCCATAACTTCTGTTGCAATATTAATCTTTTTACGCAAAGCTTTTCTAATCTTTTCATCAACAGTTTTTGGTGCTATAAGGTCGACATATGTTACCGCCTTCTTCTGCCCTATTCTATGCGCTCTGTCTTCTGACTGCAGTCTTTTTTCTAGGTCATATCCATTAGAATAATAAACCACATTATTAGCTTCAGTTAATGTAATACCATAACCACCGGTCTGTGGATTACCAACAAAGAATCGCGCAGGAGAGTCTGGGTCCTGAAACTTTTCTATATTGTTTTGTCTTACATCGGCCTCAATAGCGCCATAGTATTGAACTATAGAGTCTTCTCCATATTTTTTAGATATAGCAGCTACGATTTGTTTGATATCATATACATAGTTAGCCCAGATAATTACTTTACCTTCTACCTCTTCAAGCAATTCTAATAATGAAGCAATACGATTGTTTTTAATTTCAGTAATACTATCATCATCATTTTTCAGATGCCCACACGTGATCTGGTGCAGTCTCATAAGCTGCGTTAATACGTGAGGCGCGGTTGCCATCTTACCTTTTAGAGAAGCGAGGGCCGCGGTTTTCATAGTAGAGTAGGCTTTAGTTTGTTCTTCTGTTAGTTCTACCTGTCTTTCTATGTATGTTTTAGCAGGCAAATCTAAACAGTTTTCTTTTAATACTCTATCAGAAAAAGGTTTTAGTATTCTAGATAGTTCATCGAGTCTTTGATAACCACCAACCAGTTGTACTCTACGACCACCAAAGTTTGCATTCTTCATTACTGCGTATCTATTTCTAAATGTATAGTAAGAAGTAAAACCAAGTAACTCTTCATTTAAGAATTCACATTGTGTATACAAATCTAATGGTGATTTAGTTACAGGAGAACCTGTAAGTATTCTTTTGTATTTAGCATACTTGCCTAATACTAAAATTGATTTAGTTCTTTTAGCCGTAGGAGTTTTAATTGTAGTAGACTCATCTACTGCCATCAAAGTATTATGACATCTTAAAAACCTTGTGGCAAATTCAAGGCCTTTCTTTGTCGAGAATGCTTCTACATTCATTACAAGGATGTGAAGGTCTAGATCTGCTTTAAATAATTGTTGATACTCTTTATCCTTTGTTTTAGATGTAGTCGCAGTCCATAGTACCGTTTTGTGATCAATGTGGCTAGCTAAATGATTTGGTATTTCTTGTGAATACCAGTTTCTATAAACACCTTTTGGTGCTATAATTAACGCCCCATTTATTTTACCCGTATCATAAAGCATAGCCATATTATCAACTAACACTTTTGATTTACCTGTACCCATCTCCATAAAGTATGCGTACTCTTCTTTGTCCCAAGATTTTTCCAACGCAGATAATTGATGTGCGTATGGTTTAGTTTTAAATTTATAATTTATCATTTTTTTCTTCTTTCTAGTTGACAAGTATATATAACCTATGTTAAACCGTGTCAAGAAATAAGAAATGAAAAACAAAATATTTGAATTATACAAACCAGATTCTTTAGCAAGCTTTTTAGAATTTTATAAAAGCAATCCTAAAGAAAAATTTGTTTATGTGATTCAACAACCACCACCTAATATAAATATATTAAGTGCGTCTGATTTTGGTTATCTTGTAATATGCTTACCCAACAGGGACCAAGCTATTTTTTCTACTGCACCATACACGCAGAAGATGAAAAAGAATTTACAAGACTTTCGTAAGGAAGACTATTTACTTGCGGTAGGAGATCCTGTAATAATTGGTATCTCAACTGCAATAGTAAGTGAAGTAACTGCAGGTCAGTTCAATATGTTGAAGTGGGATAAAAGAGAATATAGATACTATCCACTAGAAGTAGATATGTATCAGAAAGGATAACTATGAGTGAAGACGTAAGAAATATGATGTTAGAAGATTCAAAAGATCTTCTAGATAATGTTGAGGTAACTACTGTTGCTGATCAATGTGTAAAACTAAAACAAAAAGAAGATGAGATTGCTAATTTAGAGCAGCAACTCAAAGATAAAAAAGCAGAGGCTGATGATATCAGTTCTCGTGTAATACCAGAATTACTGGCAGAGCAAGGACTATCAGAAATAAAACTAGCTGATGGATCTAAAGTATCTGTCAAAAAAGAATTTAGGTGCACTCTTCCAAAAGATGAAGTGAAGAGAGAGCAAGCCTATGAATGGCTTCGGAACGAGAAGTTAGGAGATATTATTAAAAACAATATCTTTGTAACTTTTGGTAAAGGAGAAGATGACAAGGCGAAACAATTGTTGGACCTTGCGGCAGCGAATGGATATGAGCCACAACAGAAATCTGATGTAGCTTGGATGACATTAACTGCTCTATTCAGAGAGCGTATCGAGGCCGGTCTTGATATGCCCTCTGATGTTTTTAATACTTGGATTAAAGACAAAACTAAAATCACCCGGAAATAATGGAGAAACAATAATGAGTAATGAAGTAATGAAAAAAGAATCTGGATCACTTGCCTTGTTTGGTGATGATGCAGCTAAAGGTTTCGAGAATATGACACAAGACGATATGGCTTTGCCTTTTGTCAGAATCTTGGGACAACTATCACCGCAGGTAACTGATGGTGATGCAAAGTATATAGAGGGTGCCAAACCTGGTATGATCTATAATACTGTTACCAGCGAATTATACGATGGTAAAAAAGGTATCAAGATTATTCCTTGCTACTACAAAAAAGATTATCCAGAATGGTCGGATAGAGGAGATGGACCAGGTGCTCCTGTGGCTATACATCTACCGAACAGTCCGGTAATCGCAACAGGTAAGAGAGATGGATCAAAGATCAGATTACCAAATGGTAACTATCTTGAGGAAACTGCCTCTTACTACGTGATGATAGAGACAAAGTCTGGTGGTTATACTCCTGCTTTGATCACGATGAAATCAACTCAACTAAACGTTAGTAAAAAATGGAATTCTATGATGAAAACCATACAAATTGCTGATGGTAAAGGGGGATTTGCTATACCTCCTATGCACGGAGTTGTTTATAATCTAGCATCTACACTACAAAAGAACGACAAAGGTTCTTGGTATGGCTGGGTTGTAACGCAGGACAGAATTTTAGAACAGAAGGATAAGGCTTTGTACTTAAGTGCAAAAGACTTTTCTGGGAATGTATCTAAAGGGACCGTTCAAACAAAAGCTGATGTAGAAGAGAAAGTATCGGACTCAACTCCATACTAAATTAAATGAGGGGGATTGTGAGATCCCCCTTTACAAAGAAATGAGAAATGATAATGACTAAATTCAAATCAATATTTTTAGGATTAGAAATCGCTTATGGACAATATCAACCCGGTGAGCGAGGAGAGAACGGAAAACAAAAAGGCAAAGCTTTTATTGTACGTGGTACCGTCACAGATGAACTCTGGGATAAACACTTACGAGGAGAAGGACCAGCTTTGGGCATCATCCCTATTACGGAGAACAATGATTGTAGGTGGGGGTGTATTGATATTGACGAATATAACCTTGATCATATTGGCCTCATTAAAAACATTCGGAATAATAAACTCCCTTTAGTAGTTTGCCGTTCTAAATCAGGCGGCGCACACGTATTTTTATTTACCAAAGAAAACATTCCTGCATCACTGATGCAATCAAAATTAAGAGAGATGGCAATCATACTTGGGTATGAAGGGTCAGAAATTTTTCCAAAACAAACAGAGATACTTGTTGAGCGTGGGGACACAGGTAACTTTTTAAATTTACCCTACTACAATGAAATGAAAGGACTACGTTATGCTATCAACGATAATGGCACCGGTTGTACACTTGAGGAATTTTATAAGCTCTATGATGTTTACGCTAGGACTAAAGAAGAAATTGAAGCAATCAAAACAGAAGAGAAAAAAATAGAAGAAGCATTTCCTGGAGGACCACCTTGCTTAAATAAGTTGGCATCTACTGGTTTTGGTGAAGGCTCTAGGAACAATGCATTATTTAATGTAGCAGTTTATTATAAACAATCTCATCCAGATAGTTGGGAAGATGAAATTGTAAAAGCAAATATGAAATTTATGGAACCACCATTAAGTAACAGTGAGGTTCAACAACTAATTAAATCTGTAAATAGAAAAGGTTATGATAAGTATAGATGTAAAGATGCACCAATCAATGCAGTATGTCAGTCTGGTTTGTGTAGAACAAAAAGATTTGGTGTAGGATTTGGAGAAGAAGAGATGCCTGTACTTGGTAGTCTTACAAAGTATTCATCTAATCCACCACAATGGTTTTTAAGTGTAGACAAAAAAAGAATAGAATTAAAATCAGAACAACTTTACAGTCCAAATTTATTTGCACTAGCGTGTTTAGATCAAGCTAATTTAATTGTACCAATACCAAAACCAAAAGATTGGAAGCAGCATTTTTTAAAACCAATGATGCTAGGTTTGCAAGAAGTAGAACCACTAGAATCTTTAGATCCAGAAAATGAACTTACAGGGTTGTTACAAGACTGGACAACTAACAGACAATCAGCAAGAACTTTAGATGATGTGTTTAACAAACTACCATACACAGACGAGAAAAAAGAATTTACTTATTTTAGAATGGAAGACTTCTATAACTTTTGTAAACGAAATCACTGGGAAATGGATAAGACTAAAACAGGTAATTTATTAAAAAGAATGAAGGATACTTTTATATGTGAAGAGCGCGTAAGAATTAAGAAACAACAACCAAGGCTAATTAAGATTAAAACAATGAAACAAACGGAAGCGTCTGTTTCTAAAACACCATATCAAATAGAAAACTTCTAATGTTTGATACGGACGTTGGACCTAATTGGCACTTAAGGTTTCGTTTGAAGTTAGAGAAACTACAAAAAGAAAATGAATATCTTAAAATGAAAAACAGATTATTAACAAGGAGAATAAAGAAATATGAAAACAATAATACTAGGACCACCAGGAACCGGGAAGACAACAACACTACTGAATCTGGTCGATGAGTTTATTCAGGACGGTATAAGACCAAAACAAATAGGGTATTTCTCATTTACTAAAAAAGCTGCAACGGAAGCAGCATCGAGGGCCGCGGAAAAGTTTGGCCTGGACATAGATAATGATTTAACTTACTTTAGAACTCTACACTCATACGCATTTAATCAATTGGGTATGACTCGAGAGAAGATGATGGGAAGTGAAGACTACAAAGAGTTTGGTGAAAAATGTGGGATACCTATTAAGGTTGCAAGATTCTCTGAAGGTGATGGTACATTTAATTCTGACAATGAATATCTTACAATAATAAATACTGCAGCAGTAAAGAGAATGGATCTGTTGGAGTATTATGATTCAAGAAAAAATATATTAGACATAGAACGAAACACTTTGTTTTTGTTATCAGAAGAACTCAAAAGATTTAAAAAAGAAAAAGGACTCAAAGACTTTAATGATCTGTTAGAAGATTTTATTGCAAAAGAAAAACACAATAAGTTTGAAGTATTATTTATAGATGAAGCACAAGACTTATCTTTGCTGCAGTGGGAAATGGTAAGAAAGATTTGGAGTCGTGCAGAAAAAACTTACATAGCAGGTGATGATGACCAAGCTATTTTTAAATGGGCCGGTGCAGATGTGGATCACTTCATAGCACTTAAAGAAGAGGTAGATGATATACAAACACTAGATCAATCTTACAGGATTCCTGGTGGGCCTATACACGAGTTGTCTCAAAAAATAATTAATCAAGTACAAAATAGATTTGATAAAGATTATAAACCTAGAGAAGAACACGGAGTCTTAAAAAGATATTCCGATATTACACAAGTAGATATGAGTGAGGGTAATTGGTTAGTGTTATCTTCTGCAAATCATTTTTTAGATTCTGTTAAAGAAGTATGTGAGCTGCGGGGTTGGTACTATCAATACAAAGGACGTAATTCTATACCACTTAAACTATTGTTAGCATTAAACAATTGGGAAGCTTGGCGTAAAAACGCATTGCTCAATCATCTTGAAATAAAAAATATATATGAATATCTAGGATCAAATGTATTAGAAGGATTTAGAAAAGGTAAAACATTACACGCAGATAATAAATACAGTTTAGAAGATTGTCAAAAGGATCACGGTTTAATAGTCAACACAGTTTGGTACGAAGCATTTGAAGGATTAGATCCTATGACAGAGAATTACATTCGTAATATGAGGGCGAATGGTGAAACACTAAATAAAAATCCTCGTATAACAATGTCAACAATACACGGAGCGAAAGGAGGAGAAGCTGACAAAGTTTTATTGATGCAAGATATAACAAACGCAGCTCTTGAAACATTTAGTTATGATCCGGATGAACTACATAGATTATTTTATACCGGAGCGACGAGAGCGAAGCGTGAATTACACGTCTTGGACCCAAGAGATTTTGATCGAGCTTATATACTATGACCCACAAAGATTTATTTAAAGGAACAACATACGATAGTTTAGAAAAGCAGGTAGGCGGGAAACATTACCGAAATATGCGTATTCAACCTGCACATTTTATAAATGAAAACAAGTTGCTTTTTGCAGAAGGGAACGCTATAAAATATATCTGTAGACATCAATCTAAAGGAAAAGAAGAGGACGTGAAGAAGGCAATACACTATTTAGAAATGATATTGGAAAGGGACTATTCGTGAGAAGTACCCAGATCCCGTTATTTACACCTGAAACGGAATGGGTTATGCCAGAAGAACTAAAAGATCTTCGTGGACACAAAGAAATAGCAATCGATTTAGAGACTAATGATCCTAATTTAAAAGAGCTAGGCTCTGGTAATGTCACTGGAAAAGGGCACATTGCAGGCATTGCGGTGGCCGTAGAGGGCTGGTCAGGGTATTTCCCTATCCACCACGAGTCTGGTGGTAATATGGACAAAAATCTCGTTTTAACTTGGCTCAAAGATATTTGTAGCCAGGTAGATACTACCTTTATATTTCACAATGCAATGTATGATATCTGTTGGTTAAGATCAGCAGGGGTAATAGTCAAAGGTAAAGTAGTTGACACTATGATAGCAGCGTCTTTGATTGATGAGAATAGATTGTCTTATCAATTAAATACACTAGCAAGATTTTATATAGGTATGGGTAAGGATGAAAGTATTCTTAATGCAGCAGCAAAAGAATATGGACTTGATCCTAAAAAAGATATGTGGAGATTGCCAGCGCTTTTTGTTGGACAGTACGCGGAACGTGATGCGGAGTCTACACTTAAACTTTGGAAAAGATTAGAAACAGAATTATACACACAAGAACTATGGGATGTGTTTAACCTGGAGACTAGATTGTTTCCGTGTTTAGTTGATATGAGATTTAAAGGTGTAAGAGTTGATCTTGAGAAAGCAGCTAACATTAAAAAAAATCTTATGGATCGTGAGTCTAAAATTGTTAGTAAAATCAAAAGTTTAACAGGAGTTGATGTAGAAATACACGCAGCTCGTAGTATTGCAAAAGCTTTTGATAAATTAAAACTTCCGTATGACAGGACAGAGAAAAGTAAAGAACCAAGTTTTACAAAAAACTTTTTACAAAACCATCCACACGAACTTCCAAAATTAATTGCAGATGCAAGAGAGATAAACAAAGCTCACACTACATTTATAGATTCAATAACTAAACACGCAGTTGATGGTAGAATACACGCAGACATAAATCAAATTAGATCAGATGCAGGCGGAACTGTAACAGGTAGATTCTCTATGAGTAATCCAAACTTACAACAGATACCTGCAAGACATCCTGAACTTGGACCAATGATTAGATCTATTTTTATTCCAGAAGAAAATACTACGTGGGGATCTTTTGACTACTCACAACAAGAACCAAGAATTTTAGTACACTATGCAAAGTTACAAAACTTGTCTGGTGTTGATGAAATTGTAGATGCATACAATGCAGGTGATGCAGACTTCCACCAGGTTGTTGCAGATATGGCAGGCATTGAACGTAAGCAGGCCAAAACAATTAACTTGGGTTTGATGTATGGTATGGGTAAAAATAAATTAATGGCAGAGTTAGGTTTGATGAAAGAATCTGCAGAAAAATTAATAAAACAATATCACACAAAAGCACCATTCGTAAAACAATTGATGGATAATGTATCTCGTAAAGCAAATGATCGTGGTAAGATCAGAACTTTACTTGGTCGTGCGTGTCATTTTGATCTATGGCAGCCTACACAGTTTGGTATATTTAAACCATTGCCGTTAGAGCAAGCGCGAAAAGAATATGATGAACCACTTAAACGTGCATTTACATACAAAGCATTGAATAAATTAATACAAGGAAGTGCAGCAGATATGACTAAAAAAAGTATGGTAGCATTGTATGAAAATGGTATAATACCACACATACAAATTCACGATGAAGTGGATATCTCTGTTGAATCTCCAGAAAAAGCTGAAGAAATAATTAGCATAATGGAATCTGCAGTAGATTTAAAAGTTCCAAACAAAGTGGATTATGAACAAGGAGAAAATTGGGGCGATATTAAGTAATGGCTTTATTGAATGCTGATATCCCACCAATGTATTGTAAAGTACGAAAGGAGTATCTTTATGACTTTAAAAAACATCACGGAGAAAGTGAAGAGTGTGTTGTCTTCGGGCTCGCATCTATGGCAGGAGCTGCAACACTATTTCACATTATGTTACCAAATGGTGCGGTCTTTTTTAGATTGCCTATATCAGCGTTTTTTCAAAAAGAATTTGACAGAGACGCAGTGCCAGATATGCAAGTGGACACCCTTCAGCTGTGGAACAGCTTTAGTTATTATCCTAGTGTGCATCATTTTGGTTATCTAACATCCCAACGCGGTAAATATTTCGGAAAAGATAAAAAAGAATATTTTGGAGAGTATCTCTTCACGATTGATTGGTGTCATCCTGAAACTAATATCTTGGACACTGAACATAGTGAGATTCCTCACGAGCATAAGTGTGGACACGTTCTTGCTCTTGATAATGGGAATTATGCTATTCAGCCTAACAATCGTATCCTTTGGAATATTAGTAATTTTACCACTAGAGACGACATTCCAGACTATAAGGTCCAAACAACGGAGTGGAATGTTGAAAATCAAGGCTGGATTACAGAGGATACTGACAAAATGTTCTACAAAATAGAGGACAAATAGTGTAATATATTTGGCTATGACAATAGAGGTAGCCAGGAATGAATTACTATTTTACAGGAACTTTAATAATATTACTTGTTCTAATGGCTCTCTTTATGCAACCGGGATACGTACCTAAATGAGCAAACAACCATTAAATATATCAGAGTCTGCAGCTGTGCAGATGCCGATGAAAACGGTAGCCTCACTAATTCTGCTCGTTGCAGCTGGCGTGTTCGCATACACCGAGCTCACGGCCAGGTTAGTTTCGTTAGAGACATCAAGAGAATTATTTACAAATGATTTGTTAAAAAAATCTGAACAGGTCCCTACTGATCAGGAGCAACATTTTTTAATTGAGG
>WLWH01001373.1_pt1 | contig 16268 bp, 27 predicted proteins | sample 6712741 | NCBI WGS metagenome assembly WLWH01 (sample SAMN12718694, study PRJNA515312) | sponge metagenome | isolation source: marine sponge | host: Mycale hentscheli | place: New Zealand: South Island, Marlborough, Capsize Point | collected 2003-05-01 | reverse complement strand
ATTGGAGATATTTTTATGAAAATTATTCATTTTATTCTAATTGTTAGCACGTTTTCGGCTACTATATTTTTAACTTACTGGAATAATCTCTAAAGACCAACTTACGAACCGAAGACTATAAATACTTGATAATTAGGTGAGATAAATATGACAGAGATAATAGCCATCAAGTTTGCGGATGAAGAACCGTCTGGTTTGCACCAAGTAGAAAATATACGACAATTTTTTAAGCAGAATAAATACACTTGGAATGAAGATACCGGCGTTTTACGTAATCAGTCTGAAGGTTGTATTTTCTCTTTTATGGGACCCTTTTCTCTTTTTAAGGAAGATGACTCAGAACTTCCTGAAATTGTTTTCCACTATATTCTTTCTCTTCAAAATGATGATAAAACGATCGTATCTATGATTGCAGAAGATGAGTCCGGTTGGACTCTTGAAGATACTGTAGCCGATTTCTACTTGAAGGACTTCCGTGCTTCTATGATAAAAGAAATGACTGAAGAAACTAATAAGGAAGTGAAGGCATGAGTTCTGCATCCATTCAACATTGGCAGTGTCCTCAATGTGAGTCATCGACTCATTATCGTGGTCTATGCCGTGAGTGCAGTAATACTTCTGAGGATGTTTACGTTCATCGTGTGCGTGTAAATGCTGACGGTTCACCTTACATTAAGGCTAATACTGAATTAAATCCTAACCTTAAAGGATTCGATGCAGAAAGTATGAGAAATCACTTTACTAATGCTCGCCGCAAACAAAAGAAAACTAATAAACAAATTAAGGCTATGCAGGAGGCTCAAAAATTAAACTCCGCTGATGTGGCCGCTGTTGCAGAAGTTAATGAGGTTGATGAGTCCTCTGGAGAAATCATGTTTGGAGAGTCTGTAGAAGATTCTGAAGTAAATGCGGAGACATAAAATATGGGATTCAAAAGATTGTTTAGATTTATGTCTGTTGCCTTTATCGGTGGTTTAGGATTGTTTAATAGCACTAAACTAGAGATCAGACAGATAACGGATACTAATGCCGAATTGCTTTTCCAGAATGGGCAAATAATTTCTTCTGCAATAGTCTGTTTAAGTCTGGCTGGATTCTTATCAGAATTAGTTTTGATGAGAAAAGGATCTAGATATTCTAAATCTGAATCGGAAACAATTGATTTGATTACTTATGATGATTATCTATCTGCTCAAGATTTCTATGCTAAATACGCCGGAGATACACCTATCTCTAGTGATGCTGTAAAAGAAAGTCTTAAGTTTCAATACTCAGATCTATCCTTCTCAGAAACTTCTTCGGAGGAAGAATAATATGGCAGCGGATTCCTCACCAGATAATTTTGAGGCTCCCTTCGAGATATTCAATACAGTTAGAAAGGGTAATCTACAAAACATAGATGACATAGTTTTATGGGATGATGCCAGTCAGGCATATAAAATATCTTTTCGTATACCAGATGAAGACACCAAATATAGAGTAATAAGTTTATCTTTATCAGAAGGAACACCTTTGTCGGGAGATTCCAACATAAATAATTACGCTGGAAAGGTCAGTCTACATTTGAAAACTATGGACAAACTTACGCTCCATAACAGTTCTATAAATCTTTTAGAGCCTTCAAAAACTTTATCGTCAAATTCGGATCCTGTAGAAATAAACGTTTCTGAGCATAATAAAAATAATTACACTCCAGCAATTGCTGATACTAGAGGCAAGTTACGCCAGACCATCGGAATCTTTACTACGCCTATATTCGGTGCTTTACGCCGGTTTGTAGTTTGGGGAGATCAAAATTATGGTGCTTGTGATATTTCTTTAGCCGTAGCCGCCCGAGGTCTTGAAGCCAATACAGGCATAAATGATAATTTTAACGCTGAGGAGGAAGAATAAATGAATTATAATTTTTTAGTTTTAGATATTGAAACGCTCAATTTAGATTTAGGAGAGGGCGTAAACTTTGGAGATCCTGCTGGTTGGCAGATTTCTACACTATGTTTAACCACATCTCAGAATTTTAGCGTAATTGGGCTTAATGAATTTGTTTTTGTAGCAGATGACTATTGGTCGTTTATGCCTAAAAAACTTCAAGATGATAAAAGATACTTTTTACTTTCTGAGTTTGAAAACTTTATGAAGTGGATTGTAGTTCCGCTTAAAATTCCTATAGTTACGCACAATGGAAACAATTTTGATTGGCCTATTGTGTTAAAGGATTGGACAGATGGGGGAGCCATTTACACTGGAGACTCAAATTCTGTTGAGATTGCAGAACGAAAGAATCCACCACTAATTACTTCCTATGAATATTTAGTAAAAAATAATTTACTATTTGACACAGCGGAAGATCTTCAAAATAGATATGGAAAAAGATTTCATTTGACAGATCTAGTTTCTGCTATTCACTCTACTGATAATAAATCTATGAAAGCCTCTGAAGCACCCATTGCATGGGTGAACGGTGAATACCAAAAAGTAATTGATTATTGTTTACAGGACTGTCATCTAACCGCAAAACTTTTTCAAACTCCTTTAGATAAAATTTCTTGCCCTCCTTCTAAATCACAAGAAAAGGTTTCAATCGATACCACTCCTTGGAGACAGTGGCTTGTATTAAATAGTTTGAGTGCTTAATTGTTAGGGATGTCAGAGAGTTCCGAGAATTCAGATTCGAATAATGAAGAAGATCAAGTAGTAATTAAGTTTACTTCTGCTCAAAAGAAGAGGTGGGGTGAACGAATTAAAGAAGCAGTTTTTGATTCTACTGAGGATTACGTAGATGGATCCTTCGTAGGAAATATTAATCATGAGGTTTTAGAACTTATTCAAAATAATATTGTAACTGATGAAGCCCTTTCTATTGAAGATTATGAACAAAGAGTCCAGATCTGTCATCATAAATTAATTGAATGGATCGATCAGAAAACTATTGGTGTGCATATATTATTCATTATGACCTTTGTGGAACACTTTATGACCGTAGTCTTTTCAGAAGTTTTTTCTGTTAAGTCTACAGATGGACCCGAACTAGAAGATAATTACTTTTATGCGTAATTATAAATAGGTGTTATCCTCGTTCCATAATTGTTACGCTATGAGAGATCCATTTTTAGATTGGTTAGATATTGAAATATCTAATGCGGAAGCGAACATTTCTCATTCTGAGCAAAAAGATCCTACTAATAGTAATATGTTATCTGAATTGGGAGGAGTTCTCATTACGCTTAATAAAGTTAAAGATGCTTATTTAACGCTTAGAAAACTTTATCCTCAGAATCCAGTCTGGCCTAATATACGCTTACCAGATTATATGCACCCTCGTTGGATAGATACAGATAATCCATTTACGCCTAATGATTACGCTCAATTCAAAGAGGAATGATTTAATTTACACTTAATTACGCTGGAGTGATCACTATTTCTTATAAAGCACACAATAATAACGCTAAGAATAACGCTAGCAAGCATAAAGGTAATGCTCGTAAGCCTAAATCAGATATAGACACTAAGCGAAAGAACGCTAAAAAACTGCTTAATTATGCTGAGGACTCCAGATTCGATAATGATATATTACGCTTACAAGGATTAACTCGCTGTGATAAGTGCTATGCAATAACGCCTCTAAGCGATAATATCTGTTGTGCTTGTGATCTGCCTAGAGAAAACTGATATTGCCTAATTAGGCATAAATGACCGAAAGGTATATATACTTGGTAAAACGACCTTTATATATGTCTAGCACAGCGACCAATATAAAGCCCACCGTAGTAAACCTAGTAGCCAGCACACGTCTGGCTCCAGCGATTGATGTAGTTCAACTCGCTATCGATCTGAATATAGAATATGAACCTGAGCAGTTTCCAGGAATGGTCTATCGAGTTGCCTCTCCAAGAGTTTGTGTTTTAGTTTTCCGCTCTGGTAAAGTTGTGGCTACGGGTGCTAAGTCTTACGATGACGCTCGAACTGCTTTCCAAACATTACATGATGATTTAACCAAGCATGGTTATAATCCATCTGCATTCCCTACTGACGAATTTATTTTACTTCAAAACTTAGTAGTCACATATGACGTAGGAATCCCACTTCAATTACCTGCTCTATCATTTACACTTCCTATGGATAAGACCGAGTATGAGCCAGAGCAATTCCCAGGTCTGATTTATAGAATCGATAATCCTTCTGCAGTATGCCTAATATTCAGTAGTGGTAAGTGTGTTATCACTGGCACTAAGTCATTAGGAGATGCTCAAATTGCTACCGAACAAGTCCATGATGAAATCATGGCGGCTATGTCTCTGATGAAGAATCCTACTCCCTATCAATTAGAGTGAATTAATATTCAGCAATCTTATATATGTCCTCCCCTATAGAATCTAAATAGGAGGAGACTATATGGGTGCAGACAAGCGATTAGATAGACAAATCGGATCCAAGTTTGATTACGGTCCACGCCGCATAGATAGTGATATTCCAGATCTATCTGCTTCTTGGTCGGCTAAAGCCGATGATTATACTACTGACATTACGCCTGGATATCGAGTAGGTGAAACTAGACAAGCCGGTTCTTTTGACGATCTCGTAGGATTATTTAACGATAGATATGAAAAGTTATCTCGAGTATTGATTCAGGAATCAGGCAAACATCCATCGGGAACGATTAAACAAATCGTCAACAATTGGACAGATTATACTAGATCACCGGCTACTATATTAGGAATTGTAATGAATATTCGCCGAACTAAATCTGGAGGCAGAATGGTAGAAATCGAAGATACTTCGGAAACTACTATAACTGTTTTTGTTCGGGCTGACGATCCTGCCGCCGGAACTTTATTACATGACGATGTAGTCGCTGTTACTGGAACTTTTGAAAGTAAAACTGGAGAAATGTTTTGGGTAAACGAAGTTCAATATCCTGACATTCTTCCTGGGCATATGAATAAAGGAGGTTCCGAATTTGATCCCGTATCTATTGGATTTATTTCTGACTTACATTATGGATCCAAATACTTTAAGGAAAAAGAATGGAATAAAATGATGAAGTGGTTGAATAGTTCTGCCGAGACGGCTAAAAATCTAAAATATTTAGTTATTCCTGGGGATGGAGTAGATGGGATCGGAATTTATCCAGGACACGAAAACAATTTAATTGAAACTGATGTTTACAAACAATATTCTACTTTGGCTTCTATGTTAGATGAATTGCCAGATCATATTACGCCTATTCTTTCGCCTGGAAACCACGATGCAGTTCGCCCCGCCGAACCACAACCTGTCTTAGAAGCCGACATTCAACAAGATTTTAATTCTGCTATCCATACTGGCAATCCAGGTCGAGTAAATCTTTCTGGATTAGATGTTCTTACTTATCATGGAAAAGGTATAGATGATATGGTTCCATTAATGAATCACGTAACTTATGAACGTCCGGCTGAAGCCATGAAAGAAATGTTGAGAAAAAGACATATGGCTCCACTGTGGGGAGAAAGAAATGCTTTATCTCCTGAAGAAGAAGATCAAATGGTAATCATGGATAAACCCGATATTTTTGTAACCGGACATACTCATGCTCATCAAGTAGAATGGTATCGAGGAGTGCCTTTAATTGTTTCTTCTACCTTCCAGGGACTGACAGATTTTATGAAAATGCTAGGAAATAAACCCAAGATAGGATATCTGACAGCATACAATATTCAAAACCGGCAAAGTAGGGTTATAAAGTTTGCGGAAGATGGCGTAAAATAGGCCAAATCCAGCGTAATTACGCTCATTGACCGATAAGTATATATACTACTTATCACTGTTTATTGATTAGTGGAAGACACGATTAGGAGTTAATTTTAATGACGCAGAATGAGAACCGTTCAGACGATAATATAGGAGGGGAAGAAAATGGTATTTACAATAATTTATCTACTACGATCCGCTGCCCTATTTGTGATGGACAATATGAATGTGGCCACCAAGAATCAGAAAGAGAAGGCTGCACTTATGACTGTCCAGAATGCAATGGCTTACTCATATTCGTTTATGGCGGAGTCCTCGATTTTCACAAATATCTCCACTATGCCAATGATGGTGCGTGGCCTATTGATGGAAAAGATACGGGGGTCTTGAATACATGAATTGCGAAAACTGTGGCTGCCAATTGTCAGAATTAAGGATCAAAACGAAAGATTGTTGTCGTTGGGTAGTGATGCGATAATAAATTATAAAATCTACCAATAATAAAAGGAGGAAACAAAATGAGTAAATATTACAAAAGAGCCATGAAGGCAGAAGTTTTAGAATATATGAGATACAAGGAGATTACCTATGAGGAAGCATATCACGCTTTCACAAGAATGGGTCGAAGGCCATTACCAAGAACAATGCGAGCAGTTCGTAAAGAAGTTGAAAGAAGAGATGCGGAGATGGATGCATGATTTGTGATTGCCCCGAAGATTCTTTTACCAGAAATGAAATTAAACAAAATAAATGTGGTTGCTGTAGGGGAGAAATAATATGAATTCTACTAAAGAAGGTAAATATAGAGTTCGATTTCATTTAGGTCGAGGATCCAATTATTTGAAATGGCAAGTGAAAAATCCTTCCGGGTTTGTTAGTTATCACGATCCCTCTGCTGTGCGTTTAGTAATGCTTAACGCTCGATTGCACAACCGAACCAATGTTGCCAAAAATATTTGTCAGGGTGCTAATAAAACAGTTTGTGCTTGGATTGAATGTGATTGGGTTGGAGTCACTACGGCTAAAACTCCTCCATACGGTAGAAATGCACTTATGTATAATCCTCGAAAATTACCACACTGGACTGATAAAGAAGGAAAAAATTTAGATAACCACAAATTTGATCTAATAGTCAGTAATGAAAAGTTTTTGTATTCTAACTTGAAACTTTCTGATTTTGATAACACTCATTTGGAGGATGTAGCATGAGTCCTTGTATCATGACTATGTGTCGAAGAAGAGTTTTCAAAGATGGTGAAACTTTTCACTTTCAGGCTCCTTATGGAGTTATTTGTTCTACCTGTTGGGAGTTGGAAGCATGAGTGACGCTCAGATAACATTGATAATATTTTTATTATCTTGTGTCTGGAGTTTTATAGCATTTAAAAATAAAGTAATAGGAGATGAATGATTATGGACTATTATTTGATGGCTAATATTTGGATTGCTATAGTAATAACTGCATTTTGCATGGCGGGCTATCGAGTGATGAAAGAATTGCTAACTATATTACAATCAGAATATAGACCAGGTAATTCTCCCTCAGTAGTTCCCGAAACAGGAATGTTCACTTTTCATGATGAGCATATCAAAGTTCCACCACCTCCACCACTGCCGAGGCCACCTCCAGATCCTCTATGGGATGAATAAGGTCTTTGATACATTTTATTCTTCAATAAGAGAAGCCATAAATAGGTAGTGCTTATCTAAAACAAATATGGGCTACGTGGTAATATCATTATTTGATGGTATTTCCTGTGGCCAAATAGCCCTACAAAAAGCCGGGATTTCAGTAAAACGTTATTATGCTTCAGAGATAAGCAAAACGGCAATTGCCATTACGCAGAAGAATTTTCCGAATACAATTCAATTGGGAGATGTAAATAATTGGAAATCATGGAAGATAGATTTAGATCCTGGAGATAAATTAATTATTTTAGGTGGATCACCCTGCCAAGGATTTTCACATTCTGGAAAAGGTTTAAATTTTAAGGATCCCCGATCGAAGTTATTTTTTACTTTTGTAGATATTTTAAATCATTATAAACCAGCCTATTGGTTGCTAGAAAATGTAATTATGAAAGATGTTTGGAGAGATACCATTACTCAACACCTTCCAGGAAAACCTAAACCAATTTTTATTGATTCTGCAGTGATTGCCCCCTCCATGAGAAAAAGAAATTATTGGAGCAACTTTCTTCCTGCCACTTTTACTATCACTCCTCCTAAAAATACAAAAAGTTTTTCTAGTTACTTGGATCCCTCCCAGGACAAATCTGGAAGAAGTTGGAATCCCGCCAACATTGTGGGAAGAAAATTAGATAGTAATGGGGTTCGCAAAGACTATGACCCTAATATTAAAATTACACAAGTTTTAACTGTCCGAAAGAATGCAGAACTTTTAAACTGTTTAACTACTGTCCAAAAAGATACCATTTTATCTGTGCACCCACCAGGAACAAAATATATTGATGTTTATAACACTAAAACTCGAGGAGTAGATTGGAGATATTTATCTGCGGTCGAAGCCGAAAGAATGCTAACTATTCCAGACAATTATACCGAACTTCCTAAACTAGCAGAATCTAGTCGTCATTCTCATGTGGGCAATGCATGGACAGTAGATATTATTGTAGAACTTTTAAAACAAATTTAAAAAGTAATTAGGATTCAACTGAGGTAGTTACGTGAAGAAAAAAGATTTTGAAAAAGTTTCTGAGGATGTCGAGGAGCATCCAGTCGTTCCCAGTCCCAAAGTAAAAAGAATTTTAGGGAAAATTTATTTGCACCCGACTTATAATATTCCTGCCATCTGGGACAATAAAAAAGGAGACACTCAGATTGAAACAAAAAGACCTCGTTGGCTCTGCGTCCCTCACAAAAAGAATTTACATTTTTGTAAACACTGCAATGTAGCAGATTATTTTTGCGTTCACGGCAGCCAAAAATGGCGTTGCACTATTTGTGAAGGAGCCGCTCGTATTTGTAAGCATAACTTACGCCAAGAACGTTGTGCTATTTGTGATGGTTCTGAACTTTGTGATCATAATTTGAGAGTCCATTCTTGCATAATTTGTAATCCTGAAGAAGTTCTTATTAATCGAGTTCGCTCTCGAGTCTGGGATGCTATTAAAAATCATAAAAAAGAATATAGAACTTTAGATCTGTTAGGTTGCACTGTCGCCACATTAAAATTACATTTAGAATCTCAATTTCCGAATCTACCAGGAGCCACTTGGGAAACTTATGGAATCAATGGATGGGAAATAGATCATCGAAAACCTTGTAATGCTTTTGACCTTTCAGATCCCGCCCAACAACTAGCCTGTTTTCATTATACTAATTTACAACCGATGTGGAGTGGAGACAATCAATCTAAAAGCGATACTTTTGATGAAGCCACATTTACCCACACTTGGACGGGTAAAGAATGGGTCTTGAAGACATAGAGGCCACAATAGTTAAATACTTGCTAATCTCCTATAGGCTACATGGCTAGTGGGTGTAAATCTTGTTATAGTCCATTACCTACTGCTGATAGCAGCCATAGTAAGAAAGGAGTAAAATATCCAGACTATTGTGATCTTTATTGTTTTGAAGCCGATCGACTCAGTATAACTAAAATACCGGGAGATTTAGTAACGGGTTCACAACACCATTCTGGAATGATGTTTTGGCCTCGAATTGAAAAAGGTTGTGATTGGTGTGGAACTAAGTTTGAATTAACTCATGGAAAAGGTCACCACAGTAATAAAACATTTTGTAGCCAATCTTGTTATCATACTATGTCAAAGAAATATAAAAGAAAACCATTTGCCAAATACTTGATTCTAAGACACCTGTCAGTTTATCACGATAAAGTATTTACTGCAGAGGAGTTAGGAAAACTTTTTATTCATTATCCTCAGTATTCTACTTGTTGTCATCCTAATTATATCGGTGCTACGCTGCGAGTATATATCTCTAGAGGAATAGTTTGCTCAAATAAAGATACCAAAGCCTCCACAGAAAAAACTGTATATTGGATTAATGGCCTCAATAATACGAAACCAATTGGACAGTGGATCTAAGGGTCTTTGATACAGTAGATTATGCACATAAGTGTTAAAATAACACTAAGGTTTAAGTATCTGAAAACCGCAACATGGTATTGTCGAGGCAACAAGGGCAACATTGGCGGTTCGACAACACATACTCCGATCATATATTATCCTCCTTTCCTATCTTCTGTTGGATGTGTGTTCGCCCTGCCGCCATCAAATCACTATCTTTAAATAACAGTGAGCAATAAGTGTTATTATGGTAGCATCTTCTGATAGGCAAGTTGCTTTGGCTGGGTTTTCATTTGTTTGTATGGGTGGACTATTAGCCATCTATCATATTCATCATTTAATGAAGTCCACTGGATCCTCTAAAAATCAAAAAGAATCTTTGATGAGAATTAGTTTTGCGATCTTCGGAGGACTATTAATTTCTATGGGTGCAAACTTAATGGCTGATTCAATTCACGATAAAATAAAATCTTCTAAAGCGTAATCAACTTACTCACAAGAAGGGTTATATAGGTTAAAACAATAATTTCTAATTAATGGATGTCGTAATTAAGTTATCTGATGATCAAATTCAATGGTGTTGGAGTCACGCACGAGCCATAGTAGAATTATATGATGGGCACGGTTCCAAAGGTTCAGGAATGTATTCCCATAATAAAGTTGGATCTAATGTAGTAGGCGTTAAAGGAGAATTAGTAACTGCACTTTATCTAGAAGAAGAAGTTAAAAATCTAAATGACTCCAGAGTAATTAGATATTATGAAGATATTAAGCGTAGTGCTAATCATCCAGGAGATGTCGGATTAGAATTATCCAATAAACTTTGTTTACCTATTGAAGTAAAAGGTTTGCGATATCATCAGTGGGACAAGTTCAAGAGATGTATTCCTCCACGCCAACTTAAAAAGTATGTCAATAAAAATGCTATCGTTGTTTGGACTGTAGCCGACACTCAAGGAGATAATAAATCAGAAGTTATAATTAAAGGTTGGAACTATGCTAAAGAAGTTCAAGAGCAAGGAATTTATAGAAAAACTATTTGCGACAATATTTGGTTAGAACATGACGATGCTATGCACCCACCATCTACTTTACTAGCCGCTTTGCAGTTTCATAATAGAAGATTTTCACAGATAATATGATATAGTAGTTTAAGAGAATAACCAATATGTCAGAATTTTCCAAGTCAGTTCCAGGAGGAATAACGACTTGCTTAAACATAGTATTATCTCCCGATCCGGCTAAATCATGGAGTCTAGGAAATAATATTCACAAACATTCTCAGTTTATAATAGATAATATTGATGAAACTACCTCATTGATGCCCGCCGGACACCTCCTTAATATAAAGGAAGTTGAGAAAATTATTCCTAGTCAATCTTTTTTAGATTTGAAAGCAGTAGAGATCTCTGAGGAGGAAGAACTTGAAGACCTAGAAGATTCAGAAAAAGATTCTCTTGAACTTTATTTTGACGGACCCTCCGATCTTGAACTCGCTAAATTAGAAATAATAAATAATTCCTGGAGTCTAACTCCTATTTTTAAAGATCTTGATCAAGAGTTTTACAGAGCCAGAAGTCCATCTATCATAAAAATTAAAAATTCAATTAGGAATGAGGTATTTGATAAGTCTCGGCCAGAAAAATACTTAAGGAACGGATTAAATTCTAAACCAGGAACTGAAAGCATGGTTAAAACATTAATTCCTTATGCTCAGTTTGTTGACAAGACTCATGCAAACCAAGTATTTGGAATTGCCGATTATTTCAATGAAATGAGTATGGGTCATGCTTTAGATCTTGGAAATGCTCCTCGTTGGAGTCTCAGATTGGCTTCACTTATAATGCGTAATGAATTGGCTCGCACAGCGGATCCAAGTTATTATCATAAAAGAGGTTATTTAGATCCCAAGATAACAAAGGCCAATGAGATTTCTAATCGTTGGTTATCATTGTCTGAGATTCCAAGTAATAAAAGATTCATAAAGGATAGTAAAGATTTATCAGAAGCGTTTCAGACTGCCTCGTTGATGTTTTCCGAGATGTTAATGATGCAAAGAATTATTGATGATATGACTTTGTTTTCTAAATTAGGGATCCTAGGAAATGGAGGATTTTTATCTACTTTAATTATTCCCGAAGTTCCAGAGGATGATATTAAGTTCGCTAAATCTAAGACCCCAAATGCTGAAGAAATTTCACTAATGGATGAACATTTAGTTTCTACTACTGAGAATTATCTTATGAGTAAATATATTAATGTGGACTACGATTATAATCCGCCCTTTTTCTTCCCTATGTATGAAATGGATGGTCCAGGCATATACTATAAAAATTATCTTTACTCATTATTACTTTTCGAAAGACTCTACTTTAGATATCTTATCCAAGTATTGGAGTGGAATGCGAAAAGAGTAGCAGCAGATTCAACTAACATTTATGATATCTCGGAGGAAATGTTTGGGATCCATAATCCTAAGAGACTTAAGGGAATAATTCCTACGGCTGAATTACAAAAAATGTTTACCGCTCAAAAGGAGTTGTTCAAAATTATCCACACCCCCGTTATGCCTAGAATTGGTGGCGTAGATCGAATGGATGAATTAAATAAAATGATGAATTGGAATCTGAATCTTGAAGAGACACCTCCGCAACTACATCCAGAAATAAAAGAAATTCTAAATGACCTACAAGTGGATAAAGAACTCAAAGAATGGCTGGATCGTCACTATCTTGAACCGCCTCTTGAGGCCAACCCCCAATATGACCCTAAAAATGGATATGGTAATTATTACAATGGCCTGAATAAGTAAACCAGAAGATTTATATATGTGGCAGTAACCTGTCTTCATTATGTCGCAGTTAGATATGCTAAGAAATCATTTTTCCCAAACTACCTCAATTACTGGTGTGGAAGCCGCTGCAATCTACAAGATTCGTGCCCTACCTCGCCGAATTAGCGATTTAGAGGCTCAAGGATGGACTTTTGATAGAGTTTGGAGAACCGATACCTCCGGTCAAAGATACAAAAGATACACCGTATTAACTATCCCAAATTAATGGAGTGAATAAAATGACAATAATCCCCATACACATTAAACAATTACTAAATATTAGTGAAAATATAGATAAAATTGGTTTCGGACTTAGTTTAATCACTATACTCGGTTCCATATATACTTATACTCAAGATGAAAACTTAGGTATTTTCGTAGGACTTTGGGCTTCTGCTATTATGATTGGTAGCAAAAGAATCCATGATTGGTATAATTAAACTTAATAAACTTATTAAATTAATGGCTGAGGAGCGATACATATGATAGATGCCGACCGAATCCAAGATCTCAAAAAATCTATGAGATATTCTCTGAAATATACAGTTGTTTTGGCTATCCTATTAATATTTATAATTTCTTCTTTCTCAGGATGCATTGGAGATTCAGGATCCGAGAGCAACACCGATGATTCTTCTGACTTATACGAATCTTATCAAATGAGTTGGAATGATAGTCATGAATGGATGACGGTCATGGGCACGACTTATCAAAATAACACTATGTTAGAGATAAATAATTCTGCTTTCGTTAACTTTCATATTGCTTTAGAAATGAGATTAGCACCAGTTCCTTTTAACCCAGAAGGATTTTTGAATTTTACAATCACGAAAACATCTGACAATGATACAGATGAGTCCGTTGTTGTTTGGAGTGAAGAGTGGGTGGGTGAAAACGCCAACATAATGACTTATAATATGTCTATGACTATGCCTTTACTAGTAGAAGAAAATACTACTGTTCAATTAGATTTTGTTATTCGTGCCCTAGGTAGAGATTCCAGTATTAGCGGAGGATCTCAAGATTACTTTATTAATAATTTAGAAGTCATGGTTACGGAAGTAGGAGATCTGACTGAAATGCAAAATATGGAGATGAATTAATATGTCGCACTGGCCAAGAGTAGATGAAACATTAGATATAATACCTAGATATGCCCTCATAGCATTCAGTGGATTTGTAGGAGAATACAATACTGACTACCTTATGGATCAAACTGAACCCAGTTTAATGTTATTAAACATGAATTTAATTTCTTGGGCTATTATGCTTGGTGCCATTGGAGGATTCATGACTAATGCTCTAAAAATTTATCTTAGTGGAAGAAAGCCAAAGCCAGACGAAGAACCTTCTCCCGCAATCAGCGACCCCATCACTCTGAATCCTTAGAGGTCTTGAATACACAAAGTATAAATAGGATAAGTATCCTCCCTTTCAATAGGAAGTAATAAACATGGAAGAAACAATGGCGAGAGTTATTGAGCAAATGAAGGTCTTTCGCAAGGACTATGATAGACTAATGGATGCCGTGCAATTCTTTAGCGTTTGTATTGGAACGGATGCTGAATCAATGGCTATTGAAAAGTTGAAGGAAGTCTATACGGACAACCAAGAAAAGTGGAGTGGCTGATACGCTCAAATTCGTAGTGCTTCGTAGGTTCAAATCCCACTCTCGCAACCAAATCACAATGGGCCATTAGTTTAGACAGGTAGAACGCTCGGCTTTTAACCGGGATGTCATGGGTTCAAATCCCATATGGCCCTCCAATTCACATTGTCACCAGTGACAACATTCGAAATGAATAATGTATAGACATCTATAAATAGGTCATCGGACCAATCCAATATTGGAGTTGAATCGTCAAATGCCGGAAGGACCTGAAGTCAAGAAGATTACTGAAAGAATTTCTTCTAAAGTCGCCAATACCGTAGGAAAAGTTCTAATCGATATCGTTGGCCTAGACCCACGATATGATTTAAGGAATCCGAAGGCAACCCAAGTTCGTGATGATGTAGGTGATTTCCAGAATTCCATACTTAATGGAAGGGTAGTTGTTGACAGCATTGATTGTCATGGGAAATTTATTTACTGGAAACTTACGGACACCAAGACCAATGAGATCTTCACAATATTTCATACTCTTGGAATGAATGGAACTTGGCGGTTCTCTCCATCCGGAAATCATCATTGTATGGAGTGGAAATTTTCTGATGGCTCTTCAATATTTTATAGAGACTCTAGACGTTTCGGAACTTTTAAATTTTTCAAGGGACCTTCTGGCAGAGATCGTTTAGAGAAAAAGATTTCTAAAGAACTAGGTCCTGATCTGCTGGCATTGCCCAGCCCAGGAATAAAAAAGTTTTCTGAGGCTCTTCGAAAAGGATCCCGAAGTTCTTGGACACTCCCAAAAGTTTTAATGAATCAAAAAGTAATTGCTGGCATTGGGAACTATTTGAAAGCAGAAATTCTTTATGAAACTAAACTCTCTCCAAATACGAAAGTTTCGGAACTCACCGATGCAGATATGGAAAATCTATATCATGCTTGTATCAAGCATATCCATCACGCCTATGCTGGCAAAGGAGTTTTGAGGTCTAAATATGGAATTACTAGTAATCCCGCCGGAGTTACTGGAATTAATACAAATGTTCCAAGCACACCTTATAAATTTAGTGTTTATGCTCAGAGAACTTGTCCGAGTGGACATCAAGTAATCAGAGAACAAACTGATGACAAGAGAACTACTCATTGGTGTCCGACTTGTCAAGGACTGGTCGAACAGAGATTAGTAAATAATAATACTACTAATAATTCGGTTGCATTTGCGGGAACTAATTATTGCATTTAAATTAAAAATTGAGGAAGTAAGGAGGGTCTTTGAGTATGAAAATAGGAATTATTGGAGAAGGACATTTAGGTTCTTTGCTGAAAGAAAGATTAAGCATTTCCAGACCCAACGTTTGGAGCATAAATAGAAATCGTTGGAAAATCGATGGATCTCATTTTGTTCAGAAAATGGATTTATTAATAATCGCAGTGCGACCAAAAGATTTGGCAGAAGTTATGTTTTGTATTCGAGCCAATGCTCACGACACACCGGTAATCTCATTCGTTGCCGGTATTAAATATGAAGATTATAAATATAAAAATCTTTATCGTGCCATGACAAATATTGGAATTGCTAATGGATCTGCTAATAGTATTTTTATGATACCTCCTCACATTTCAGAAACTTTATTAGATCCGAAATTATCAGTTAAAGATTGGGACGGCTTTACTACAACTCAAGAATTACTTTTTGAGTTTGGAGATGTTAGTATAATACATCAGAATAATGAATCCCTAATTGATACGCACACAATTATTGCCGGTTCGGGAATTGCATTCATGGCATATTTTCAACAAATATTACACGAATGGGCTGTTGAACAAGGAATGCCTCCTGCAATGAGTGCTTCCGTAATTAGTCAAGTTTTTACTGCTGTTTCTGAAATAGTCATTGATAACGTTGAAGATTTTGAGAAATTTGAAACCTTTGATACTATCGAAAATAATTTTGGGATGAATCCTTATAAAACTATAATCGATGAGGTGGCGACTCCTGGTGGAACAACTGCCGCTGGAATAGAAGTTATGGAAGGATTGAATCCGTTGT
>WLWH01001371.1_pt1 | contig 16276 bp, 18 predicted proteins | sample 6712741 | NCBI WGS metagenome assembly WLWH01 (sample SAMN12718694, study PRJNA515312) | sponge metagenome | isolation source: marine sponge | host: Mycale hentscheli | place: New Zealand: South Island, Marlborough, Capsize Point | collected 2003-05-01 | reverse complement strand
AACACCTACTTACTTAGATATTTTGTATTCTCTTCCTAGAGTTATTAAACTTCAATTAGCAAAAAAAGATTTGTTTATTAATCCCACTGCAAAAGATGCAATGAAGAAACATGAACAATACTTACGAGAGAAAAGATAATGAATATTAAGAAATTTAAAAGCGTGGCAGTAGCCATTGAGACGTATAAGTTATTGAAGAAGATAGCCGCCGCTGATGACCGATCGGCAGGTATGCAAATAACCTACTTAGTAAAACAAGAAGCAAAGAAAAGAAAATTAGTGGCATGAAAACAGAAACCATAATGCCTAAATTTAGATCGTATAGAAAATTTAAACCAGATTGGAAGTATGAGAAGAAGTGTTGTAAGGAGTGTGATAGAGAGTATCTCACGGATAATATGATGGGAATGTATGTAGAGCAAATTTACATTTGGTTCTGTATTCGATGTTACAACTTTCTAAGACCTTAATAGTTTGTGTTACGATTGTGGCGTGTGTGTGGTTATGGACTACGCACTCGCCCTTTCGGATGTATGTTAATGATTGTACGAAAAATGGAATATATAGTAAGGAGTATTGTATTTGGAAGTACATGGAAATGAGAAAGGAAGAATCATGGCTAAGAAAAATCCTCTTAGAACTAGGCTATTGAAAGAATATGCTAGATTGTCTAAGATAGCGGTACGCGAACCACGAAACGGGAAAGAGATGTTTACTCGTATGCGTTGGGAAAAGATTAGAAAAATATTATGGAGGCGTTATGATTATATGTCATCAATGTAAAGGAAACGGATATGTTAAAGTTAGATTCGAGGCAGAACAAGCCATTGAGCAGTGTTCGGTTTGTCACTCACAAGGGGAAATCAATGAAGATAAGTACTACCACCAAACATGGACAGAGGGCACTGAAGATTCCCTCGCGGTGTACTATGGACCGCCCTTGGACCCCGAATCATTCAAAAACTACACGATTTCGGGAGAGTAAACCTGTGATAGAGTTTAAGGGCGAACCGCCCTTTTAGAGTTGGGATAGAGGAAGATTCCAGTGGTTCAGTGTAGATCACGGCGCAAGCTTGGAGATGGTTCGGGCCTCAATTCCCAGGTACAATTCATACACCCGTTAAATCATCAATACACTGCTTTAGACAGGGGGAGGAGCACAAGCCTCCCCCACATTTTGTTGCATTAGATCCCATTTTCGATTATAATTACCACGATAATTGTTTATTCATGTCCCTGTCTGATTCCGTTAGATGGGGGCATTAAAAGGTTTAAAATGAGTGACCAAGAGATATTAAAGCAGAGAGACTTACTGGACGCGATCCTCGCATCACGGACCACGAGTCAATATGAAAGACTAGAGTCTATGAAAGTCATGGATTCAATATACTTCAAAGAAAATTTACCCGAGAATGTGGTTTTATTTCCGTTACAAAGGATAAAAAGGTATGTACACACAGCTGCCAGAAAGCCCAGTAAGAAAAGTTTATAAGTGTCGCCATTGTGGTGATGTTAACGTAAAATTTTACAATCCTAAACACGATAGAGCATATACTGCAGCCGAATGGGAGATTATCATGACTGATGGGCGTGAAGCTTTAGAAAAAGCATTGAGAGTAGTTAGTCAAGATCCAAAAATGTTTGCATAAATGCCGTTCTCTATAGATGTTTCTATGACAAATTTATTTTAAAATATTTTTTTAGTAAAATACAAGTTACAAGGTTACAAGGTTACAAGTAGCAGAATACTTACCTTTTTTTGTAACTTCTTGTAACTTACAACTATTTACAGGTTACAAGATATCTATATTTTACGAAAAAAACTCGCATTTCTCGGAAATATTTAGTAATATAATTATTATTTGAGAAAAACATCTATTGAAAAGGTGCATTATGGAAGAGAATAAAGAAGTATTTATACCACAACCTATGTCAGACGCATTGTTTGATGAGAAAATAACTCCAAAACAAAGAAAATTTATATTGTTGCTGGTTCATTCTGAAGGGCTGAAGACTGCAACACAATGTGCAGTTGAGGCTGGATATGCAAAACGAAGTGCTTTTATGGTTGCATCACGACTGCAGAACGCAGATAAATACCCTCATGTGGTAAAAGCTATCGACTCAGAAGTACGAGCTAATGTTGACAGGTATAGGTGTACTCAGGAAAGATCATTATCTACACTAGCCCGCATCAGAGACCAGGCGTCATCTTCAGGCAACTGGAACGCTGCCGTAGCTGCCGAGACCAGGAGAGGACAGATTGCTGGGCTGTATGTTGATAAGAAAGAGATTCTTACAGGCACGATTGATTCCATGTCAAGAGAAGAGGTAGAGAAGAAGCTACAGGATTTAAAAGAACAGTACAGTATTGAAACTACGTTTGAGGAAGTTAAAGAAATAGAAAATAAAGCTTGATTATAGAATAGAATGGGACTAAATAGGTTTTATGTGTTGGTAGCCGCACATATAAAAAAGGACTACCATTAGAAGGAATCAGAGGAGCCTATGTATAAACTCACTGCTAGTAGCCGAGCTAGTTCCCTTCGGCAAAGAAAAGGAGAAAGTATGTTAGCAATAATTAGACCAGACTTGTATGAGTATACTACATTACCTATGACCGACGAGTTGTTCTGGCGTAGGATAGAGAACTTGAGGCGTGCAGCACTGACTGCTGAGAGCTTTGAGTTTAGGTTGTTGTATTATAATCAAATGATGGAACTGATGAAGAGGTGTCCATGAAGATGGATCTTTTTTGGATGGCAGTTGGTTTTCTTTTAATTGTTGGTTTGAAGCCTTTAATTATAATTATAGCTTTGTTATCTATCCTAATGATGTTGTGAAACCAGAAACTAAATACTGGAACACAATAAAGAAAAACATGCCAGATATATTCTGGACTCGTATCGAAAACTGGGCTGTGCCAGGTGTGCCAGACTGTTATGGTTGCAAGGACGGAGTTATGTTTTGGGTCGAACTAAAGATAACAAAAGATAAAAAAGTAAAACTAAGCCCCTTTCAAAAAGCGTGGCATTTTAACCATGCAAAGCAAGGGGGAAGAAGTTTTATTATGCTCCATTCCCTCGCAGAGAGTTTATCCTGTATCTTTCCGAGCTCCATTGCCGTGAGCCACGCTGCATTGACCAGCTCCATTGCTAGTTATACGCATGTGGTCCCTGGTGATCCGTCTTCCTGGCAGCGCGCGCAGCGGGAGCTTCTCCATTGTCCATTGCCTCCATCACCGCAGAAACCCTACATTCCTAGTAAGTAGTGTACCACCTGCAGATGCAGCGTGAACCTGAGATGGTAGCCGTCTGCATTGTGCATCGGCGCAGAAGAACGGGTTGCTGGGGTATAGTAGTAACAGTACCTGCAGCGTACCCAGCTCTGGCTGAAGTTCGTGTGGAAATAAAATGTAGATAGGTCTTGACTATCTAATAAGATGGGACTATATAGATACCTGTGGCTACCGAATCCGTTTCGAAGTTTTGCAAACGGCCACAATCGGGGGTTGGTTATTGCTGTAATAAGCCTAGGGCCCAACCCCCATTAACAGAAAGGAACAACATGGAGACTGTAACAGTATTAAAGAAAGAACCCACCTGCGCTGAGCTGGTAGAAGAACAGTGGCGGGAGAGGCAGGAAGACCTGAAAGACCCTGAGTACGAGGCGCTTGGATTTGATTACGTAGAACCGCATACCTGGGACAACCAATTAGAGGGTTACTGGCGTTGGCAGTTCAGCTGGGGCGGACCCAGCGACGAGCTACGTGGATACGTTAACGAGCATGGCGAACTACATCGCTTGGAGTACTGGTACCTGGACTGGGGCGACGGCGCATCCATTCAGGTGGACCAGGATGCAGCTGCTTGGTCTCTGATGCAGGGGATGGTACCCGCATCATGATCCTACTGGTAATCGCATTGCTCCTGCTTGTTATAGTAGGAGCTACTGCAGCATTCCTGGCTGCACATGTCTTCCTGGTATACTTCTGCATTACTTTCGTCCTAGTTTTACTGGGGATTGTGTAGCTATAGTAACGCTGCACCCGCAGCTGCATCTCCATCACTCCTGTAATTTTTGTGGTTGGTTGTACCTTAGTATAGTTGACAGAAGTCCCAGCGAAGCTGAAGCTGTCCTGTGGAAAAAAAAATAAAAAAGACTATTGACTTCTAATGAAATGGGATTATATAAGACTTATTAACTAGAAAGACGAAAGGAAAATAAAATGTCAAAAGCTGTTAATATATTAGAAGTACTAGAGAAGGCACAACAAAGCCCCGCTAGTGTAAGTAAAAGAAATAAACAAGCTATCGTTGACGCGTATGGTCGTGCGTTGACAATGCAGAAAGTTCTAGCAGACTTTATTAAAGTCAACAGACAACTGATGATAGACTTGTCTATGAGTGAAAATGCAAACCTATTGCATGGAAGGGATTACTCACTTCATGTTTCACAAAAATTGGGTGCTAAGATTGACAACCAACTTGTCAAGGAGAAACTTGGCGAGATTGCGTATCATCAATGCAAAGTACCAACGCAGTATAAACAGATACAGGCTATGCCTTTATCCGAAACAACAGTATCAAGAAATAAGAAGGCTACGATTGATGAAGTAGCCGACTTCAGAATTTCTGCTTAGTTCCGATTATGCCTAAGTAGAATATTAATTGTCAACTTTAGTTCAGTCGACAATGTTGGGGGCGATACCTACTCGCCCCTTTTTTACGTTTGCATTATCCATCACTCGTTAATGTTTTTTCGTGGCAGGGTGTTAGTAATAGTTAGTTGCACCACCCGATGCTGTGGGTTGCATCGCAGTTCTTTTGTTCGAGGCGATCGGTCTGCTGTTATAGTTAAGGTAGCACGGCACGGCTCTGGGTTGTCCCGACGTCTGCGTTTCTGATGAAAGTCAAGCGAAAAAGTTATCCACAAAAAAGTAATTAAGTTCTTGAGTATAAGATAAAATGGGAGTACTAATTCCTAAACATTAACAAAGGAGTTATAAATGCCAGATAATAACGACGACCTTAGAAACAGATTAGCTGTTTTAGAAAACCAATTAGGATTAAGGAACAATACGAATGTTGACAATAGGAACAATAATCGTGCTGTTCAAGACGATCTGTTTGGTAGTACTACTAATATTAATTGGAAAGCTCTTTACAAGCTCTTAGAGAGTGAAGTTGAAGAGTTAGCCTTCGATCCTAACGCACCTCAGTTCGTTAAGGCTTGGGCTACTAAGTTAATTGAAAAACTAAGAACAAAGGTTTCTCCTAGAGATTTACTCTAGTAGAAGTTCCTCGAGGACTGGCAAAAAGGCAGGGTACTCCCTGCCTTTTTTTACGTCATCTCCTCACCTGCAGCCAGGAGTTCCTGGCAGCATCTTCAGGCTGCACCAGCTTCCTGGCAGCGACTCACCAGCATAGTAAAACTACATTAGGTACTTAGAACCGATACCAACCACTATCGGTAGTAGTAATGACCCCCACCGACCCAATTTGGGGGGTCGCTTGGGATTTGCTTCTAAAGGTTAAGTTTTACACAAACGAAGAGTATGATATAACTTTTTTATGAATTCAGAAAATATACCAACGGAAGTCTTAAAATACGAATTAAGGAAAATGCAAATAAAATTGGCCGAGGAGTCCCGTTCCACCTTTCTTACTTTTGTAAAAAAAGTTTGGCCAGAATTTATTGCAGGTTCACATCACAAAATTATTGCAAAAAAATTTGAAGACATTTCACGTGGAAAGATAAAAAGATTAATTGTTAATATGCCACCGAGACATACAAAGTCAGAGTTTGCTTCACATTTATTTCCTGCGTGGATGCTTGGACAAAAACCAAAATTAAAAATTATTCAGACGACACACACGGCAGAATTATCGTATAACTTTGGTAGGAAAGTGAGGAACCTATTTGACCAACAAGAATTTAAAGATGTATACCCGACTGTTAGCTTATCTCAAGACTCAAAGGCTGCGGGGCGTTTTACAACTAACGCTGGTGGAGAGTATTTTGCTGCTGGTGTGGGTGGTGCTATTACTGGGCGTGGTGCTGACTTGCTTATTATTGATGATCCTCACTCCGAGCAAGACGCTCTCTCACAAACAGCCATGGACAACGCATATGAATGGTACACCTCTGGACCTAGACAGCGTTTACAACCTGGTGGTGCTATTGTTATAGTTATGACCAGATGGTCCACAAAGGATCTTACGGGAAAATTATTAAACGCACAAACTAACGAAAACTCTGATCAGTGGGACGTGGTTGAGTTTCCTGCAGTTTTGAATGATGAACCACTATGGCCACAGTTTTGGAAAATAGATGAACTAAAAGGTGTCAAAGCATCTTTGTCAGAACAAAAATGGCAAGCTCAATGGCAACAAGCACCAACCTCAGAAGAAGGAGCAATCATTAAAAAAGATTGGTGGAAAGTTTGGCCTAAAGATAGTTTACCTCCCCTTATGCACGTTATACAAAGTTATGACACAGCGTTCAGTAAAAAAGAGACAGCAGACTTTAGTGCAATAACAACGTGGGGTGTATTTAAACCCGTGGAACACGGCCCACCGAACATTATGCTTTTAGCAATGCGTAAGGGACGTTGGGATTTTCCTGACTTAAAACAAATCGCGTTAGATGAATATAAATACTGGGAACCAGAAACAATCTTGATTGAAGCGAAAGCTTCTGGTATGCCTTTAACACAGGAGCTACGTCAAGTAGGAATTCCTGTAGTAACTTATACGCCTAGTAAGGGCAATGATAAGCATGTACGTGTAAACTCCGTGGCTCCTATTTTTGAAGCGGGACAAGTATGGGCTCCTGACGAACGTTGGGCTGAAGAAGTTATTGAAGAATGCGCCGCTTTCCCTTATGGTGAGCATGACGATTTAGTCGATTCAACAACACAAGCGTTGTTGCGTTTCAGGCAAGGGAACTTCATACAATTGGAATCAGATTATGTGGATGAACCTAAACTAATTGTAGGTGGCGGCAGAAGTTATTATGGCTAGAAAAGAATTACTAAAAAATGTTTTTTCAAAAGGTAAAGAACTTGCGGATGATTTAGTTGATGAGTTTGGTGAGTATCTTGAAACAGGTAAAGAATATTTTGAAAACTTAGGTGGTTCTAAAAATCCAGATAATGTTACTCAACAAACAATAACAAATAAACAAAACAAGCAAGCTGAGATAGAAACAGTAAAAAAGAAAAGAAAACCAAAATCACAAGAGTTTGTAAAAACTTTAAACTATGAATATATTTTAAATTCTTCTGATCCTTTAAAAAAACAACAAGCTTTGGATGTTTTAGAAAATCTAAGAAAAGGTAGATTAAAAAAATTTGAAGCAGAAAAAGAATTAAAAAGATTGTTTCCTGAGAAAACAGGAATGGTAGGAGATGTTAATTATGCTTTTACTAAATTAAAAAATACATACGAAGATGCAAGAAGAAGATCTCCAAAATTTGAAGAAGATATTTTTGATATTAATATTTCAGCTTCTAAAGGAGGTAAGAAACCAACAGCAGTAACTAAAGATATTGCTGATAGATTAATTAAAATAGCTGATGCTGATACCTCATCAGAACCTTTTAGTGTAAAATTTGCAAATGCTTTTATTAAAGAACTTAAACCAAATTTAGGTAAAGGAAAGATATCTGACACAAGTTACCCCACATATAAAAACACAGCAAATGCCATATTAAAATTTAGAAACAGAGATGACATTGTGGATATGCCAACACAGGGTAAAGGAAAAGTATTTATCAATGATGATGGCACAAGAACAGTAGTACAGGGAGCAAGAGGAGGAGATAAATCAGCAAAAGAATTGTTTATGGAAATACCAGAGGGAGAACTGGTAAAAGGTTATCCTGCTCAATACATGAAACAAAATGTGGTAGATGCTTCTGGCCAAACTTACACAAAAGCATTTAACAGTGTAACAAAACAAAATCCTTATGTAGCCGACAAACTAGCAGATATGCGTCAGTTCTTCGATGAAGATCTTGGTCAATATCATTTCTATGGTTTGGATCACATTCAACCTCTACGATTTGGTGGTACGAACGCTAACACTAATTTACGTTTTACAATGGAGGGTCCTCACAGTGCTGTAGATACCTTAACACCAAATAAAACATTATCAGATATTGATGTAAAAAATAAATCTAAAATGGAAGCAGAGATTCATGGCTTAGGCACAGATATTGTAGATATATTATACGAAGCTTCAAGAGCTAACAATCCTGCAACAAAAGCAAAGCTACAAGAACAAGCAATAACTTTAAGTCAACAAATTAAAAATATGACAAATGCTTTTTCAAAAACTTACAACAAAGTAGATTTTCACATAGGCGAGCCTTACGTTGCTGTAAAAACAGGGGACACTGCAAAATTTATTAAATACTCAGATTACGTAGGTGCAAACAATGAAACAAGAAATTTAATATCACAGTTAATACCTGATCAATTCAATAAGCCTAATGCAGGAAAAAGTATAGAACAACAAGTAGATGAGGTATATACTATTTACGCCGACATGTTTAATCTTGGAGGTCCTATAAAAAAAGAGGCTATGCAGCAAATGACAAATTACAAAGATGGTGGACCAGTAGGAGGCCCTGAACCCATGGTTGATGAAGAAACAGGAATGTTAGATTATTTATCTGATGTGAAACAAAAAATAGATGATACTCGAGATAAGGTTGGAGAAAAAATATATTCAGGCCTTAGAGATTATTTTCCTGGTTTCTCTTCTTTCGATGACAATGTTGTTCAACCTATTGAAGATTTTAGAGATGCTAAAGGAGAAGAGTACAACATACAATCAATGGATGATTCTTACAAATTAATGCCTCGTTTAATTGGAGAAGTATTAGAAGTACCAGGAGAAGCAGCAGATTTTTTTCTAAACATGGATGAAAAAAATAATCATAAATTAGAATTAAGAGCACAAGAAGCTGAAACCGCTGGAGATATTGAGGGAGCAGAAGCGTTAAGAAATGCAAAAGTAGGCATAATAGGAACGTATTCGAATCCTGTAGTATTAGCTGGAAAGTTTGCTGATTTTTGGACAATGCCTTTACAACAAGGATATGCTGACATGTTTGAAGACACAGATCATGTTTATAATCCTTTTACAGGAGAAAAGTTTTATGCAGATAACGATATTAAAAAAGTTTTAATGGCTGCGGGAACTATTGGTTTAACAGGAGCAGAACTTTTTTTAGCTGTTAATCCATTAAAAATGAAATCCATAGCAAGATTACCAGATTCTAAACTAAAACCTTTTTTACAAGTTGTAGGTGATCTTGTTAAAAACGTAACAGTTCCTTTAGCCTTATATGAAGTTAAAGATCCTTTAATATCTCCGTTACTTCAAGAAGCCTTTGGTCAAACTGATGATATTAGATCTATTGTTGATAACGCTGAAAGTGCAGAAGATTTACAAAATTCTGCAGACAAAATAGAACAACGAAATGTTGAAGGTAATCAATTAGAATATGCTGAGGGTGGAATGGTAGATCCTTTACCACCAGAGTTTACAGGAGAGTACGCCGAAACTAAATTAGCCATGGGCGGTGAGCCAGGACAGTTTAGTAATCCAACGCCATCAGATTTAGAAGAAGAGATTGACGTGGGCGATTATTTACTAGAACCTGCTTACGAATCAGTTCAAGACTTAGATAATATATTTGATATTACCAGACAGGCAGAAGATGCTTTTGAAACAGACGGTGGATTTCAAGATGATCAAGCTGTTGAAGTAGCAAGCAGAAAAGAAGGTCTTAAATATATTTTTGGTGAAGTACCTAATTGGGTTAGACAAGGTAAAGAAAGAATTCAAATGGGGATTGAAAAGATTTTACCCAAAACAGGAGATGAGCTTGAAGATGCTTATCTAACAAGATTAGATGAAATAGATGAGGGTTTAACACCAATAACAAAATCACAACCAGGACAATTATTTTATTCAAAATTAGAAGCAGAGTTAATGCAAGGACCAAAAGAATACAAAGATGTAGAAGCTTTTAAAAAGTATTATCAATCACGTAACATACCAAAGATAGAAATTATTGATTCAGAGTTAGAGAGAATAATTGAAGCAGCAACAAAAGCAGGACAACCTATTTCAAGAGAAATGGTTTTGGGTGCACTTAAAGAATCACCAATACGATATGTACAATCAAAGGGGTATGGATTTTTATCCAATGTTTTAGATGGAGAACAAAGAGGTTTAAAATATTCAGGATATAAAGAATATGGTGCAATACCAAACACGGACAGAGAACGATTATTGTTTATTGATCCGAATGACTTGCGCGGTGATCCAGGGAGATTGCCTCCTGGTATATCTCCACATGATTGGCAAGAACCGTACACGATTGCTTGGTCGCGGCTCTCGGACCGTCAACTAGGTGGTAAGTTTACAGGCAAGACAACAACGTTTGCTGATGAAATACAATCAGATATTTTTCAAGCGGCACAGAAAACAGCAGGTAAACTATCCGCAAAAATAAAATACATGGCACAAAACAATGTTCCGTTAGACACGATCAACAATGAATTACAAAGGGACATGATGACGTTCTTCGCGGACAAAGGAACAGTGTATAGAGAAAGCTTACCAGGCAGTGCACAATTACAAAAAGAATTACAAGCGTTAATGGGTTTACAGGATCAACTAACAGCATTGAAGAATACACCTGTACCTGAGATTACAGATGAGATGTTAGAAGCAGCACAAAAAGTTCGCTATCAACAATCTGATATTATTGACAACATGACAGAAGAACTAAACTTACAATTAGTCAAACAATTGTATCCAAATCTACCATTTAAATTACGTGGGCAGTGGGCCGATGCAAGTATTAAACGAGACATCTACGAAGCAGCATATCGTAAGTTTGTTTTAAAAGATCCAAATGCTACAGACTATTATGCAGTAACACCAGCTAATTTAGTAACAAAAAGATATACCCACTCAGGATCATCAGCAACATCACAAGCAGATAGAGTCGCTGATAAAGATGCAAGAATAAAAAGATGGGTAGATGGTGGCATGGAAGGTGAGATAGCTCCGTCTCAATATCCTGGTATTGGTATGTATGAGTTCTATGGTGGACCTGGTGCTGATGTTGTAACAGACACAGGCAAACATTATACCAGTGAAATAGAAAAGATAATGAAACGTATTGCAAAAGAAAATAATGTAAATCTTGAAGTGTTACCAGTTAGGGTAGGCGATCAACAAGTAGAAGTGTTTAATGTTGTTAACAGAGAAACAGGAGAAATACTTGGAACAGGAAACACAGGAAGACAAGCAGATGCTATCGCCAATGATATTATTGATAATTCTGATATAAAGGTTATAGTAGAGCGCGCTAACCAATTTGACACCGCTGATAGTTTCGGTATAGAATTAACGCCTGAAATGGCGGAAGCATTTAAAGCATACATGGCCAAAGGCGGTTATGTACAAGAGGAGATAGTTAGACCGTATGGCGATTGATAAAAGAATTTTACCCGACATTGCTGATGACGATCCACGTCAAGAAGCCTTAGTAGTTAACATTGCAGAAGATGAAATAGGATCAAACGTTTCCATGATGGAAGACGGCTCTGCTATTATAGGTGATGTATCTGAACCAATGGAAGAGTCATTTGATTCAAACTTAGCTGAATTTATTGATGAACAAGAATTAAATATAATATCGTCAGAACTTCTTGAGAAGTATCAACAGGATAGATCTTCAAGAGACAAGTGGGAAAACTCTTACAGAAAAGGATTAGACTTACTTGGATTTCAATACAATGAAAGATCAGAACCTTTTCAAGGTGCAAGCGGTGTTACACATCCACTATTAGCGGAGAGTGTTACACAGTTTCAAGCACAAGGATACAAAGAATTACTACCTGCGGGTGGACCAGTAAGCACACAAATTATTGGTAAATCCGATCCAGCAAAAGAAGAACAAGCAGAACGTGTAAAAGAATTTATGAACTATCAGATTACTCACGTTATGGAAGAGTATGATCCTGAGTTAGATCAGATGTTATTTCACTTACCTCTTGCAGGTTCAGCATTTAAAAAAGTTTACTATGATGCAGGCTTACAACGAGCTGTATCTAAATTTATATCAGCAGATGATCTAGTCGTTCCTTACTCTGCAACTGATTTAACATCATGTGAAAGAATTACTCATATTGTAAAAATGAGTGAGAACGAAGTTAGAAAACAACAGGTAGCTGGTTTTTACAGAGATATAGATCTTGAATATACGGAAAAAGAAGATCGTATATTAGAAAAGGAAAGAGATATAGAAGGAGTTCAAAAAGTCGGTCAAGAAGATGAATACACTCTTTTAGAAATACACGCTGATTTAAATATTCCAGGTGTAGATGAAGACGATGGTATTAAAGTTCCATACATAGTTACAATAGATGAAGGCACGTCTGAAGTTCTTTCTGTTTACAGAAACTACAAAGAAGATGATCCAATTAAAAAGAAAAATAAATATTTTGTTCATTATAAGTTTTTACCAGGATTAGGATTTTATGGTTTTGGTCTTATTCATATGCTCGGTGGGTTATCAAGAACGGCAACTGCCGCTCTTAGACAATTAATTGATGCGGGAACATTATCTAATTTACCAGCAGGATTTAAAGCAAGAGGTTTAAGAATTGCTGATGATGATTCACCTTTACAACCAGGTGAGTTTAGGGATGTTGATGCACCGTCTGGTGATCTTCGTGCTGGGCTTATGCCTTTACCTTACAAAGAACCAAGTCCAACATTATTTCAACTATTAGGTTTCGTTGTGGATGCAGGAACAAGGTTTGCAACTGTAGCTGATCAAAAGATTGGGGACAGTGTAGCCGCAAACGCGCCTGTTGGAACAACAATGGCGTTGATGGAGCGGGGCACAAAAGTCATGAGTGCTATTCATAAAAGGCTACATTACGCTCAAAAAACAGAATTTCAAATATTAGCACAAATATTTAAAGAGTCTTTATCTCCTGGTTATCCTTACAAACCAGCAGGTCAACAAGGTTTAGAAATGGTTAAACAACAAGATTTTGATGATCGTATTGATGTTTTACCCGTATCCGATCCTAATATATTTTCTATGTCTCAACGTGTTACGTTGGCACAAACACAATTACAATTAGCACAAGCTAATCCTCAAGCACATAACATGTACGAGGCTTACCGAAGAATGTATGAGGCACTAGGTGTAAAAGATATTGTCAGTATTTTACCTCCACCTAAACAACCACAGCCGATTGATCCTGGAATGGAAAATTCACAGGCAATTATAGGTCAAAAACTTCAAGCATTTAGAGGTCAAAACCATATGGCACACATTGATGCTCATCAAGCGTTAATGACTTCTATTTTAGTAAAAAATAATCCTCAAACCTTAATTTTATTAGAGTCTCACATCATGGAACACGTTTCATTGCAGTCAAGAGAAGAGGTTGAAGAGGAATTAAGAGAGGAAATAGAGCAACAAACACAACAATTCGGTGGTCAATTACCTCAAGAAATACAGTTAAAGTTCCAAGAAGTAGTTGAAGCAAGAACAGCAGAGAAAATTGTGGAAATGACTGAAAAAATGATTCAAGAAGAACAAGAATACCTTGATCAACAAGGTTCAGACCCTCTTATTGACTTAAAACAACAAGAAATTAACATCAAAGCCATGGATCAAGAGAGAAAAGCAGGCGTTGACAGTGCAAAATTAGAATTAGACGCCACAAAACTACAACAAACTGCTAAAATAGCTCAAGATAAGATAGATTCTAACGAAGATATTGCACAATTACGTGCAAATGTTAATCTAGAAAAACAAAATGACAAGCGCAACAGTTAGATTACAGGAATATTTTACTGAGTTAATGACTTTTGCTGATACAGGTGTAACAAGTCAAGAAGATCAGATACTTTTAGCGGGGGCAATGATGGGTGTAGCAAAAATGTTGTACCATAACAATCTTACCGAGCAAGAATATGATAATATTTTAAATCATAACGCAAGAGACTTGCTAAATCTTTTAAAACCAACTATACATTAAATAGGAGATTAACTATGGCACTTAGACCTACAAAACCAAAAAAGAAAAAGAATCCTTTTAGACTTTCTAGCGATAGACAGCCTGAAATTGCTAAAGCAAATGAAAGAAGAACGCCAGGTAGTCGTAAACTTGGACCTATGAAACCAAAACCACCTAAAAGAATGATTCCTCTTGGACCTAGAAAAAGTATTCCACCTGGTATGGAACCTTACAGACCAATGCCTACACCTGGCATTAAAAGATTTTTAGATTTATTGGAAAAGAAAAAGAAAAAAGGTTTAGAGCCAACTCCAGCACAAATAGAACGTTTAAAAAATTTAAAGAAAAAATTACTTAGTAAAAAATAATGGCATTTAAAAATAAACAAAAAGAATCTAAAAAGCCTACTACTTTAGCAGAATATAAAGCTCAGGGATGGGAAGTCAGCCCTTATGTAGGAATGTCCAATCCACCTGTTTATACTTTAACAAAAGACGGTGAGACTATTAAGTTTCGACCTAAAATGAAGTTTAAACCTGGTATGCCAAAACCACCAAATAGAAAACAACCAAAAAAAGAAGCTACACCAATGAAGAAAAAAGATGGTGGTTCAGCATCCAAGTTTGGTATGCTATCCGTTAAAGCAGGAATAGACAATAATCCTAATCCTACACAAGCAGATAGAATTGCGGGAGCTACAAAGAAAATGAAACGTGGTGGACCAGTAGATTCTCCGAAGAAAAAAAAGAAAAAGTTAGTCGGAAACATCCGAAGTTAGTCGGAGGGTCAACCCCCCCGCCTTAGCGGGGAGGCCGACGGTGTACCGCTCAAAGAGCGTTCTTTCTTCGACGAGGGCGAAGGGTGGTGTTCAAGCGTGCTTGGCGTTGTAGGAGTCTTCAAGGTGGGTCATAATTTCTTCAAGGGCTTCAAGGTGTGTTGGGTCTTCAATGATGTAGTCTTGAGGGTTCTTGATGGTATGAATAACCTCATCAAGTATGCCAATGGCTACACCGACGGATTGCCTGTCAATGGCATCGCTGGCTTCAATCAATTGCTCGACTGGTGTCGTTGGGTTGTAGAGGGCTTCAAGGGTGGCGGCCACAGTGAACACGGGGTTTTCCATGACTTGGGTGTCAAGGGCTTCATAGGCATCTTGAAGGGTTTGCATGATTTTTTGAAGGTCATCATATCCCCTAATGGATTCGGGATAATCCCAAGTCATGTATTGATGAAGGTCGTGTATTGCTACCTCAAGGCATTGTCGGGTGACGGAGGATTCTTCCTCAATAGGTTCGGTTTTGTTATGGTGTTGCTCCATGCCCTCTCCTCTACTCCGACATATATAACCATGTTGATGCCCGACTAACCCAATCCCGACTAACTGAGGCGCAGTAATGTGGTTTAGTCGCGCTTAACTAATACAGGTTCAGTCAAGCGGTTAGTCGCAATAAGTTAGGCGTGCCTAATTTACCCCTACTTGGAGGGGGTTAGTCGTAAATCCGCCTAATTTACATTAGTTAGTCGGAAAGAGTTAGTCGTTAAAAAAATAGTTAGTCGTAAAAACTTCCGAAAAAGTTAGGCGGAAAAGAGAGGCCACCGCCCCCCGTCGTAACAGGGGACGGGGCGTTGTACCGCTCGGAGAGCGTTCTATTTTGGGTGCAAAAATCGACTGTTTTACTGGTGTTGTTGGTAGGTTATCACGATTTGGTTTGCGACATCGGGCCACTTGACGATGAAGTCAAGGGGTTTCTGTTGCATCATTTCAAATTGCTCCTCTACATAATGACCCCACTTGAATATGTCAAGGGTGTATATTTTATTCATGGAACTTTTGTAAATGTAAACACTGAAACATTAATTCTTGATCAATATGGAGAGTCTCCTAATTATAGAGTGGGTCTTTTTGTTGAAGAAGAGATTGTCAACTCAGATGTAGATGAAACTCTAAATGACAATTCTCAGGGATTTAATAACTATTCTGCTCCAGGTGCAGATAGACTTAAAATATCTGTAAGTTTGTTTAAAAAGTCACTAACTGATTATGATGATAATCAGTTTGTTGAATTAGCGATTATTGAAGATGGAAATATAAAAACAAAAGTAGATAGGGGAGATCTTGGTGGAGGACCAGGATATCTTGATATTAGAGATACTCTTGCTAAAAGGACTTATGCTGAGTCTGGAGACTACTATGTCAAGGCATT